>Ga0233438_10000223_pt1 | contig 79318 bp, 72 predicted proteins | sample SI_123_September_FD_182720 | JGI IMG/M metagenome (GOLD analysis project Ga0233438, IMG submission 182720) | Seawater microbial communities from Saanich Inlet, British Columbia, Canada - SI_123_September2016_10_MG | ecosystem: Environmental > Aquatic > Marine > Inlet | place: Canada: British... | reverse complement strand
GATTCATTCATATTTAAATATTGTCTAGCTTTTAATGTCAAACTTTTACCAATAATCAAAGGTATTCTACCACCTGCTCTTACTTCATCAAATATAGTATTTGGATTAATATCGAATTTAGATACCACTTGACCATCTTTTTGGATAACTCCTAAATATGGTTTAATAGTTATTAAATCACCATTATTAAGATTATCTACATTAGCTTCTATTGGTAAACATCCTGAATCTTGTGCTGTATTAAAAAATATAGGAGCTATTGTAGAACCTATTACTATACCACCTGTTCTTTTATTAGGAACTCCTTTTATATCATGACCTATATGCCACTGTAAAGAATTAATAGCTGATTTTCTTGAACTTCCTGTACCTACTACATCTCCTACATATACTAAAGGATATTCTTTTTGCTTCAAATCTTTAATACTCTTCAATGAATCTTTTATTTTTGATTTTAATATACAATTAGCATGTAAAGGAATATCAGATCTTGTAAATGCATCACTAGCAGGTGATAAATCATCAGTATTGGTTTCACCTTTTACTTTGAATACAGTAACTTTTATCTCTTTTGGTATTTCTTTTTTACTAGTAAACCAATCAGCATTAGCCCAAGATAAAATTACTTCTTTAGCTTTAATATTTCCATTAGATGCTAACTCTTTAACATCATTGAAACTATCATATAATAAAATTGTATTTTTTAATTGATTAGCTGCTTGAGAAGCAATATCATTATCTAATTTTAATGCATTTACCAAAGATGGTATATTATAACCTCCCATCATACTACCTAAAATATCAATAGCTTTAATTGGAGATATAATATCACAACTAATTTTCTTAAAAACTATATCATTTAAAAATGCAGCTTTAATATAAGCGCTATCATCTACACCTGGATTTATTCTATTTTCTAATAAATCTAATAAAAAAGATTTATCATTAATATCTTTTTTTTTTAATAATTCAATTAATTCAAAAGTCTCTTTATAATCTAATGGTAAAGGTGGTATACCTATAGATGATCTATTTTTAAAATTTTCTTTATAAACACTAATTAAATTCATAAATTTCTTTCTCCAAAATAAAATATCATTGAATCTAATTATACAATAATATAAAAATATACATCTGAAATATATTAAAAATATATATCTAGAATAAACTTTACACCATTTTTCATATTTTCACAAGATAGTTTACCACTATGATGTTCTTCAACAATTAATTTAGACATATATAAACCTAATCCTGTACCATTTTTTTCTATTTTTGTTGAGAAATATGGGTCAAAAATACTATCTAGAATATCATCACTAATACAAGCTCCATTATCAAATATCTCTAATCTAACTCCATTTTGTATATCATATGTAAATATATTTATCATAGGGTTTGCAATAATATTTGATTCAAATTTCTCTTGAGAGTTTTTTATAATATGAAATATAACTTGCATGAATTCATTAACAAATAGTTCTAACTCATTAAATGAATTATATTCATAAATAAGACTAATACCCTTAGCTTTCATTGTACTTTCCAATATAGAAAGAACATTATTTACACATTCATTAATAGTAGATATTGATTTAATATTATCTAATTTATAAAAATTCCTAAAATTATCTATAGTTAAAGATAAAGACTGTACATATTTTTCTATACTAGCTAATTTTTTTTCTAAAAACGAATATAGATCTATATTAATATTAGCCTCATTTTTAATAAAAGACATTTTGGTCTCTATGACCATAACATTAGCTGCAATGGCATTTAAAGGTTGCCTCCATTGATGAGCTATCATACTTATCATTTCACCAATTTGTACAAGTCTTGATTGATTTTGAATGAGTTTATCTTTACTCTTTACATCATGTACTGCTTGATTAATTTTAATTTCTAAATCTTTCTTCTGGTTATCTAAATTTTCTATAATTTTATTATGTAAAAAGAGATTTTTTAATGCAACCGTTATATTAGAAATAAAAATAAATAAAATATTCTTTTGAATATCACTTAATTTTATATAATCACTTATATAAATCAAATAAATATATCCTTCTATATCTAAGTAAAATACATAATCATTGTCTTCTTGTAAATTCTTTTTTAATTCTACTGTTTTTAAAAATATATTTTCTAAACTTAAATTATATTCTGTTAATAAAAAACTATTTATCAATTTAAATTTATTTTGATGATGTGCTATGAACATAATATCTTGATTCAAATTTTTATTAATATTTAATATATTAGATATCTCTTTTACTATTTTTGGCACTATATTTGAAAAAAATTGTTCTTCATATATACTTTTATTAGAGTCTACTAATTGCTCAAGATATAAATTAGCATTCACCATTCTTTTTAATGTTTTATATGATCTTAATGCAGTAATTACTGTAGTGTATAATTTAGTAGAAGTTAATTCTGTCTTTTCTTTATAATCATTTATATCATAATTTAATATTATATCTTTTTCTGGAGCAGTTCCAGGTTGACCTGTTCTTAATATAATTCTTACTAAATCATTTTTTAAATCCTCTCTAACAGCTTTGACAACATTTAAACCTGCAATATTAGTATCCATGACAACATCTAATAACATAAAACATATATTGTTATTATTTTTCATTATATCAATAGCCTCTTTTTCATTAAAGGCATGATGAAAATTCAAAGATCTATTATCAAAAACTATTTTTTCTAATACTGTTTTTGTAATCTCATGTATCTCTTTATCATCATCTACAATTAAAACTTGCCATTTAGAAGTAGGTAATATTTGTCTTTCTTTTTTATTAAACTTTAATTTTGCCAAAATAAATCCTAAATAAAATGATTTAAGTCCATAACTTTAATAATATCTAATAAAATATTAAATTATATAAATTAATTTTAGTTTAAATGATATAATATTAAATAATTTTTGAGTACATTAAATAACATATTTAAAAGGTAAATTAAGCTTGGAAAAATATAATTTTAAAACATATTGTGAACTTTTTGAAAAAATAAAGCTACAAAATAATCCAAAATTTCTTAATTATATAAAAAATAATAGATATAAAAACATTAGTACAGAAGAATTTATTGAAAAAGTAGAATATTTAGTATATGCTTTAAAAGAGTATAAAATTCAAAAAAATCATAATATTGGTATATATTTAGAATCTTCACCAAGTTGGTTAATAATTGATTTTGCATTACAAATAATAGGAGCGAATAGTGTACCAATATTCAAAGACATATCAAATACAAATTTAAACCATCAAATAAACGATGCTAATATTCAATATATTTTTATAGATAATGAATTATCTACTAAAATAAAAAGTAACTTAACAATATTTACAATAGAGAAAAAAAAAGACTGTAATAACATATATTTAAATGATTTATATAAACAGGGTAAAAAACTATCAAAATTAAATAAATATGATATAAATGCATTAATTAAACAAGTAAAAGAGAGTGATACATTTTCAATAATTTATACAAGTGGTAGTACTAGTTATCCTAAAGGTGTTGAATTAACACATAAAAACATAATATCACAACTACATAATATAAATAAAGAATTTAATATATCTAATAAAGATAAAGCACTATCTCTTCTTCCTCTAGCTCACATATTTCAAAGAACTGTTATGAGTTTTTATTTAAGTCATGGTATTAGTATATATTTTTTAAATGACTTAACAAAAATTGGTCCAATACTAAAAGATATAAAACCCAATATAATAACTTTAGTACCAAGATTATTAGAAAAGATATTTAAAAAAATCGAATTAAATATATCTGAAAAAAACTATTTTACAAAATTTATATCAACCCTTGCCCTAAAAAGAGCTTTAAGGAGCGATATAAACAAAAATCATGTAGTAAATAAACTATATAATAAACTTATATACTCTAAACTAAGAGATATTTTTGGTGGTGAATTAAAAATATTGATATCAGGCGGTAGTAATCTTAATAAAGATATATATAATTTTTTTATAAATATAGGTATAAATTTATATCAAGGATATGGATTAACAGAAACATCTCCTGTAATTTGTGTAAATACACCAAGATTTAATAAAGTAAATACTTGTGGTAAAGTACTTAATAATATAAAAGTAAAATTAGAAAAAGATGGAGAGCTTTTAGTAAAAGGTCCAAATATAATGAAAGGATATTTCAATAATAAAAAACTAACAAAAACTATACTACATGAAGATGGTTGGCTTTATACAGGTGATTTAGCTAAAATTGACAATGAGGGTTTTATACAAATAATAGGTAGAAAAAAAGAGTTATATAAAACTTCAACAGGCAAATATGTAAATCCTATTTTTATAGAACAAGAACTTACAAAATCTTATTTAATTGATTATGCTCTAATAATAGCTAATAATAGAAAGTATGTAACTGCTTTAATTTTTATAGATAATACAATATATAAAAATTATATCAAAAAACAAAATATTAATATAACTATTGAACAATTTATTAAAAAAGATATTATAGAAAATCATATAAAAAATCATATAAAAAATATTAACATTAATTTAAATAAGTCGGAAAATATCATAAAATATGTTATCATAACAAAACAACCAACAATTGAAAATGAAGAGTTAACATCTTCAATGAAAATACGTAGAAATATAGTTGAAAATAGGTATAAAATTCAAATAAATAAAATGTATTAAGGGATTGTTATGGTACATAGAATTGCGGTAATAGAAGGTCTTAGAAGCCCTATTGCAAAATCATATGGTAAGTTAAATAATGTACAAGCTGATACATTAGGTTCTATAATAGCAAAAGAGTTAGTTTTAAGAATAGGAATTGATTATTCAAAATATGATGAAATAATAATAGGTAATGTAGCTCAACCATCACATGCATCCAATATAGCAAGAGTCTTAGCAATTAGATCAGGTTTTCCTAATCAAACACCTGCTTTTACAGTACATAGAAATTGTGCATCTGGAATGGAATCAATTAGTACTGCAATAGCTAAAATAAGATCTCAAGAAGGTAATTTATATTTAGTAGGTGGTGTTGAATCTATGAGTAATATCCCTTTATTATATTCTGATAATTTTAGAAACTTTATGTTGGAACTATCAAAAAGTAGATCATTATCTCAAAAAATTAAAAATATTATTAAAATAAGACCTAGTTTTTTTAAACCTATTATTGGATTAATATCAGGATTGACAGATCCTATATCTAATGAAATAATGGGACTAACAGCTCAAAGATTAGCCAATGAGTTTAAAATTAGTAGACTAGAACAAGATGAATTTGCTCTAAATAGTCATTTAAAAGCACAAAAAGCTATTGAAATGGGAATACTAGAAAAGGAAATTCATCCAATCATAACATCAAAAACTCAAATATACAATGATGATGGAATAAGAATAAATCAAACATTAAAAGACTTGACTAAATTAAAACCAATATTTGATCGGCAAATAGGTACTGTAACAGCTGGTAATTCATCACAAGTTTCAGATGGAGCTTGTATGTTAGGTATATGCTCTGAAGAATATGCTGAAAAATTAGGTATTAAGCCACTTGGATTTATTAAAGACTTCTCATATAGTGGTCTAGAACCAGAAAGAATGGGATTAGGACCTATTTATGCTACAAAAAAACTATTTGATAAGACAAATACAACTTTAGATGAAATTGATATAATAGAAATGAATGAAGCATTTTGTGCTCAAGTAATTGCCAATATAAAAGCCTTTAATTCAAGAACTTTTTGCAAAACTAACTTTAATAGTAATCCAATTGGTGAAATTGATACTAATAAATTAAATATAAATGGTGGTGCAATTGCATTAGGTCATCCAGTTGGTATGAGTGGAGCTAGAATTATATTACACACACTAAAAGAGTTAAAAAGAAAATCATTACAAAAAGGTTTAGCAACATTATGTATTGGTGGTGGCCAAGGTGCATCATTTTTATTGGAGGCTAATTAATGAAATATGAAAATATACAATTTAATATAAATAATAATATAGCTATATTATCATTTGATGTAAAAAAAGATAAAGTAAATACACTATTTCAAAATCTATTAGAGGAATTAAATCATTTAATAAATAGTATTAAAAATAATTCTGAAATAAAGGTATTATTAATCAAAAGTAATAAAGATAATAATTTTATAGCAGGTGCTAATATAAATGAAATTAGAAAAATGTATGATAAAAATGAAATTGCTAATAAATTAAAATATGTTAATAATATTTTCAACACTTTACAAAACCTTCCTTATAAAACTATTTGTATAATAAATGGTTCTTGTATGGGTGGAGGTTTAGAACTTGCTCTTTGTTGTGATTATAGAATAGGTACAAATGAAATAAAAACTAAACTAGCTCTTCCTGAAGTAAAACTTGGAATATTTCCAGGGTTTGGAGGTACTTATAGACTCCCTAAATTAATAGGTCTAATAAACTCTTTAGATTTAATTTTAACAGGTAAAACAATAAATTCAAAAAAAGCTTTTAAAATAGGGCTAATAGATAAATACTGTTTTGAAGGAGATTTAGAAGATATAATTGATATATTTATAAAAGATATATTAGAGAAAAAAAATCTACCAAAAAGAAAAAACTTTAATATTATAGAAAAATTTGTATTAACTAGAAATATAATATTTAAGCAAGCTAGAAAAAAACTTAAATCAAAACTTCATAAAGAATTTAAAGCACCTTATGAAGTATTAAATTTAATTCAAAAATCATATAATGATAATATCAATGATGCTATAAAAAAAGAGTCTATTGCATTTTCTAAAATTGCAATAACAAAACAATCTAAAAACTTAATAGATCTATTTTTAATATCGCAAGATATACAAAAAGATTTTTCTAATAATAAAATTAAAAATATTGTCAAATCTACATCTATAATTGGTAATGGAATAATGGGAAAAGGTATCATATGGCTGTTTTCTAAATATCTAAATGATGTTAGAGTTAAAATAAGAGATATAAAACAAACTAAAAAAATACTTTTTTCAATAGAAAAACTATACTCATTTTTTATAAAAACTAAAAAAATGAGCAAAAATGATGTAGAATTTAAATTAAATAAAATAAGTTATACAGATAAATTTGATGGATTTAATACAATTGATTTAGTAGTTGAAGCTATAGTTGAAGATGAAGAACAAAAAACTAATATATATACAAAATTAGAAAATGTATTAAAAAAAGATTCAATAATATCTACTAATACATCATCTATTTCAATAAATGTATTAAATAAAGATTTAAAATATAAAGATAGATTTATTGGTATACATTTTTTTAATCCCGTTAATAAAATGCCACTTGTAGAAGTAATTCCATCTAAATATACATCTAAAAAAACTATAGAAAAATCTTTTGAATTATTAAGAAGATGTAATAAAATACCTATTTTAGTAGAAGATTGTGCTGGATTTTTAGTAAATAGAATATTATTACCATATATAAATGAATCAGCATATATTTTAGAAGATGGAAGTGATATAAAATCTATTGATAAAGTTATAAAAGAATTTGGTATTCCAATGGGACCTTTTATGTTAGCTGATACAGTAGGTATTGATGTAGGGTTTAAAGTATGTACTATATTATATGAAGCTTATGGTTCAAGAATGCAGGTATCTAATATCTTAAAAATAGTACATGATGATTTAAAACTTTTAGGAGTAAAGTCTAAAAAAGGTTTTTATATACATAAAAATAAAAAAACAAATAATATAAAATTAAATCTAGATGTACAAAATAGATTACAAAATTCTTATAAATATATAAATAAAGATGAAATAGTTAATAGAACAATATTTATTATGATAAATGAAGCTAGTAGATGTTTAGAAGAAGGTATTATTAAAAAAGTCTCTCATTTAGATTTTGCTATGATAGCTGGTATAGGATTCCCTGCTTTTAGAGGTGGACTATTAAAATATGCTGATGAAATAGGAATTGATTTTATAATAGATACTTTAGAGAAGTATCAAAATAGAATTGGAGATAGATTTACTCCAAGTAATTTACTATATAAATTAAGAGAAAATAATAAAACATTTTATACAGGAGAAGATTTGTGGAACTTATAATATTTATAATTGGTTTATTAATAATTGGTTTTTTAGGATTGCCTTTATTTATATGGTTAATATTTATTGGAATTTATAGTATTACATATTTTGATATTGGGATTATTTCATCTATTATATTTCTAATTTTTTCTTTAATATTTTTATATAAAGATATTAGAAAATATATAATTAGTAGAAATATTTTATCATTTATAAATAAAAACAAACTATTACCAAAAATATCACCTACAGAAGAAGAGGCTTTAGTAGCTGGTACTAAATGGATAGAGTCTGACTTCTTTGAATCAAAAATTGATTTTAATAAAATTGATAATGAAAAAATTAATAAAGTAACACAAGAAGAAAGAGAGTTTTTAAATAATGAAGTAGAAGAGTTATGTAATATGACTACTGACTGGGAAATCTTTCAAAAAAGAGATATGAGTAGTAAAGTATGGAAATATATAAAAGATAAAAAATTTTTTGGAATGATAATACCAAAAGAGTATGGAGGACTAGGTTTTAGTGCTACTTTACATAGTTTAGTAATTGAAAAACTAGTATCAAGATCACAAGTATTAGCTATTACAATTATGGTTCCAAACTCTTTGGGACCTGCAGAATTGATTTTAAAACATGGTTCAAAAAAACAAAAAGACCTATACTTGCCAAAACTAGCCAATGGTAAAGAAGTACCTTGTTTTGGTCTTACAGAAACATTTGCAGGTAGTGATGCTACATCTATACAATCAAATGGTATAGTATTTAAGGATACAAAAGATGATAAACTTAAAATTAAATTAAATTTTGAAAAACGTTATATTACACTTGGAAATGTAGCAACACTAATTGGAATAGCATTTAAACTATATGATCCTAATAAATTATTAGGAGATAAAAAAGATTTAGGAATAACATTTGCACTAGTAAAATCTACATTAGAAGGTGTGGATAATAGTAAAAGACATGATCCACTTGGTGTACCATTTGTAAATTCACCTTTATACGGGAAAAATGTAATTATAAATATTAGTGATATTATAGGAGATAAAAAAGGTATTGGTAAAGGATGGAGTATGTTAGTTGAATCCTTATCAATTGGAAGAGGAATATCTTTACCAAGTGTTAGTTTAGGAGGGAGTAAACTAGCTTTAAAAACTGTTAGTTCATATACACAAATTAGAGAACAATTTGGTCTTAGTATAAATAATTTTGAAGGTGTAGAAGAAAAAATAGCTAAAATAGCATCTTTTACATATATGCTTAATGCTTCTAGGAATTTTACTATTGATGCTATTGATAATGGTAATAAACCAGGTGTTGTAAACTCTATAATGAAATATCATGCAACTGAGAAATTTAGAGAAGTAATAAATGATTCTATGGATGTACTAGGAGGTAGTGCAATAATAAGAGGAGAAAAAAATATATTAGCACATGCTTATTTTGCACTTCCCATTTCAATTACAGTTGAAGGAGCTAATATATTAACTAGAAATTTAATGCAATTTGGACAAGGGTTAATAAAGTGTCATCCATATTTATACAATCAAGTCAATGCTATAAAATCAAATAATATAGATGAATTTGATAAACTATTCTTTTCTCATATAAAATTAGTAAATACTTCTATTTTTAAATCAATAATATATTATTTTACTAGAGGTAGATTTATATTAATAAAATCTAAAAATAAGAATAATTTCAAAAGATATAAACAAAAACTAGTTTGGATAACATCAATATTCACATCTTTAAGTAATATATCATTAATTTTTTTTGGTGCTCAACTTAAACAAAGAGAAAATATTGGTGCTAGATTTGGAGATATATTATCTTGGTGTTATTTAATAACTTCTACATTAAGACAATTTGATAATAATCCCAAAAATGAACATAAGAATTTAGTAGATTGGATTTGTAACTATGGATTCAATAAAATACAAATAGCAAGAGAAGAGATAATATATAATATGCCATTTTTTAAAACTATATTACCATTTGTTAAATTAAATCCAATAGGAATAAAAACAAAAGATAATTTAAATAATAAAATTGTATCTTCTTTAAATAATCAAGAAGTATTAGATGCATTATGTGAAGGAATATTTAAATCAAAAGATCCAAATGATACTTTAAATAAAATGGATTATACTCTAAAATTAATGAAAGAACATTCGAATATATTTAAAAAAGTAACTAATGCTGTTAAAGAAAATATAATACAAAAAGATTCTGTAAAAAATATGATTAATATAGCATATGATAAAAAGATATTATCAAAAAGTGAATATAGTAAATTAAATGAACTATATAATGCTAAAAAAGATGTAATAGAAGTAGATTCATTTGATAGTAAAATATATAAAAAACAAAAATGAAAAATGACTTTTTAATTAATTCTAGTGGTTATGTATTAAAAGTATTACAAAAAATACTTGATACTAATATAGAGATTAAAGGTTTAGAGAATATACCTAAAAATAACCCTAGAATATTTGTAGCTAACCATTTCACAAGAATGGAAGCTATGGTACTACCATATTGGATATATCACAAGACTAATAAAAAAGTTGGTGTTATAGCTGATGATTCTATATTTGTTAGTTTTTTTGGTGATTTTTTGAAAAATATTGGTGCTTTATCAAAATCTACTCCACATAGAGATAATATAATAATGAGTAATATATTAACAGGACAAAAAGATTGGTTAATATTTCCAGAAGGATTAATGGTAAAGGGTAAAAAAATAGTCAAAGAAGATGATGGTAGTTATAGTGTTATAATAGATAATATGGTAAAAAGAGTTTTTACAGGTGCTGCTTATTTTGGATTAAATTCACAACTTTTAAGAGAAGATTATATTAATAATAGAATAAATAATAAAAAAAGATTTTCTAGTAAATATTTATTAGAAAATATTGAAGATATAAATAAAAATGAAACCATGATTATCCCAATAAATATTAGTTATTCTCCAATAAGAACAGGTTCTAATTTTATTGTTGATATAGCTAAAAAAGTTATTGATAAACTTAGTAATAATTTGCTAGAAGAGATAGAAATAGAAGGTAATATTATATTAAAATCAAAAATGATCATACAAATATTAAAACCAATTAGCTTACAAAATATTACTAGTAAAGTTCATATAATAAAAAATAATAAAAATTCTACTAAAATACATAATCATAATAATCATAATAAAATTATCAATAAATATAGAAGAGTATTAACAAATGACTTTATGAAAAATATATATGAAAATACAACTATTAGATTTGATCATATTTTTATATTAATAATATATTTTACAAATAAAGATATTATAGATAAAAACTATTTTAAAAGATTGATTTACTTAATAGCCAAAGAGATTAAAAAAAGTAATATAATATATGATCAAGATATAGATACTGATATAATTAAATTAATATCATATGAAGATTTTCAATCTTTTAATGATGTATTAAATCTAGCAATTAAAGACTCTATAATAATTGAGGCTAATGAGAGCTATATAATAAATAAATCTAATCTACTAGATGAATATACACATAATACTATAAGACTAAAAAATATATTGAAAGTTATATTAAATGAAGTCTTAATTATAGATAATATTGTAAACCTAGTAAAGTCTTATATAAAACTAGGTCGCATAAATATAGAATTTATTTTACAAAATCAATTAATAACTGAAGAAAGAGATGAATTCAATAATGATTATAAAATATATAATCAAAAAGATATTTTAAAAGATAAAAGTATAGGTTCACCATATTTTTTAGATACTACAAACTTTAAAACTGTAGTAATATCAATACATGGATTTTCATCAGCACCTAAAGAAGTTGAAGAATTAGGGATATATTTAAATGAAAACCATATAAATATTTATGCTCCTAGATTAAAAGGTCATGGTACTACTTCAAATAACTTAGAGAATACTACTTGGAAAGATTGGTATGTATCAATAAGTAAAGCAATAGCACTAGCTAGTATTAAATATGAAAATATTTATATATTAGGTTTTTCTGCTGGAGGATTATTAGCTTTATTACATAGTTATAAACAATGTGATAAAATTAAAGGTATCATATGTATAAATACAGCTTTAAAATTAAATGATAAAAGAGCAAATTTTCTTATTCCTGTTATAAATTTATGGAATAATATAAACACTTATTTTAATATTAAAGTATTAAAAAAAGAATATATAAATAATTATGCAGAACATCCTAATATAAACTATAATAAACACTATATAAAATCTATTAATCAATTAAATAAACTAATAGACACAACACAAAAAAAACTATCAAAAGTTAATAAACCAACATTAATCATACAAGGTAAAAATGATCCTGTAGTTGATTCATCAAGTGCAAAAATAATATATGAAAATATTAAATCAAAATATAAAGATATACTATATTTAAAATCAAATAAACACGTAATAATAAAAACAAATCAAAATAAAATAATATTTCAGAAAATAATTAGATTTATTAATAAAACCCTAGATTAATGCAATATTATTAGTTATTAAAAAATGTAGGTTCCAAAAGTGGTATAATCTGTTTTTTTCTACTTAAACATCCATCTATCCACATTCTATTATTTTGATCCAATAATTTATTAAATGATTTTTCAACTATCAAATTATCATTAGAAGAGACTAATAGTTCAGATCCCTCTTGCATAATATCTGTTAATAATACTATAACTGTATGTAAATTTTTCTCTTTTTTATAATTATGAATAAATAAATGAAGTTCATCTTTAATATCATCAAATAATGATATATCAATAACTTCAAGTTGACCTATACCAACTTCATTATTATTCATATTAAACTCTTTATAATCTCTTAATAATAAATCTTTATAAGATATACCATCAATAGAAGATTTTATTTTAAAAAGCTCAATACCTAAATATTTAAAATCTTTTATACCTGAAATTTTAGATAATTCTTTAACAGCTTTTTTATCTTCTGTTGTACAAGTTGGTGATTTAAAGATAACGGTATCTACTAAAATAGCACATAACATTATACTAGCTATATTAGATGGTATTTGTATATCATAATATCTATACATATCATAAATAATTGTGTTTGTACAACCAACAGGCCTAATCCAACATTCAAGTGGAGTTGAAGTTGTAATATCTCCTAATTTATGATGATCTATTATACCCAATACAACACATTCTTCTAAATCATCTGGGGCTAAATGTCTATCAGAATGATCTGTAATATATAGTCCATCTCCACTAAAAGATGTTTTTAAAGGTGGTATTTCAAAACCAAACTTCTCTAATACAAATTTTGTCTCTATATTAGGCTCTCCAAGCCTTACTGGAATCACTTCTTCATTTAACTTAGACTTTAAGTAAGATAGTGATATTGCTGATGTAATAGAGTCTAAATCTGGTATTTTATGTCCACAAGCGTATCTTTTCATAAACTATTCCTAATTTTTATTGAATTCTAGCAAAATAAAATTTAGTTTCTAATAATATTGAATTATATTTATAGAATTTTATAATATTTTATTTAAAGCTTCAAAAATCTCTTCAGAAGATGTTATGTGGTTAAGTTTAGATACTAAATTACCATTTCTATCAAATAAATATATATAAGAAGTATGTGCAACTGTATAATCAATATCATTTGTACCATTTTTTTCAAGTACAAAATAACTCCCATAATTTTTAGTTATAGTTTTAATATTATTTTGATCTGAAGTAACACCAATGAAATTAGAATGAAAATAAGTAGAATAATCCTTAAGGTTTTTCAAATCATCCCTTAAAGGATCAACACTAATAAAAATACCTTTAAAATCTTTCAATTTTTTTGATGAAAAACTATCTAAAGCTTGTGATAATAAAGATAATGTATTTGGACAAACATCAGGACAATACATATACCCAAAATATACAGCTACAATTTTACCTCTAAAATCTGATAACTTGATATCTCCATCAAAACTTTGTAATTTGAATTCATACTTTTGTTTAGTTTGATACTTTTGTATATATGGCTTAGATATTAATAAAATAGCTATAGAAATTAAAGATAAAATAAAGATTAATATAGACTTCATTACCTATCTTTAATGACTTATATGTTTATTATGTTTTTTATGTTTATGTTTAATACTCTTCACAGGTATTTTTATATCTATCTCTTCTTTACTAGATAAAATTAATTTTAATTTAACAATATCTTCTTTTTTTAAAGACTTTTTAAGACCTATAAACATTATATGATAACTCATACTTTTTAATTCCACAATAGATTTTTTCTTAATTGTTAATCTTGAGAGCTTATGCATTCTCATAATTCCATTCAACATATTGTGAGTATGTAACTCAGTTTTTCTAGATATATTAGATTTTAAATTAGTTATAACTATATCTTCAGGAGAATTATTAAATATTTTCATAAATGCAACACCGTTTTTAGCTCCATTTGGTGTTGGGTTTATATAGGCATCTTTAATAATTAATGAACTAGCATAAATAGAAACATTAAAAAAAATTAAATAACCAAATAATAAAATATACCTTAATAACATTTTAAATCCACCTAAAAGTTTTAAGTATAATAACATAAATTATAACTATATTAAATTAAACTTTTAAATATTTAGAAATATATTAAACCTTTATATAATCAATATTTTAATATAATCTTAGAACCAAACAATAAAATAGGGAGATTATACTTGGATATATGGTTAGATAAAATTAAACTAGCAGATTCTATAAAAAATTTAGATAAAATAAAGTTAGAAATTTTTGGTAAAAATGGTATGTTAACAAAAGCCTTCTATGAATTAAAAAACTTAAAAGGTGATGACAAAAAAAACTTAGCAAAAAAACTAAACAATGATAAAATATTACTAACAAATAAAATTAAAGAAGCTAATGACAAATTAATAAAAATAGAATTAAATAAAAAGTTAGAATCTGAAAAAATAGATGTTACAAAAATAGACTTTGATTCATCAATAGGTTCTATTCACCCTGTATCTAATATTATGAATCTAATAACAAATTATTTCCAGAAACTTAATTTTTCAATAGAAGAAGGTCCTTTAGTTGAAAATGAATTTAATAATTTTGAAGCATTGAATATACCAGTTTATCACCCAGCAAGAAATATTAAAGATACATTTTATAATAAAGATTATTCACTACTTAGAACACACACATCTCCTGTTCAAATTAGAACTATGCTAGAGAAAAATTATCCAATAAAAATGATTGCACCAGGAACAGTTTTTAGAAGAGATTTTGATATAACACACACTCCAATGTTCAATCAAATAGAAGGTTTAGTTGTAGATCAAGAAGATAATATATCATTTGCAAATTTAAAATATATATTAGAAGAGTTCTTACACTATATATTTGGTGATGTAAAAATAAGATTTAGACCATCTTTTTTCCCATTTACAGAGCCATCAGCTGAAGTTGATATATCTTGTGTTTTTTGTAAAAGTGGTTGTCAAGTATGTTCTCAAACTAGTTGGCTTGAAGTACTTGGATGTGGTATAGTAAATCAAAATGTTTTCAAACATGTCAAATATGAAAAAGTATCTGGATATGCGTTTGGATTAGGAATAGAAAGATTTACAATGCTAATTCATAAAGTTGGAGATTTACGATCACTATTTGAAAGTGATTTAAGATTATTAGGACAATTCAAATGATTATAACAAAAAATTGGATTAATGAATTTATAGATATATCAGATATATCTACTGAAAATATAGCAAATACATTAAGTTCAATTGGACTTGAAGTAGCCTCTATAAAAAAATCAAATATACCAAAAAACATTGTAATAGGTCGCATAATTGAAAAACAGAGTCATCCAAATGCTAATAAACTATCAATTTGTAAAGTTGATGTTGGCACAGAAGTATTACAAATAGTATGTGGAGCCTCTAATGTAAAAAAGAATCAATATGTACCTGTAGCATTAATAGGGTGTAATATAAATGATAAATTAAAAATCCAAAAAACACAATTAAGAGGTATTGATAGTTTTGGTATGATATGCTCTTCAAAAGAGATAAATTTACCAAAAATAGATGATGGGATATTGGAACTTGATGATTCAATTGGTGAATTAATACTAGGTAAAAATTTAAAAGATTATCAATTATTAAATGATGATATAATAGAAATAGAACTAACAGCTAATAGAGGTGACTGCCTTAGTATATATGGGATTTGTAGAGATTTAAAAGCTTATTATAAAAAAGATTTTATAGAATGTAATACAAAAATTAATAGTAATGAAAAAGATATTAATAAATATTTTAATATAAATATAAATAATAAAATAAAATCATCTTTAATATATAGCTGTGTAGACTTAACAAATTTTAAACTCGCCACATTACAAAAAATTAGATTAGCATATATCAATAAATATACTAAAAATAAAATACAAAACATAATAGAATATAATACACATACTACAGGAGTATTATTTAATATATATCCACAAAATAATATAAATAAAAAAAATAATTTATATACAATAAATATAGAAAATAATGAAGAAGAATTTGATGAAATAAAATATAATGAAAACGATTCTAATTATATTGGAATTTATTCAAATAATATAAAAGAAAATCTAGACACTAAGATATACTTAATAGAAGCAAATTATATTAATCCAATCACAATTTCTAAAAATAAATTTAAGACAAAAAAATCTATTTCAAAAGATAGTGTAGAGTATGAAGATATGTTTTATAGAAGTTCAAGAGGTAGTGAACCTGATATTAAAGAAGGTTTAGCCTATATCAAATACTTAATTTACAAAAATAAAGGTATAGTTTATAGTAATAATATATCTTTTATTAAAAAACCTACAGAGAATATATTAACATTAAACATAGATAAAATATGCTCTATTATTGGTAATAGTATACCACAATATAAAATAATCCTAATACTTGAAGATTTAGGATTTAAAATTGACATTATAAAAAATAATGAAATTAAAGTAAAAATACCAGAATTTAGACATGATATAGAAAATATTGCTGATATAGCAGAAGAGATAATTAGAATAATAGGTATTAATAATATAAAATCAACTAAACATAAAATAGAACAAAAAAATGAAATTAATAAAATAGTTCATAAACTAAATCATCAAAATGAATTAAAATATAAAGCTATATCACATGGATTTTATGAGACTATAACATATATTTTTACCTCAAGACAAAATCTAGATAAATATCAATTTGATGTAGTAAAAGAAGAAAAAGATTTACTCAACCCTATAAATAAAGACTTAAATACATATAGAACAACTATTTTACTTAATTTAGTTGAGGCAGTATCTAAAAATAGTAAAAATGGTTTTAAAGATATATCATTTTTTGAAATAGGAACTGTATTTGATAAAAATAGAGTAGAATCTAAAAAAATAAGTTTTATTCAAAGTGGGAATAAGGAAGATATATCTTTTTTAAATAATGCCAAACCCAAAGAGATAAATTTCTTCGAATTTAGTAAAAAACTAATAGACATAATTGGCAAATTTGATATTGAACCAATTCAAAAAATTGATAATAAATTTATACATCCATATCAAAATGGAAATATAATTATAAATAATAAAAAAATAGGATATATATCAAAACTTCATCCTGAAGTTTCAAAAGAATTTAATATATCTGATAATACATTTATATCAGAAATAGATATTACTTTAATAGATCGTAATTTAAGAAAAGCAACTTACTACTCTAAATTTCAAAGTTCAAAAAGAGATTTAACTATACTTAAACCTAAAAATATAAAATATGTTGATATTAGAAATACCATTGATAATATAGAAGATAATTTGATAAAATCATTTAAACTAATTGATATATATAGTAATGAAAAAGATTTAAATGAAAGCATAACAATTAGATTTAACTTACAAAAAGATAGACAAACAATGCAAGATATAGAAATTGAAAATAGTATACAAAATGTATTAAAAGAGTTAAATGATAAATTAAATATTGGACTAAAAACATAATGAATAAACTAAAAATTGAACCTATTACAAAACCATTTAATATAATAATAGATAATATAGCAAGTGATAAATCAATATCCCATAGAGCAGCTATATTTTCACTATTATCTAATAAAAAATCAATAATAAATAATTATCTATTAGCACAAGACACTTTAAATACACTATCTATTATAGAGCAATTAGGTGCTAAAGTATCTATTGATAAATCTAGAGTCACTATTATACCACCTAAAAATATACAAGAACCATCTGATGTATTAAATTGTGGGAATAGTGGTACAGCTATGAGACTATTTTGTGGTCTATTATCATCAATTAATGGTATATTTATATTAACAGGTGATAAATACCTTAATGAACGACCAATGAAAAGAATAATACAACCATTAATTAATAATAATGCTATAATTAAAAGTAGAGAAAATAATAATAAAGCTCCAATAGTTGTAGAGGGTCAAAAGTTAAAATCTTTTACATATAATGCTAAAATAAATTCAGCTCAAGTTAAATCTGCTCTTATACTTTCAGCATTAAATTCAAAGAATATTTCAAAATATAAAGAAGAAGAATTAACAAGAGACCATACAGAAAATATGTTAAAGTATATGGGTGCGAACATAAATATAGATAAAGATTTATATATAAATATAAACCCTTTAAAAGAACCTTTAAATCCATTAAATATAAATATTCCAGCTGATCCATCATCTGGATTCTTTTTTGCTATTGCTGCTTCAATCATAAAAGGTTCACAAGTAACTATAAAAAATGTATTACTAAACGAAACACGTATAGAGGCATATAAAGTTTTAAAAAATATGGGTGTCACAGTTATATTTGATATAAAAGAGAACATATATGAACCTGTGGGAGATATAATAGTTAAAAATGACAAATTAAATTCAATAAAAATAAAAGATAATATTTCTTGGTTAATTGATGAGTTACCAGCATTATCAATTGCTATGAGTTTTGCTAAAGGCACTTCGAAAGTTCAAAATGCCATTGAATTAAGAGTCAAAGAGAGTGATAGAATAAAATCAGTTGTAGAAAATATAAAATTATGTGGTATTAAATGTAAAGAATTTGAAGATGGTTATGAAATAATAGGTGGGAACTTATCAAAGGCAAATATAAATTCAAATGGAGATCATAGGATAGCTATGAGTTTTGCAATAGCAGGTCTTAAATCTGGTATGATAGTAAATGATATAAATTGTATAGAGACATCTTTCCCTAATTTTGAAAAATTATTAGAAACATTAAAAGGTAATTTAAATGAAAATCAAAATGGCTGACAATTATGGATTTTGTTTTGGTGTAAAAAGAGCTATTAATATAGCACAAAAGCATAAAAAATCATATACTTTTGGTCCATTAATTCATAATAATAGTGAAATCAATAGATTAAAAAATAAATATGATATTGGTTTATATAAAGATATAAATGAAGTACAAGATAAAGATACAGTAATAATAAGAACTCATGGTATTCCTAAAAATGACTTAAAAGAATTAAAAAATAAAAAAACAAAAATTATTAATGCAACTTGTCCTTTTGTTACTACCCCACAACAAATTGTTGAAGATATGTCAAAAAAAAATTATAGTATTGTAATTTTCGGAGATAAAAATCATCCTGAAGTTAAAGGAATAAAAAGCTATTGCAATAATGATAATCATGTTATAGCCAATGTAGAAGAATTAAAAAATATTGAATTCAAATACCAAAAAATAGCAACAATATCACAAACAACTAAGAAAAAAGAAGATTATCTAAAAGTTGTAAATAAACTCATATTAAATCATAAAGAAGTAAGAGTACATAATACAATTTGTGATGCTACATTAGATAATCAAAAAGCTGCATCAAAATTATCAAAAGAAGTAGATATAATGATCATAATTGGTGGAAAAGATTCATCTAATACAAAGCAATTATTAAATATATCAAAAGAAAATTGTGAAGATAGTTTTTTAATACAAAGCTATAAAAATATAAAAAATTCTTGGTTTGAAAATAAAAAATTATGTGGTATAACAGCTGGTGCATCAACACCTAATTGGATAATAGAAGAGATTATAAATAAAATTAAACCTATATGATATATGACATATAGTTTAAGTAAAATTAAGATATTATAAAAAAATTTAATTATATTTATAAGGAATAATATGGGTATGGAAGATATGGAAATTGGTGAAGAAGAAGTTAGTTTTGAACAAATGCTTAACGAATCTTTTGAAAATATTGAAAATAAAAAAGTAATTGATGGTATTATATTAGAAATAAATGATGATAATGTATTAGTAGATGTAGGACAAAAAATAGAAGGTAAATTGTATTTATCTGAAGTTACTAAAAATGGAAAACTAAAATATAATAAAGGTGATATTATACCTGTTATGATTACAGGCTCGAGAGGTGATAGACCATCGATATCGCATAAAAAAGTAATTCAAAAAATAAAATTTGATGAATTTGTTGATAAATATGAAAATAATATAGAAGATACTATTATAAAAGGTACTATAACATCTGTTAAATCAAAAGCTGGATTTATTATAGAAGATGATCAAGATTATGAATATTTCATGCCTATTAGTCAAAGCTATTTAAAAACTACTGGTGCTATTGGAAAAGAGGTTAAAGCAAAAGTTTTAAAAGTAAATGAGGCACAAAACTCAATTATAGTATCTAGAAAAAAGTTTATTGAAGATGAAAAGATATCAAAACAAAATAAAATAGATTCTATTATATCAAAAGATGAACCTATCAAAGGTATTGTAAAAAAAATAACTTCTTATGGTATGTTTATAGATATTGGAGGTATTGATGGTCTAGTAAATTATAATGAAATATCATATAAAGGACCTGTTAATCCATCAAAATACTATAAAGAAAATGATGAAGTATTAGTGCGTATAATATCATATGATAAAAATAAACAACACTTATCATTATCAATAAAAAATGCTATTCAAAACCCATGGGAAGAAATAAGAGATCAATTAGATATTGGAGATACTATAAATGTTATTGTATCTAATTTTGAGACTTATGGTGCCTTTGTAGATCTAGGTAATGATATAGAAGGATTATTACATATTTCTGAAATATCATGGTCTAAAAATATAAAAAAACCTGAAGAAGTATTAACATTAGGTAGTGAAATTGATGTAGAAGTTATTGAATTAGATATTGAGAAAAGAAGACTTAGAGTTAGTTTAAAAAATCTTTTAGAAAAACCTTTTGATAAATTTATAAAAAATAATAAATTAGGAGATCTAGTTAAAGGTAAAATATCTACAATAACTGATTTTGGAGCATTTATAAATCTTGATGGAATTGATGGACTTTTACATAATGATGAAATATCTTGGAATAATAATGATAAATGTAAAGATAAATTTACTAAAGATCAAGAAATAGAGACAAAAATAATCAAAATTGATAAAATTAAACAAAATATATCATTAAGTATAAAAGATATGATACCATCACCTATAGATGACTTTGAGAAAGATTATAAAATAGGCGATATAGTAAAAGGAACAATTAAAGATATAAAAGAATTTGGAGTATTTGTAAAAATATATGATAATTTAGATGGATTAATTAAAAAAGAAGATCTAGGTGTATTAAAACAAGATGAGTTAAAAAATGGTGAGGAAATAGAATCAATACTATTTAATATAGATAGAAATAGAAATAGAATAAGACTATCTGTTAAGAGATTACAAAATAAAAAAGAGAAAGAAATACTAAGTAAAGTAAATGATAATTCATCTATAACTTTAGGTGATATGATAAAAGATCAACTTAAATAAAATAAGGATATTTTTAATGAATAAATATACAATTATAGTTTGTGATACTATTCATGAATGTGGGCTAAAGTTATTAAAGTCTACTCAAGATATAAACTATGTATATGCTGCTGATGTTGATAAAAATAAGCTATTAGATCTAATAAAAGATGCTGATGTAGCAATAACAAGAAGTTCAACAACAGTAGATGAGAATTTTTTAAATCATGCTATCAAATTAAAATGTCTTATAAGAGCTGGTGTTGGATATGATAATGTAGATCTACAAGGTTGTAGTAAAAGAGGTATAATAGCTATGAATATACCAACAGCTAATACAATAGCAGCTGTTGAATTAACAATCACACATATACTATCAGCTATAAGAAAATTTCCATTTGCTCATAGTCAATTAAAAAGTAATAGAATATGGAAAAGAGAAGATTGGTATGGAACAGAGTTATATGGAAAAAGATTAGGTGTAATTGGTTTTGGGAATATAGGTCATAGAGTTGCTTTAAGAGCAAAATCTTTTGAAATGGATGTCATAGCATATGATCCTTATATACCTTCTACTAAAATGACTGATTTAAATATAGAACACACAAATAATTTCAATGATATATTAAAATGTGATATAATAACAATCCATACACCTAAAAATAAAGAGACAATTAATATAATTGATGAAAAAGAGATAGAGAAAATGAAAGATGGTGTTGTTTTAATAAATTGTGCAAGAGGTGGACTGTATAATGAAAAAGCATTATACAAATATCTAAAATCTGGGAAAATATCTATAGCAGGTATTGATGTATTTGAAACTGAACCTGCAAATAATAATAAACTTTTAGAGTTAGATAATATAATAGTAACAGCACATCTTGGAGCTAATACTAAAGAGAGTCAAGAGAAGATATCACTACAAGCTGCTCAAAATGCTATACAATCAGCTCGCAAAATATCTTATCCAAATGCCTTAAACTTACCTATAGATGAATCTAAAATACCATCTTTCGTAAAACCATATATACAATTAATACAAAAAATGTCTTTTTTGGTAGCACAAATTGATAAAAGTGAAATTAAATCTATATATATTACAGCTCAAGGAGATATAGGATCTTATTTAGAATCCTTATCCACATTTGCTTGTGTTGGTTCACTATCCTTAGCTTGTTCTGATGAAATAAACTATGTAAATGCAAGCTATATAGCTAAAGAAAAAGGTATTATAATAGATACAAAAAGTATTTCCAATACAAGTGCTTATAAAAATAAAATATCTATAAAAATAACTACTTCAAATGGTGTGAATACAATATCTGGAACAATATTTAATGAAGATGTACAAAGAATTGTAGAGATAAATGGTTATGAATTTGATATTGAACCAAAAGGTAATATGATACTATTTAGAAATTCTGATATACCAGGTGTTGTTGGAAAATTTGGACAAATATTGGGAGAATCTAATATTAATATATCCGATTTTAGATTATCAAGAAAAAAAGATAGTGCATTGGCAGTTATAATAATAGATGAACATATCAGTAATAGTTTATTAGATAAACTATCTAAGTTAGAAGCATCTATTAGTGTAGCATATGCTCAAATTTAGGAGTTGTAAATGTCAATATCAATGAGTGACTTAAAAAAAGGTCTAAAAATAGAATTAGACAAAATACCATATAAAATAATAGAATATCAACATGTCAAACCTGGTAAAGGTGCAGCTTTCGTAAGATGTAAAATAAAGTCCTTTTTAAATAATAAAGTCATAGAAAAGACTTTTCATGCTGGAGATAAATGTCAAGAACCAAATATAGAACAAAAAACAATGCAATTCTTATATGATGATGGTGAATATCTACAATTCATGGATATCAAATCATATGAACAAATAAATTTAAATTACGATCAAGCAAATAGTGCAAAAAATTGGCTTATAGATGGTATGACCTGTGATATACTATTTTTTAACAACAATGCAATAAGTGTTGAACCTCCAAGTGTAGTAGAATTAAAGATAATAGAAACACCCCCAAATTTTAAAGGAGATTCACAAGGTGGTAAAAAAACTGCTAAATTAGAATCAGGGGCTATAGTACAAGTACCTTATCATATTATTGAAAGTGATATAATAAAAGTGGATACAAAAACTGGAGAATATTTAGAAAAAGTTAAATAATAAATATAATTTATATTTATATTTTTTTTAAATATACTATTTTATCCTTACCTATATAGTTCTCATGTATAATTTCAAAGTCTATATTAATATTATTTAATATATTTATTCCATTTTTTATTTTTGGAGTGATAAGTAAAACTAAATAATCTAATTTATCTTTTAATAAATCTAAAAGTCTATAAGAACCCTCTACCATTATAAATTTATAATCTAATAACTTAAATAAATCATCACTAATAATTATTTTTCTATTATCTATTTTAAAAAGTGGTATATTACTATCAAAAGTTTTACTTCTAGAATATATAAAAACATCTGGATTCCTACCTTTAATATGTCTTGAATCAAGTGTTGGTTTATCTATTCTTACAGTATTACCACCTATAGCTAAACAATCAATAACATCTCTTAATGTATGTACATAACATAAAGTTTGATTAGAAGATATATAACCTCCACTTACAACACCATTTAAAGTTTGAGCCATCTTATAAAAAATAAAAGAACCCTGCATCCATTTTATAAATGGATATATAAGATCCCTACACTCTTTATATAAAACACTATTTATAGATAACTCTATATTAGACTTTTTGATAATAGCAATTCCACCGGAAGCTTGTGTATTGATATCTTCTAAACCAACAACCACTCTTTTAACATTTAATTTAACTAATAAATTAGCACAAGAGGGTGTTTTACCAATATGTGAACATGGTTCTAATGTTAAATAAACTGTACAATCAACAAAAAAATCATTATGATTAGATATTAAATATGCATTTATTTCAAATGGATCATCTAAAATTTTTAATACTGAATTTGGATATTTCTTTAAGTAAGCTTCTTTTAAAGCATTTAATTCAGCATGTGAATCTCCTGCTTTTTTATGAGCTTCTATACTTAATATTACATTATTTTTTACTAAAACACATCCTACTGCTGGATTAGGATAAGTTAAAAGTTGATATTTCCAAGCCTCATCTAAGGCTAATTTCATATAAAATCTATCATCTATTTTCATACAATAATCTATATTAAAAATTATTAATCAAAAACTAAACTTATAAACTACCATTGATAAACCGTCATAGCATTTGATATATAATTATAATATATAATTTTTTCAAAATTATCATCAGTATTCATTTTAATAAACTCATCATTAGCATCAGCTAATGTACCTAAAATTAAATTTTTATCATGGTCTTTAATTTTTATATATTGCCCTATAGATAATATAAAATGTTTAGGTTTAGTTAATTTCCTCTCAATTCCAGGAGAGCTAACTTCTAAATGATATTTTTTACTATCGTTAAAATGAATATCAAAAATAGGAGATATAAGTCTACTTACTTGTGAACATTTTTCTAAATCTATACCATCTTTTGATGATATATATATTCTATAGATTAATATATCATTCTCTTTGAAGTTTACTATATCATATAGTTCTACACCACAACCCTTAACAGTTAATTCTATACTATCTTCTACAGTCATATTTTAGCTTTTTTTATCTTTTCAAATAGTTTCTCTATTTTTAAACTATTTTCTAAAGATTTATCTGGAATAAAATTAAAATTAGGACATTTATACCATCCTGTACAAGATAAACAAAAACTCTTTATAATCCCATTAGCTTTTTTCAAAATAGAAATGATAACTTTGATTTCTTCTTTACTATAGTCACTACTATCAAAATATACATCTGCATCATACTTGCCTTTTTTACAATCTACAGATGTAATACTTAAAGAATTGATACGACTATCATTTAATGAAGACAATCCCTCTGGTATTAATTCAAGAAGGATAGATTGTGTTCTTTGTATTTTAATATTTTCCAATTTATTTAATCTTAAACCATAGACTGTTGTTCTTTAGTTTGAATAAAAGTCTCAATAAAGTCCCCAACTTCTATATTATGAAATTTCTCTAACATAATACCACATTCATATCCATTGGATACTTCTTTAACATCATCTTTAAATCTTTTTAAAGATGATATTTTACCAGTATAAATAACTACTCCATCTCTAATAATTCTAGCTAGTCCACCTACTATAACCTTCCCATCATTAACAGTACAGCCAGCAACTGTACCTATCTTAGGTACTACAAAAGTGTTTTTAACTTCTGCTTGACCTGTATTTTCTTCAGATATAATATCGCTCATCATACCTGATAATATAGCTTTTACATCTGCTATTAAATCATAAATAATTGTATATGTATTTATTACTATACCTTTTGTTTTAGCTTCTTGCTTAACAAGACCTGTTGGTCTAACATTAAATCCTAATATAATACAATCATCACTAGCATTAGCTAACGCTAAATCACTTTGTGTAATGCCACCTATGCCAGAATATATTATTTTCACTTTTACTTCTTCATTTTTTATCTTTTCTAAAGAACCTTTTATAGCTTCTAAAGAACCTCCTGCATCGGCTTTAATAATTATGGGTAAAGAATTGATTTTACCTTCTGCTATTAAACCACTCATCTCTTCTAAAGTAACTTTAGTTGATTTTGACAATTCTTTTGATCTTTCATGTTCAGCTCTAGTATTTGCTATATCTTTAGCCTCTTTTTCACTATCTTGTACAACCAAAACAGAACCGGTACTTGGAACTTCATTTAATCCTAAAACTCGTCCCGTTTCACTCAAACCTAACTCTTTAACAACTTTACCATTATCATTAGTAATAGCCTTTACTCGTCCATAAGTAGTATCACAAACTATATTATCTCCAATTTTTAGTGTACCATTTTGAATGATTACAGTTGCAATTGGACCACGTCCTTTTTCAACTGAAGACTCTAACACAACACTTTTTGCTTTAATTGTAGAATCACCTTTTAATTCTAATACTTCAGCTTGTAATAAAATATTTTCTAATAAAGAATCTATTCCCTCTCCACTTTTTGCAGAAACTCCTATAAATTCAACATCTCCACCCCATTCAATACAATTAACATCATGTTCAGACATTTGTGTTTTAACTCTATCTATATTACATGTCTCTTTATCTATTTTATTAATAGCAACTATAATAGGAGATTTTGATAACTTAGCATGCTTTATTGCTTCAATTGTCTGAGGCTTAACACCATCATCTCCAGCAACAACTATTATAATAATATCTGTTATACTAGCTCCCCTTAATCTCATTTGTGAAAATGCTTCATGTCCTGGTGTATCTACAAATGTTATTTTTTGAGAATTCTTTTCAATAGTATAAGCTGAAACATGCTGGGTTATACCTCCTGCTTCTGAACTAGCTATATTAGATGATCTAATTTTATCAAGAAGAGATGTTTTCCCATGATCAACATGACCCATTATAGTTACAACTGGTGGTTTAGTAATAAGATTATTGTTTATATTATCATTACTATTATAATCTTCAATATAATTAGCTTCTTCTAAAGCATCTTTAACATTAACTTCTATTCCAAATTCTTCACCTAATATTTCTAATTCATCTTGTTTCAAAAAGTCATTTTTAGTAACTAACATACCCAATCCAAATAAAACTGTTATAACTTCAGATGGCGACTTCCCACAAGCTTGAGCAAATTCATACACTCTAACATCTTCTGGTATTTTAATACTAGTTATATTATCAACAGTTAATTCTTTTTTAGCTTTCTTTTTGATTTTTCTTCTTCTAAGTCCTTGTGGTCTATTACCAAATGCACTTTGATTTGTTGTACGAATAGATTTTACTTTTTTATATTCATCAAAAGTTTTTATTTTATCAGTCATACTCATATCAAGTAAAACTACCTCTTCACCTAAAATAGAATCATCTGATTTTTTAAAATCTATGTCTGAAGATACATTTAATACTTTACCATGATCATGTGCCTTAACTAAACTTTTTTTCTTAATAGATTTTTTGTGTTCTTCTTTAGAAATACCATTTACAGTATTAATACTACCCAAAATTTCACTTAATGATTTCATCTTATTTTTTGATATATTATCTTTATTAATATTTTCAGATTCTTCAACTTTACTTTTAGAGGCTACTATTTTCTTTTTAACAATTTTCAAACCTCTTCTTTTAGGAATAATTTTGGTCTGATTTTGTTCACCAGAGATAATTAGTTCTTTTTCTAAAGATATATCATTTTTATTAAAAATACTTGATTGTACATCTATTTTATCTTCTAATATATCACTTTGTACTACAATATTTTCTTCTTCTAACTTTACATTAGAAATATCTTGACTTTTCTTTAAATTTGATTTATCAATTTCATCTTTTGTACTATTCTTTTCAACATCAATAATTCTGGAGCTTTTACCTGTCATAATATAATTTGTTATCTCTTCAGCATCTTCAAATGAAATTTGACTTTGAGGTGATTTCAATACTATATTTAAATCTTTAGCTTTTAATATAACTTCACTACTAGTTGCACCTGATTCTTCGGCAACTTCGTAGACTCTTACTTTATCCGACATGTTCTACTATCTCCTTAAGTTGAAAAATATAGTTTTTTTTATTTTTAGCCTCTTTAGAGAGTAAATTCTTAATTTTAATTTCTAAAGATTTTTGCTGGATTTCATTTATAGCTGATATTCCTTTAATACAATTAAAACATATATAAAAACTTCTACCACTATTTTTAAAAATTATCAAATCATTATCTTTAAATTGTAATCTTAACAACTCTAATCTAACAATTTTTTTTCTACAACATATACACATTCTAATTATACTTTTCATATTAACCACAGATTATACCAAATTTTTTATTAAAATACTAAATATCTAATGTTATACCAAAATTGTCAAATAGAGATCCAAAAACTCTAAAATTAGGAAAATTATTTTTTAAAACATCTTTAATCTTATTTATATCAGCTGAATATACTAAATTAAAAACACTAGACCCACTACCAGATAATGTACTCATTAAAGCTCCATTATCAAGAGCTATTTTTTGTATATCAAATAAAATAGGCATTTTATTCATTCTATAATTTTGATGTATAACATCATTAGAGGCTACTTTTAACATTTCCCAATTATTAGTAAGAAAAGAACCTGTTAATAATGAACTATAAGATATATTATGAATTGTATCTTTTTTGGAATAACTAAGAGGTAGAGTTTGTCTTGAACTGTTAGTAGAAATAGCCTTATTAGGTATAACAACAACTGCACTTACTGTTTTAGAAATATTTTTTCTTATATATTTAACTTTATTATCTTGTACAGCACATACATTAAAGCCACCCATAATAGCAGGTGTTATATTATCAGGATGTTTTTCATATAATAAAGCTAAGTTTAATAAATCATCTTTAGAAATTTCTTTTTTATGCATAGCATAAGCAGATGCTATTGCACTACAAATAATAGCAGAACTACTTCCTAGACCTCTTGATATAGGTATTTTATTTACAAATTCAAAATTAAATTTATCATCTCTATCTTCTATTTGATGATAGAATGTATTAAAAATATTAATAAACATATTATTATCTTTTAATTTAGAATTATTAGCGCCCTCACCTTTTAAATTAACACTATGAAATCTAGAAGGTTTAATAATAACTTCATTTTTCAATCTTATTGCAAGACCTAATGTATCAAAACCTGGTCCTAAATTAGCACTCGTAGCTGGAACTTTCAATCTCAATAACAATCCTTTATTATATATTCAAACTATACACAAGATAGATCATATGTTGGTAAAATATTTTTAGTAAATATTTTACTATCTAAAATAGATGGTAAATAAAAATTTCTTAATTCATTATTATTTTCTAAAAAATCAATTACTAAATCTCCATTATTATAAATAAAAAATTTTTTACCTATTGCTTTAATAGGTGTTCTATAATTAAAATAAAAACCTGATGTAGCATATAAGGGAATATCATTTATAATAGAAAAAGTGTTTAAAAATATATAAGATATTTTAATAGACATGTAACTACCTGGTGAATTAACAAAATATAAATTATCAATATCATGATATTTTTCTAGAATTATATCAAATATATAAGGTAAAGAATCACTAGTAGAATTAGAGTTTGTATATGAGTCTATAAGTTTATTATTTTTATATACTCCTACTAAAATAGGTTTAGAAATAGATAATACAAAAATATCAATCAACAATATTACCCTATCATTATTATTCATATAAAGTTTTAAATAGTTCAGACTCTTTTTCTGAATTATCTAAATCTATTATTTCATAACTATCTTTAGATTCTAAAAGTTTCTTTGTTAATAAATGATTTAAATGATGACTTCCAGCATATGATTTATATTTACCTATTACCATATAACCCAACAATGACATATCACCAATTGCATCTAATATTTTATGTCTTACAAACTCATCATAATATCTTAACCCATCTTTATTTAATATACTATGGTTATCTAAAACTATAGCATTATCTAGACTTCCACCTTTTGCTAATCCTATACTTCTTAAATATTGAACTTCATTCAAAAATCCAAAAGTTCTAGCTTTTGATATTTTACTTTTATAATCTTCTAAACAATAGTCAAAACAGTAGTGCTGTTCTCCAATTAAAGGATGTTCAAAATTAATTTTAAAATCGTAAACTATTTTAGACGATGGTTCTAGTTTTACTATTTTAGAATTATCTTTTATTTCAATATCTTTTTTTATCTTAATAATCTTTTTTGAGATATTTAAATCTTTTATACCAGCTTCTTCAATCAACATACAATAACCACTACTACTTCCATCAAGTATTGGTACTTCATCATTATCAAGAACTATTTTTAAATTATCTATACCATATGCATAAACAGCAGATAAAAGATGTTCTATAGTTGAAATTACTATACCGTTTTCACCAATTACTGTAGCCATTTTAGTATCAACAACACTATTGATATCAAGTTTAATTGAGACATTTTCATCACTTCTATAAAATACTATTCCCATATTAGCTTCAAGTGGTTCCAATCTTATATTAACAGGTAAACCTTTATGTAAACCAATACCTACAATTTCTATAGAGTTTTTTATAGTTCTTTGTCTCATTATTAAATTTATCTATTCTTAATATCTATTAATATTTTAGCATCTTTTAAAATATTTGTTATTCTTGTTTTTATCCATTTCTTATCACTCCACTCTACAGGATTAGACTCTATTCCTTGTATTAAAATGCCAAAATGTAAATGATCTCCCAATGCTGCACCTGTTGAACCTGTAGTTCCTATTTTTTGATTAGCACTAATAGTATCACCAACTTTAACATAACTACTATTTAAATGCGAAAAAAGTGAAAAAAGACCCATTCCATGATTAATAACTATACTATTCCCATAAATACCTAAATAATCATTAAATATTACTTTACCTTTATTATATGATAAAACCTGAGAATTTTTGAAATTAAACCAATCTATACCTAAATGCCAAGATTCATCTATTTTCTCCTTTTTATAAAAATAATATCTCTTCGTACCATACTCACCTGATCTTTTAGAACCTCTTAACCTTTTAAAACTATTGATATTGAAACTATTAATTGTTTTATTACTCATAGAATTTAATGATATATCTCTTAAATGATTAATATTTTTTACTCTTAAAAATCTATTAGCTTTTATAAAAATTGCTTTAGTATCATATGGTACTGATTGTGAACTTTTTAAAAGCACATTTGCACTAACATTTTGTATAAACTTATCTGTTATTTTAAGATTAGAGTTCTTTACTTTAAAATTTCTTATATATAAGGGTATTCTATTTTTAACAATATTATTAGCTTTATCTTTTACTATTAGTGAAAATGATTCAAATTTCTCTATATTAATAGGCCAAGTTATAAGTGAAACATAAAAATTATTCTTATAAAAAGGAGATAATTTAAATCTATATTTATCATTAAATGAAATATATGCATCTTGTAAGTTCTTATCAAATACTTCTACAACTACAACTGCACTACCTCCTCTTGTAATAGATAAAGAGTTATGAATAACATTAGCTGTTGGAAGATTTGGATCGACTTTCAATTTAAACTCTTTTATAATTGAATTCCCATTTAAAAAATTCCACTTACTATTATCAATAGTTTCAATAATAATAGAGACTTCTTTTGAACTAAAAAACATATCTAATTTAGGTGGACTAATATTTAAAGTAATATTATTCTGACTGATTTTTAATATCTTATTTTCTAATATTTGACTATTTTTATTAGTTTTAAAAGTTATTTTATAATAAATTATTCCTGTATCATCTTTTAAAATGATTTTTAATTTATCTTTCAAGTTCCAATAACCGTTATTTTCAAATTCCACAGTTGGTATATTTTGTTCAAATTTAGATGATAATAATACAAAACCTATACAAATAGAAATAAGTATAATAAATAGTAGTAATAAACCAAAATTATTTTTTTTTCTCAAGATATACTCCAAAATTATTTTTTAAATATAAAACACTATTAATCAAATTTCATGGAAAAATCTAACCATACAGCTTGATGAGTTATAGAACCACTACTAATGGCATCTACTCCTGTATTAGCATAATCTAAAAGTGTTTCAAGATTTATATTACCACTAGCCTCTAATAAAATATGAACAAAATTTTTATTTCTATATTCCACTACTTTTTTTATTAAATCAACACTCATATTATCACACATAATAATATCAGCACCTGAATCCATAGCAATTTTAACTTGCTCAAAAGTTTCACACTCTATTTCTATTTTAGTAACCCAAGATATTCTCTTTCTAGCTTTTATAATAAATTTAGATAAATTATCAATAGTTCTTAGATGTGTATCTTTTAACATCAAACAATCATCTAACCCTAATCTATGATTAATAGCTCCTCCTACTCTTGTAGCATATTTTTCAAAACCTCTTAATTGTGGTCTAGTTTTTCTAGTGTCTAATAAAACTACATCCTTATTATCAAGAATTTTAACATATTTATTGGCATTAGTTGCTATTCCACTTGCATGTTGTAACATATTTAAAAAAGTTCTTTCACTACTTAATAATATAGAAGCTTTACCCTCAAGTAGTGCTAGTATATCACCTTTTTTAATGATATCTCCATCTTGTTTCAAAAATTTACAATCAAACTTTTCAGTTCTAGCTAAAACTTTTGCATATTTAACACCTGCAAATATACCATCACTTTTAGCAATAGCTTTAGCTGTAAATCTACCTTTAGGAGCTATATCAAAAAAAATATCCCCTCTACCATTGTCTTCAATTATAGCATTTTTAACAAATCTTTTAATATTAATCATACTTCAAACATCCTATTTAGAGCAATATTAGACCATTTTGAAACTTCTGCATCTATTAAAACTTCATTTAAGTATGGTTTATCCTGAGGAACTTCTAATAACTTAAGACATTGATACAAATCTTCAAGTGTTGTTTCATTCATAGTTGGACATTCTGGTTTACTTGAAGATAATATATATGTGTTATTTTTTCTTAATCTATTAACCATATTAAACTCTGTCCCAACAGCTATTTTTTGATCAGGACTTAAAGACTTAATATATTTAATAAGCTGTGATGTGGACCCTACAAAATCAGATGAGTCACAAATACTAGGATCACATTCTGGATGAGTTGCTATTAAAATATCTGGGTATTTATTTCTATAAAACTCTATATCATCTAGAGAAAAAAGCTGATGAACAGAACAAAATCCATTAAAACAAATTATATCAACATTTTTTAAAGATTCATTATCTCCTATAACAGCAGACTTTAAACCCATTTTTTTTGCTAAATTTTGTCCCAAACAACGATCAGGTAAGAAAAATATTTTTTTACCACTTTGTAATGCATTCATAACTATTTTTTGTGCATTTGAGCTAGTACACACAAGTCCACCCATTTGACCAACTCTAGCTTTAATAGAAGCACTAGAATTTATATATGTTACAGGTAAAATATCATCATTTGATATACCTTGATCATTCATTTTTATTAAAGCCTCATCAAAATAATCCATATCAATCATTTTGGCCATAGCACAACAAGCAATCTTTGGCATAAGAACTCTTTTATTTGGTGATAATATCTTAACACTCTCACCCATGAAACCAACTCCACAAAAAACTATATTTTTTGAAGAACAATTCATAGCATTGGTTGCTAGTTCTAAACTATCTCCTGTAATATCTGCTAAATTAAAGACTTCATCTCTTTGATAAAAATGAGCTAAGATAGTAACATCTAAGCTATTTTTTAATTTTAGAATTTCCTCTTTTAAATTCACTGTAATACCTCAAAAATAAAAAATAAAATTTAACTTACTATGTTTTATTAAATTTATATATAAAAAATTAAAACAGAATATAACAAAAATTTAGTTATGATAAGGTAAATTTTAGATATTTTATTAATTTTTAGGATAAAGAATGGATTTTTTAACAAACACTAACATACAGTTTTATATCATATCATATTTAATAGGTGCTATTCCATTTGGACTAATATTAACCAAAAAATTCACAAATGTAGATATACAAAAAAATGGTAGTAAAAGTATAGGGGCTACAAATGTACTTAGAGTAATAAAAATAAAAAATAAAAAATTAGCAAAAAAACTAAGCATTGCTACACTTGTTTTAGATACTCTAAAAGGTATGAGTATACTAATAATAGCACTGTTAATAAATCTTGATTATAATACATTATGGACAATAGGCATTTTAAGTATACTAGGGCACTGTTATAGTATATATATTGGGTTTGAAGGTGGTAAAGGTGTTGCAACAGGACTTGGTGTACTCTTAATACTTATTCCAATACCAACACTAATATCAATAGTTAGTTGGATTATATTTGCAAAAACAATTAAAATATCATCCATATCATCTATATTATCACTAATTGTTTTAGTAATAGCATCCCATATTTTAGATAATATTTCTATACAGAATATAGAATCATTTGCACCTTTATATATCATAACATTTGTAATAATATATAAACACTTACCAAATATAGTTAGATTAATTAATAAAAAAGAAGAAAAAGTAATATAAAGAATATGAAATTAGAAATACAAGACTTAAAATTTAAATGTATAATAGGAATACTAAAATTTGAGAGAAAAAAGAAACAGAAAGTTATAGTAAATATATCATTTAAATATGAATTTAAAAATAATAATTTCATAGACTATTCTAAAATAATATCTTATATAAAAAAGACTATGAAAAAAAAGAAGTTTAATTTAATAGAAGATAGTATAATGTATATTACTAAAAATATAAATAAAAATTATAAAATCAAAAATCTGAAATTACAAATTATCAAACCAAATATAATACAAAATGTAAAAGTAAGTTTACATAATAAATAAAAGGTATTCTAATGTTAAAAAAAATAACTTCTAATATATTAATATATTCTTCTATATTAACTTTTGTAAATCATTTATATGCTATAACAATACAAGAAGCATTTCAAAATGCTAAAATAACAGGTAGTTTAAAAAACCAATATTTTACTAAAGAGAATAATAAAATATCAAATTCAAAATCATCTATATTAGTAGTAGGTGGTAATTTAAATCTAAGAACAGTTCCTATTAATAATTTATCAGCAAAGTTTTCTTTCCAAACATCTGAAGTATTAACAAAAAATGATAAACAAAACAATTATAAAAGTGATATGGATGTATCAGGTTCTATATTATCTCAAGCTTATTTACAACATAATACTAAATATACAACTATTAAATTAGGAAGACAATATATAAATACAAAATTAATAAATTCCTCTACTTCTAGAATACTAAAAGAGTCTTTTAAAGGATTATCAATACAAAATAAATATATAAGAGATACTATATTAAAAGCTATATATATAACAAAATATCAAAAAAGAACAAATAATAATGGAGAACCATCTAAATTTTATAGTATTAATGATAAAGCATATTCAATACAAATTAAAAATAAATCTATTAAAAACCTATTAACAACAATCGAATATTTAAAAATTAAATCTAAATCTTCAGATAATAATAGAACACTTTATATAGAATCTATGTATCAATTTAATAAAAAATATAAAACAAAGCTGTCATTACAAACATATCAAGGTGATAATACAAAATCTAATAAAAAGAGTTATATTTACGGTATAAAACTATCTAGTTATATAAAAAAATTATATCTAAGTACCTCTTATTCAACTCAAAATAGTGTAGATATAACTTCTGGTATTGGAGAAAATACAAATAAAATATTCACTTCTTCAATATTTGATGATAATAACTACATAAAAAATAGTAAAATATATAAACTAAAATTTAGATATAAATTAACAAAAAATATACTATTAACTATAAACCATAATAATAGAAAATTTAACAATAATAATATAGAGACTATACAAAAAGAGTATAATATAATATCATCTTATAAAGTTAATAAATCACTATTAGCTCAATTTGGATATGCTAAATTTAAAAATAATAAATATAAAGAAAAAAGTAGAATATATTTAAAATATACTTTCTAATATTCAAGAATTTTAATTATTTAAAATAAGTATCAAATATAATTAAACCCCAAGTAAAAATCAATATTAATATACTAAAAAAAACTATTGTACTACCAACATCTTTTGCTCTTTTAGCCATCTCATTATACTCTAAAGTTACAAGATCTACACATCTTTCTATTGCACTATTTATTATTTCACATAAAAGTAGTAAAAACAACGATATAAACATAAAAAGCTGCTTAAATAAAGATAGATCTAATATAAAAATAAAAGGAATTAAAATGATAACTAGAACTAATTCTATTTTAAAAGATGATTCATTTTTAATAATATCTAATAAACCATTCAATGCATACATAGTATTTTTAAAAAAATTGTATTTTGGTTGATTCCTCAAAAATAAAACCTTTAAATATATATTTAGAAAAATAATATCATTTTTATACTTAACAATATTAAAATATAAATAGTTATACTAAATCTATCTTTATATTAAATAATAATATTATTTTATTAGTAATTTAGTGAATATAAGTCGATAATAATAATATAACTAAAAATATGGTAAAATATCTAAATTATTTTAAAATAAAAAGGTTTATATAAAATGTTTAAAATATTATCATACATATCACTAATATTTGTTTTTGTTATTAAGTTAAATGGATCTATAATTGACCTTCAAGTTGGTATTGGTGGATGGAATGCCTCTCCAAGTGGTAGTTTTAAATATGGTAATACAAATCCTACAAATTTACAGTTAAAAGATACACTGGGAATTGATTCTAAAATAAACGGTTATTTTTATGCAGATTTATCTCATTTTATACCTATACTACCAAATATAAGATTTGAAAAACAAAATTTAAAAACAGAAGGTAAAAAAAATTTAGATGATATAAAATTTGGAGATAAGATATATTCTACAAGTACAAAATCTAATATTGATTTAAGTCAAACTGATTTTATACTCTATTGGTCTGTGCCTTTTTTAAATACATTAAGTACTGGTATAATAGATACAAAATTTGGTATTGATGTAAGAAAATTTTATGGAGAGATAAATTTAGAAGATTCTTCTAATAATGAGAATGTAAAGATTGATTTTTTAGTTCCTCTTGGATATGCTTCTATTGAAGTATCTCCTCCATTTATTGGTGCATCAATAACAGCAACTACGAAATATATAAAATATAGCGGTAATTCATTAAGTGATAATAGTATAAAATTAACTATAAATCTACCTATTCCTATTGCATTAATTGATTTAAAACTTGACATTGGATATAAAAAACAAGAATTTAAGATAGATAAAGATATCTCTGATTCAATAGATGGTAATATTAAATTTGATGGTGTATTTGCAGGTATTGAAGCTAGCTTCTAATTCTAATAAAGATAATGGTAAAAAAACTAAATAAAAAATTAACTCTATATTTTGAATATAATTTTCCAAAAAAATTTGAATATTCATCATCAAAAAAATATATAGTTACTATAGGCATAGGTGGTAATATAGGTAATATAAAACAAAGATTTGATAAACTTTTATTAAAGCTTAGAAGTGATAATAGATTTGATATAATATCAACTTCCGCTTTATTAAAAAACCCACCATTTGGTTTTCTAAATCAAAACTATTTTATCAATGCTATTATTAAATTAAAAACAAATATTTATATAAAAGAGTTTTTTAAAATAATGCAAAGACTTGAAGATAGATTTAAAAGAACTAGACCTTTTAAAGATTCTCCAAGAACTCTTGATATAGATATAATATTTTTTGATAATAAAAAGATTAATACAAAAAAATTAATTATTCCACATAAAAATTGGTATAAAAGAGATAGTGTATTAATACCACTGAAATATATGTAGAAAAAGAATAATTTAATCTAGAAGATGTAAAAGGAAATAAAATGAAAAAAAAAGTTATGGTAGGTATGAGTGGGGGAATTGATTCATCAGTTACTGCTTATATGTTACAAAAAGAGGGTTATGAAGTAGAGGGTGTATATTTAAAATTACATAATAGAAATGATGGTTATCACGAGAGAAATTTAGGATATATAGAAAATGTAGCAAAGTTTTTAAATATAAAACATCATGTGCTAGATTTAGCTAATAAATTTACAGCTGAAATTTATGACTATTTTGTAGATGAATATTTAAGTGGATCTACTCCTAATCCATGTGTGAAATGTAATAAACAAATAAAATTCGGATCAATGTTAAAATTTGCAAATGAAAATGGTGCATCATATCTAGCAACTGGACATTATGCTAAAACAGATGGAAAATTTATATATGAAGCGGATGATAAAACAAAAGATCAAAGCTATTTTTTATCCCAAGTTGATAAAGAGGCTTTAAAATCTATGATATTCCCATTAAGTAATTATAAAAAAGAGGATATTGTAAAATTTGGTGCTAATTTAGATGAAGTCTATAAAAAGATAACTGAAAAAAATGAATCTCAAGAGATATGTTTTGTAGAAACAGTCTATACAGATGTAATAAAAAGACATGCAAATATTGATAAACCAGGTGATGTATTAGATACAAATGGTAAAGTTGTAGGTACTCACAAAGGATATATGCACTATACTATTGGTAAACGAAGAGGCTTTACTGTAAAAGGAGCTTTAGAACCACATTTTGTAAAAGAATTAGATCCAAAAAATAATACAATAACAGTTGGTAAAAAAGAAGTATTAGAAGTGAATACTGTAATAGCAACTAATCTTAATATGTATTTAAATAAAAAAGAGTTTGATTGTGGTGTAAAACTAAGATATAGATCATCTTCAACACCATGTAGTGTCACTATAAAAGATGGTATAGCAACAATCAATTTAAAAGAACCATCTTTTGGTGTAGCATCTGGTCAATTAGCTGTTTTTTATGATAATGAAAAAGTTCTAGGATCTGCTTGGATAAAAAGTACAAAATAACTATATAGCTAGATTTATATATTAACTAATAACTATAAGGATAAATATGAGAGGATATAGACTATTTAGTGGTTCTTCAAATGTAGTTTTTGCTCAAAATACAAGTAAATATTTAGATACAACAATTGGTGAGGCATCATTAAAACGATTTAGTGATGGTGAAATATCTGTACAAATAACAGAAAGTGTTAGAGGTAGAGATATATTTATCATTCAATCTACATCATCACCTGCAAATGAAAATTTAATGGAACTATTAATAATGTCTGATGCCCTAAAAAGAAGTAGTGCTAATCATATAACAGCTGTGATACCATATTTTGGATATGCAAGACAAGATAGAAAAGCTGCTCCTAGAGTACCAATTACAGCTAAATTAGTTGCTAATATGATAGAAAAGGCAGGTATACAAAGAGTAATAACTGTTGATTTACATGCATCTCAAATTCAAGGATTTTTTAATATTCCTGTTGATAATCTTTTTGGATCTATTATATTTATTAATTATATCAAAAATAAAAATCTAAAAAATCCTATAATAGCAAGTCCAGATATAGGTGGTGTAACAAGAGCTAGAGGGTATGCTAGTAAATTAGGATTTGAATTAGTAATAGTTGATAAAAGAAGACAAAAAGCAAATGAATCTGAAGTAATGAATATAATAGGTGATGTGACAAATAAAGATGTAATACTTGTAGATGATATGGTAGATACAGCTGGTACATTAGTAAAAGCAGCAAAAGTTCTTAAAGAAAAAGGTGCATCATCTGTAATGGCATGTTGTACTCATGCTGTTTTATCAGGACCAGCTTATGAAAGACTATCAAATGGATATTTAGATGAATTAGTTGTCACAGATACTATAAAGTCTAAATTATCTCATGATAAAATAAAGATAATAAGTGCATCAAAAATGATAGGTGAAGCTATAAGAAGAGTCTATAATCATGAATCAATAAATGATATTTTTATAAAATAGAATTAAATATTATTATTTTAAACTAATTTTTTAAAAGGTAAGATTTGCAAGAGAATATAAGAAACTTTAGTATAATAGCACATATAGATCATGGTAAATCAACACTTGCAGATAGAATAATACAAGAATGTAATGCAGTAGAACAAAGACAACTATCAAATCAAATGATGGATACCATGGATATAGAACAAGAACGTGGTATTACTATTAAAGCTCAAAGTGTAAGATTAAATTATAAATTAGATGGTATAGAATATATACTAAATTTAATAGATACTCCTGGACATGTTGATTTTTCTTATGAAGTAAGTCGTTCTTTATCATCTTGTGATGGAGCTTTGTTAATTATTGATTCAACTCAAGGTGTAGAGGCACAAACTATTGCAAATGTATATATAGCATTTGACAATAATCTTGAATTAATACCTGTTGTTAATAAAATAGATCTACCAAGTGCAAATCCAATGAGAGTATTAGAAGAAGTTGAAGAAGCTATAGGATTAGATTGTACTAAACATAATCTAATATCAGCTAAAACAGGTGTTGGTGTAAAAGATTTAATACAAGATATAATAAAAACTATTCCAGCTCCAAAAGGTGATGAAAATTCCCCAACAAAAGCTTTAATTTATGACTCATGGTTTGATAACTATTTAGGAGCATTAGCACTTGTAAGAGTATATGATGGAAGTATCAAGAAAAATCAACTAATAAAAATGATGAATACAAAAGAAGAACATCAAGTATTAAATTTAATGTATCCTCATCCAATAAATAGACAAAATACAAATGAGATAAAAACAGGTGAAATAGGAATAGTTATACTTGGATTAAAAACAGTTAATAGTCTAGCTGTAGGAGATACTATAACTGATGCTAAAAATCCAACTCAAAATATCATAGATGGATTTGAAGAGGCTAAACCATTTGTTTTTGCAGGATTATATCCTATACAAACAGATAAATTTGAAGAGTTAAGAGATGCTTTAAATAAATTGAAATTAAATGATAGCTCCATATCATTTGAACCTGAAAGCTCAGCAGCACTTGGATCTGGATTTCGTGCTGGATTTTTAGGTATGTTACATATGGAAGTCATTAAAGAGAGACTTGAAAGAGAATTTAATCTAGAATTAATAGCAACAGCACCTACAGTTATATATGAAATATTACAAACATCTGGTGAGAAAATAATAATACAAAATCCAAGTCAATTACCAAAACCAAACTATATAGATACAATATATGAACCATATGTAAAAGCTACTATATTAGTACCTGATGAATTTTTAGGAAATGTAATAAAACTTCTTAATGATAAAAGAGGTATACAAATAAAAATGGATTATATAAGTAAAAGAGTATTATTAGAGTATGATATACCTATGAATGAAATAGTAATGGATTTTTATGATAAACTAAAATCTACAACTAAAGGTTATGCATCATTTGATTATGAACCAATAGAGTTTAGAGCTGGTATATTACAAAAATTAGATATAAAAGTAGCTGGAGAAATTGTAGATGCATTATCTATAATAGTACCAGCTAATAAAGCTCTTAGTAAAGGAAGAGAATTTATAAAAGCTTTAAAGCAATTAATCCCAAGACAACTATTTGAAGTAGCTATTCAAGCTAGTATAGGCTCAACAATAATAGCACGTGAAACTGTAAAATCAACAGGTAAAAATGTAACAGCTAAATGTTATGGTGGAGATATTACAAGAAAAAGAAAACTTTTGGAAAAACAAAAAGCAGGTAAAAAAAGAATGAAAGCAATAGGTAAAGTAAATGTACCTCAAGAGGCTTTTATGGCTGTATTAAAAATATAAATATTACATAATGTAATATTTATATTAAATTTCTATATAAAACATTATAATTCAAATATAATACTTAAGCAAATAGGATAAATTTATGAATAGTATAACAACATATAATTTATTAAATGAAACTTTGGAAAAAATGAGTCTTGAAAAAATACTAAATAGACTATATGTACATAAAGGTACTTTAAATAGATGGCTTAATCAAAGAAAAGTTCCAAATAACTATTTTAATGATTTAAATCATTTATTAGATAATAAATATAAACCTTTAAAGACATATAGAAATCAAGACCAATTTTATACAACTAAAGAGATATCTAAATACTGCTATGATAAAACTCTAAAAATATTAAAAGATCTAAAGATAGATATAACTCAATATAATTTTATTGAACCAAGTGCTGGATGTTGTAATTTTTATTCTATATTACCTAAAGATAGAAGAGTTGGTATTGATATAGAACCTAAAGGAATATTAAAAAAAGAGATAATAAAAAGTAATTATCTAGACTTTTATCCAAATCCTAATAAAAAATATATAGTAATAGGTAATCCACCATTTGGATTAAGAGGTAATTTAGCACTAAGATTTATAAATCATTCATATAGTTTTGCTAATATAGTAGCTTTTATACTACCTCCACTGTTTGATAGTACAGGTAAAGGTGTACCTGCAAATAGAGTAAAAGGGTATAAATTAGCATATAATGAAAAATTACCCTTAAACTCTTTTGAATATCCTGATGGTAAGAAAGTTAATATAGCTACAAGATTTCAAATATGGAGTAAAATAAATATAAATAATATAAAAATTGAAAAAAAACAGAGTTGTAAATCTATAATTAGAATATATTCACTTTCAAATGGTGGCACTCCAAGTAGTACAAGAAATAAGAAAATGTTAAATAAATGTGATATATATTTACCATCTACATGTTTTAAAGGTATGAAAGTCTATGATACTTTTGAAGAATTACCAAATAAAAGAGGATATGGAGTAATATTTTTGAAATATAAAGATATATTAATAGAATATTTTAAAAAAGATATAAAATGGGAAAAGATAGCTTTTTTATCTACTAATTCTGCACTAAACCTTAGAACAGATATAATAGAAAATGTAGTATTACAAAAAGGATATAATGATGAATAATGAAAATGAACTTGATAAATTAGCTATTCCTATACTAAATCAAATATTAACTGAAGCACAAGATAAATGGAATAACCCTAATAGTAAATATATATCTTATAGAAAATTACAAATAGATAAAAGAGGCAGTTTTGGAGAAAGAATTTTAAAAGAATTTTTATCAAAAATATATTATAGAAGAATAACTATAGAATATAATGATGGTGATCAAGGTGATTGGGATTTAAAATATAATAATATTAAATTTGAAATAAAAACCTCTTCTTTAGATGTGAATGATAAGTTTCAAAATGAGGGATTAAAAGAAAAAGGTGATTATGATATAATATTTTTCTTAGGTATTGCTCCAGATGACTTATATATAAAATTTGTAAAAATAGAAGATATACCTTTTAAAAAACTACACAATAGAGAAAAGAGAAAAACAGGTAGAGGATATAAGTGGGATTTTAAAAAAGAACAAATGAAACTAATAACATCACTAAAAGAATTTAAAGATGAATTTGAAAAAGTTGTGACTCCAAATAAAAGTAAATAAAAAATCACATATATAAATATATCATATATATAATTTAAATCTATATTATCTCTTTTTTATTAAGAAATATTATATATAAAATAGTTGGTATAATAATAAGAGTCAAAATAGATGATGATATCATACCTCCAATCATAGGTGCTGCTATTCTCTTCATTACTTCATTACCAACACCATCATTAAACATAATTGGTATTAAACCTAATATAATTGCAAATATTGTCATAAGCTTTGGTCTTAATCTAAGTACAGCTCCACTATAAATAGCTTCAATTAAATCATTTTTACTAAAAGATTTATTTTTTTGTTTTAATTTTTTTAAAGCTTCATCTAAATATAGTATCATTACTATAGAAGTTTCAGCAGCTACACCAAGTAATGCCATAAAACCAACTATAACAGCTATACTAAAATTAAAATTCATAAAATCTAAATACCAAACACCACCTAAAAGAGCAAAAGGTAAAGTAAAAAATATTATTAATGTATATAAAAAATTTCTTAAAGCTAAATATATTAATAAAAATATAATAAGAAATGTAAGTGGTATTATATAATTGAGTTTTGTCATTGCATTTTGAAGATATTTACTATGGCCATCCCATTCATAATAAAAACCTAAAGGAAGTTGTAAATCATTTAGTAATTCATTAGCTTTTTTCTCATATGCAACAATTGATACTAAGTTTTTTGGTGTGATATAAATAAAACTTACATTTACACCTTTTTCAGATTTAATTACACTTGGTCCCTCTTCATAATATATATTAGCAAAATGACCTAAAGGGTGATATCCTTGATTTGTTTTAATTAAAATCTTTTTCATAGAAATAATATCATTACGTTGTTGTGATTTTAATCTTATTTGAATAGGATATCTTTCAAATCCATCTATAATTGTACTAATTTTAGATCCTGATATAGAATATTTAACTGTTTCTAGAATATTTTCTTTTGTTATACCAAAATAAGCTAATTTTTTATCATCTATATCAATATTCAAATAATAACCACTATTAATTTTATCAGATGATACAGATAAAGTTTCATTTAAAGACTTTAGTTTTTGTTCTATTAATAAAGAATATTCTTGAAGTTTTTTTCTATCTTTACCATAAAGTTTGATTCCCAATGGTGTTCTAATACCTGTTAATAACATATCAATTCTTCCTCTAATTGGATATGTCCAGGAATTAATTAAACCTTCAAGTTGTAACTTTTTATCCATTTGCTTTAATAATTGATCTTTTGTAATACCTTTTCGCCATTGGCTTTTAGGTTTTAATTCAATAATGGTTTCTATCATAGCTAATGGTGCTGGATCTGTAGCACTATTTGAACGACCTACTTTAGCAAAAACTGTTTTTACTTCTGGAAAACTTTTAAGAACTATATTAGTTTTTTGTGTTAATTCTTTAGCAAGATCAATACTTATACCATAATTAGTCACTGGCATATACATAATAGTTTGTTCATCGATCATAGGCATAAATTCCCATTTTTGTTTTTTATATACATCTAAGATCAAATAAAATGATATGAAGAATATAAGTAAAATAAAATATCTAAATCTTAAACTAAACTTTAATAAAGGAGAATATAAAAAAATAAAAAATCTACTAATAATATTTTTATTTTCTGGTATAATTTTACCTTTAATTAAAAAAATCATTAATAATGGTACAACAGTAATTGAAATTAAAGCACCACAAAGCATAGCAAATGTTTTAGTAAAAGCTAATGGTTTGAATAATTTACCTTCTTGATCTTCTAAAAAAAAGATTGGTAAAAATGCAACAATAACTAATATTAAAGCAAAAAATATAGGATGCCCTAGTTTTTTACAAGAATTTATAATTATTAAAACTCTTCTCTTATTTGTTATTTCTCCATCTTTTTGTATAAAATTAGAAATTTCTTTATGTGCATTCTCTACCATAACAATTGTAGCATCTATCATAGCACCAATAGCTATAGCAATTCCACCTAAAGACATTATGTTAGAATCTATATCAAAAATTTTCATAAGAAAAAATGTAAACAAAATAGTAAGAGGTAAGGTAATTATAACAACTAAAGAACTTCTAAAATGTAGTAAAAATATTAATATTATTAAAATAACAAGTAAACTTTCATAAAATAAAGTATTTCTAAGTGTACTTATAGATTCATCAATTAATTTACTTCTATCATAAACTTCTACAATATCAATTTCTTGAGTTTTTAATTCATTTAATTTATCTTTAACTTTCTTAATAATATCGTAAGGATTTTCTCCATACCTAGAAATCAAAATACCACCTACAACCTCACCTTGACCATTTAAATCAGCCATGCCTCTTCTAGTAAGTGATGTTAATTTAACATCAGCAATATCACTAATTTTTAATATAGAACCATCAATATACTTAATAGCTATATTTTCTATATCTTTAAGTGTTTTTAAATAACCTTTAGCTTTAATAACATGTTCAAATCCATTTTCAATAAATATATTACCTCCAACATCATTATTACTTTTAGAAATTTTTAATATTAAATCTTTAATAGTTAAATTATACTTTAATAATAGTTCTTGATTAATAGTTATTTCATAACTTTTAATTAATCCTCCAACACTTGCTACATCACTTACACCATCAATACTCATCAAAGCATAACGATAGTAATAGTCTTGTAAACTTCTAAGTTCAGATATAGTTTTGTTTTTAGAAACTAATGCATATTGATAAATCCAACCTATACCAGTAGAATCAGGACCTAATGAAATATAAGCATCTTTCGGTAAATTAGATGATATAGTTGACAATTGTTCAAGTACTCTTGTTCTAGCATCATAAATATCAATACCATCTTTAAAAATAATATATACCAAAGCATTTTCAAAACTACTAACGGATCTAACCGTAGATATACCAGGTAATGATAATAATGATTCTACTAAAGGATAAGAAATCTGCTCTTCAATTATATTTGGAGATTGACCTTTCCATTTAATTTCAACTATAACTTGTGGTGGAGATAAGTCAGGAATAGCATCAAGAGATATATTTTTAAATGAAAAAATAGATAATATAATTAAAACAACACAAATAATAAAAACTATAAAAAGATTTTTTGTACTATAATCTATTATTTTTTCAATTAACATAAATTACCAATCATTACTAGAATTAGAAAGATCATACATACCATTTGTTATAGATTCACTATCTAACATAAATAATATTTTATCAATTACTTCATCTCCTAATTTAAGATTATCTAATATCTCAAATTCATTACTATTGATTTGTCTTGCTTTAATCATCAAAGGTTCAAAATATCCATTATTAATAGGCTTAAAAACATAATATTTTGATCCTTTTATTAAAATAGAACTTTTGGGTAAAACTAACATACTTTTTTTATTTTTATACAATGATACCTTTATAAACATGTTTGGATATAGTTTGTACTTTTTATTATCAATAACAATTCTTATATCAATAGTTTTAGTTTTAGAGTTGACTATAGGATATATATAATCAACTACTCCTTGTATACTTTCTTCATATCCTTCAACGAATATTTTAGCTTTCATACCTTCAAAAACAAATTTAATATTCTGTTGATATACTCTAGCAATAACCCATAAAGAATCTAAGTTAGCTACTTTAAAGATAGTTTGACCTCTATTAATAAAACTTTTATCATAAACATTTTTTTCTATAATAACTCCATTAATTGGTGAATAAATCTCAATATCATTAATTAGTTTATGGTTTTTTTTAAATTTAGTTAAAACAATATCATTAATATCTAAATTCTTAAGTCTGTTAATAACATTATTATATAAATATCTATTTGCTATACTAAGCTTTAATTCTTCTTGTAGAGAGTTAACTTCACTAGAATATATTCTTAATAAAGGCTTTTGTGTTTGAACTTTATCATATAGCTTATTAGCATACAATTTAGTAATAAAACCATCAAATCTTAAGTTGATATCTACAATACTAGTTTCATCAAATTTTGTATATCCATAAAAGTCTTTTGTTAAAGTGATATTTTTCTGTTTTACTTTCACTATAGGTTTATTAAAAAGCTGTTTAATATCAATAATCTTAGCATCTAAAAATAAAAATGTAGTAAATAATATATAAATAATATATTTCACTTTATATCTCCTACAATATAAATACTTTGGGCTAAACTCTTATAATAAAGTTCTAATTGATCTAGTAAATACAATCTAGAATTAAAAATATCATTATCTGCTTCAAATAGTTTTAAAATATTATCATTACCTTGGCCATAATATTGTTTAGTATATTTTCTTATTATCTTTTTATCTTCAATTATTTTATTTTTAATTATTTTATAGTTTTTATAATATCTATTCATATTTGCATTTAATAAATCAAGTGATATTTTTAATGAAATAAGTTCTTCATCTAACTGTTTCTCAAGTGAAACTAATTTAGATCTATTTTTAACAATTTCTAAATTTTCTCTATTATAAACAGGTAGTTTAATCGCAAAATTTAAATTTAAAAAATCATCATATTTATTATCTCTTTTAAAATATGCTAAATTTACCTTTAAATCAGGTATTTTTTTAGATTTTTGAAATTTAATCAACTCTTTTTGTCTAAGAATTTTATTACGATTTAATAAAACTTTAGGGTGATTTTCTAAAATTCTAGGATCATATTTTTTAACTTTATTAATACTTACACTACCATTTAAATTAGTGATATTATTATGTGAAAGTAATTTTAAATTCAGATAAATATATTTAAGTTCAAAAATTAAATCTTGTTTTTTAATATTTAGTGTTGAAATTAAAGTATCTATATTAATTAATTTTATTTTACTATTTTGATTATTTTCATATAAGTTAGATGCAAACTTATAAAGTTCATTGCAATTATTAATATACTCTTTAATAATAGATAATTTTTTCTGTAAAATAATTCCTTTATAAAAATAAGAAAAAGTCAAAGAAGTAAGTTTTAATTCTTCATCTTTTAATAATAAATTAGCTATTTTTAAATCTTCTATACTAATATTTTCTTTATATGTTAGTTTTGAATTAGTAGATATCAATTGTGATATAGATAAATAATATGATTGCATTGGTTCTTTATCAAAAGAATTTAAATCATTAATATTAATATTATTTCTTCCTAAAGTTAATGTAGGATTTTCAAATATTGTACTTAATCTTTTTTCTATATTTTGAATACCAATATTATTCTTTAGTATATTTAGTTTATTATTATTTTTCTTTACAGACTCTAATAAAACATTAAATTCTAATCCAAAAAGAGATATATTAATAAATAAAAAAACTAAAAAATAGTTTCTAAGTTTCATAAAATGAAGCTACCTCTAGTTTTATAAACTTCTTTAGAATTAGGGACTTTAAATCTTAAGTAATATTGCCAAGTACCACCCATAGCAAAATTAATATTTAATCTATAACCATCATCAAAAAATTTATCCGAGCTGTTCTCAAATTCCATATGAGGCATACCAGGCATTTCAGGCATGAAAACTTTTAATTTTATAGTAGCATTTTTTATAATATTATTATCTTTTTTTATTAAAATATTAAATTCATTATTACCAATAACTAATTGCTTTTTAGAACTTAATACTACTTTATAATCTTTTATATTTAGTACTTCATAAATTGCATTACTTTTCTTTTTAAGCTGTTCAGTAGTAAAATCGCCTGGATTTTCATGATTCATCATCTTACCATCATGAATATGATCTCCCATATGATTATGATTGGCTGAAAGTAAAAATACTGGGACTAAAAATAAAATATAAACAATAAAAAATAAACTTTTCATAATATTCCTTCAAATAAAAATTTAATATATTATAAAATATTAGTGTGTATTTAATGTGTAAAAAATTGATATATCAAAAAAATAATTTGAAAGTTGAACCACTATCTATTTTAGAGTAAAAACTAATTTTAATATTATATTTAGTACAAATATTATTTACAATATCTAATCCAATTCCAAGTCCACCTTGAACAGAATCTATTCTATAATATCTTTGAAATATTTTAAATTGATCTTGTGATGATATTCCTATACCATTATCTTCAATGACAAAAGAGTCTTTAGATAAATAAATATTTATCGTACCAAATCTATTTGTATATTTAATAGAATTAGAAATCAAATTGTTAAATAATCTACTAATATCTTCATGTGAAATTTTATAAAATATACTATCTATATTTACATTTAATCTAATATTTTTTATCTTTGCTAACTGCTTAAAATATATAAGTTCTTTTATTAAAATATCTGATATATCAATAGGTTTAAAATCTTTAATATCATATGAATAGTCATTATTATCATTTGATAAAATATATGTCAAATTTTTATATAAATTTGAAATTCTTTTTATACTCATTTTAATATAACTTCTATTGTCTATAGTATTTAAATCTTCTAAATTAGAAATTAATAATAAACTAGATAAAGGAGTATTTAATTCATGAGTTGTATCATCAATAAATTTGTCAAGTTTTTTTCTATAATCTTTAATAGGTCTAACAAAAATTCTACTTATATAAATACCAAAAAAAATAATCAATAAATAAATAAGTGTTATTACTAATAAAATTCTATATAAAATTTCAATATTATACTTTGAGATTAAATTTTCTTCAATAACAATACTAGATATATTTAAATGACCATTGACTAAGGAATCAATATAAATTAAATTATCTTCTAACGTTTTATATCCATCATTTGTTATGTTTATATCTCTTTTAATTTGAGAATATAAAATATTACCATCACTATATAAAGCAAATTTAAAACCTTTTTCAATTTTTATATTACTTAAATTGAATTCTTTATTTCCATTCATATGAGCTTTTATTATTAAATTTGCTATGTCTTTAGATATAAAGTTTATCTTTGATATTACAAATTGCTTATATTGTTCTGTATTAGAAATATAAAATATAGTTCCTATACTATAAAGAAAAATAAAAAAAGATATTAGGTAGAAATAAAAAAATCTATAAAAAGTTTTATCTTCATATTTTGTTAAAACAATAACCTACTCCTTTAATATTAGAGATATTTAAAGATGGTATTTTCTTCCTTATGACTTTAATATAACTTCTAATAGTAGATTCATTTGGTATATGGTCTATATTCCAAATATTATAAGACAACTCATCTATACTTATAGTTTTATTTGGATATTTTATAAAATATTCTAATACCTGTGATTCTTTTTTAGAAAGAGTTATATATCTATTTTCTAATTTAGAATAAACTTGAAGTTTAGAATAATCATAAGATAAATCATTAGTAATATTTAAATACTTTATATCTAACTTATAAGTACTTTTTATATGATCCAGTTTTATATTTAATTCTTCAATTTCAAATGGCTTTACAATATAGTGATCACAGCCTATATCAAAACAACTTTTCATAAATTTTAATTGTGTCATTGAAGTTATAAAAATAACAGGTACAGTTATTAAAGAATTTCTAATCTCTTTTAAAAAATCTATGCCGTTTATATTTGGTACATTAATATCAAGTATTAAAATATTATACTTACTATTATAAAAATTATCTAATGCATCTTTACCATCAAAAAAACTATCAACAATATAATTGTTTTTTAATAAATAATTATTAATTATATTATTTAAAAGTATATCATCTTCTAATAATAAAATTCTAAGCAATATATAGCCTTCCTGTATATAAAATAATATAAAGTTAGGATATTATATATATAATATATTAAAAAGAGTATAATTTATATATGTTATGTATATCATGTCAGAAAATATCTTTTAAAATCATATGTAAAAATTGTCAAAAGACATTATTAAAACCTAATTTTAATAAAAGACAAATAGATGATGAGTTATTTGTATACTCTTTTTATTCATATGAAGAATTACAAGATCTATTACATACAAAATATGAGTTTTTTGGTGATAGAGTTTTTAATATATTAGCATATTTATCTTTTAAAAAATTCTCAGATAATTTCAAATTCAATAAAGAAGTATTTGCTATACCAATAGATGATCATACAAGAAATGATTTCTCACAAACAGCGATATTAACAAAATATATAAAATCATCAAATATAAAACCAATTTATGGAACACTAAAGGCTAAATCTAAAGTAAAATATGCAGGTAAAGATTTAGAATTTAGGAAAAAAAATAGAAGAAATTTTATATATAAAGGTAAATCTAATTTAGACATAATATTAGTTGATGATTTAATAACAACTGGTCTCACTTTATTAGAAGCTAAAAAGAAATTAAACCAATACAAATGTAAAACCATATTTGCTTTAACATTATGTGATGCTAAATTCTAGTATAATTTTGCTTTTAAAGATTAAATAAAATATATATTATAATAAGGACTATATTTGATTGGTATTATTGATTATAATATGGGTAATTTAACAAGTGTTAAAAATAGTTTAAATCTATTAAAAACTGATGCTAAAATAGTAACTAATCCTAATGAATTAGAAAATTGTGATAAGATAATATTACCTGGTGTAGGTGCTTTTGGTGATGCTATGCATTCTTTACAAAAAAGTGGTATGAAAAATGCTATTTTAGACTATACAAAATCGAATAAAAAAATATTAGCTATTTGTTTAGGAATGCAATTACTTTTTGAAAAATCATATGAATTTGGTAATCATAAAGGTCTTGGATTAATAAATGGTGATGTAATACAATTTGATAAAAAACAGATGAAAGATTATAAAAAAATACCTCATATTGGATGGAACAGTATAAAAATTATAGAAAAAAATAAATTATTTAAAAACTTAGATAATCCATATTTATATTTTGTACATTCATATCATATAAAAACTTCTAAAGATAATATAATTGGTACTACAAACTATGGATATGAATTTACAAGTGCAATAAATCATAAAAATATATATGGATTCCAACCTCATCCTGAGAAATCACATAATAATGGTTTAAAAATATTAAAAAATTTTATAAGGTTATAATATGAAAATATATCCTGCAATAGATCTAAAAGATGGTAAAGCAGTAAGACTTAGTAAAGGTGTTATGAATAGTGCTAAAATATATAGTAATTCTCCATATGAATTAGCAAAAGAGTTTGAAAACTTAGGGGCATCAAATCTTCATATTGTAGATTTAAATGGTGCATTTAAAGGTGAACCTCAAAATATAGAACAAATACAAAAAATAAGACAAAATTGTAATTTAAATATACAATTAGGTGGTGGAATAAGAGATGAAGATACTATAAAAATGTATCTAGATTTAGGTGTAAATAGATTAATATTAGGTTCAATTGCACTTACAAATCCTAATTTTGTAAAGAAAATGGCTTCTAAATATCCTATAGCTATAGGAATTGATGCAATTAATGGTATGGTTGCTGTTCAAGGGTGGGCTAAAATTAGTTCTATTAGTGCTATAAATTTAGCAAAAGAATTCTCAAATGTAGGTGTTGAAGCTATTATTTGTACCGATATTAGTAAAGATGGTATGTTATGTGGTGTTAATATTGATTTTACACAACAAATAGCTATAAATTCAAATATATCTACAATTGCAAGTGGTGGAGTAAAAGATATATCAGATATTATAAAATGTAAAAATAGTAATAATATTGAAGGTGTTATTATTGGAAAAGCATTTTATGAAAATAGACTTGATCTCAAAAAAGTATTTGAAATAGTTTAAGTATATTTTATTAAATATATTTTAAAATTATAAAAAAATTAAATATCTATAATATTCTCTTCTATTTTATCATCTAAAAGAGTATAATGTAATTCTAATCCTTTGGATGTAGTAATAAATCCATTTATATTAATAGAGCCTTCATGTACCATTTTATGATGTTTTTTACAAAGTGGTATTAAATTATATTTATGATTTGCATTTATATGTCCTATAAATCCATTATCATTTGATACTTTTTGTTCTTTTATATGATGTATATCATCAACTTCCTTAGAACATATTAAACAACTACTTAATACTAAATCTTTATTATATCTATTAGGTTTTTTTTGTACTAATCTCTCAATAGGATTATAATCATTTAAGATATTTTTTCTAATATCATTTGCTACTTTTAAAAAATCTTTATCCATATGTAAAGATTTAGCATATTCTAATCCATACATACTACTTCCACTACCAAGTTGTAATTTTCTATTAAATATTAATTTATCTTCTTTTTCTTTGTATATAACACTTAAATGTAAAAAAATAATATTTTTAAGTTCTTGTATTAATTTTATTTCAACTAATTGATGTAAATGTGTAGCGAAAATAAAAATTGATTCTAATTTTGATAGTTTTATAATAGCACTTGATACTATACTAATACCACTTATTGTCTCTGTACTATGACTAATCTCATCACCTAAAATTAATGAATTTTTACATGATCTATTAAATATATTTTTCAATTCTAACATTTCAACACAAAATGAAGATAAACCTTTAGCAATATTATCAGCACCACTTATACGTGTAAATATTGATTGGAATATACAAAATCTCATAGAACTAGCACTCACAAAAAAACCAGCTTGAGCCAGTATTACACATATACCCACACTTTTCATTAATGATGATTTACCACTACTATTTATACCATATAATAATACTCCTTGCATATTATTAGTACTCTTTTCATTTGAATATTTTACTACCATATTATTTTGATGATCTTTTTGAACTAAAGATAAATCACCTAATATAATATCATTAGGTATAAATAGACCCTTTTCTTCTTCATTTTCAATTAATGGATGTCTTAAATCCTGAATTTCTATAAAATTTGAACTGTTTTTAGTTTTTACTATCTTAGGACATATATAATTATATTTTTTAGATGTTTTAATATTAGATACACTAAGATCAATTTCAGCTATAAAATAGACCAATTGATCTAACATATTAGAGTATTTTTGGTCAAATTCCATTAATTTTTCTTTAAAAATGACTTTATTTAACTCTATAATTTGTCGTAAATTATGTACATATTCATGAGATATTTCATCTATTAAATTATTACTTATTTTTACAGAATTTGTCTGTATTTTAATACTACAATCTTTAAATAAATATAATTTATCATCTATTAAAATATGACTTTGTAATAATTTATCTTTAATTAAACTATATCTATTTTTAGTCAAAAATAGATAAAATCCCTCTTTTTCTAATCTATTAACTGTTACTAGACTATCATCACTATTATCAAATAAAGATATAACATATTTTCTAAAAATATCTATTTTAGATTCTAAGGCTCTATTTTTATCAACTAATTGATCTATTTTTGTATAAATTCCTTCATTTAAAATATTTATATCAATATCTTTTAACATAAATTTACCAGTTAAACTAAGATCAAAAATTGTTTTAATATTTTGAATAAATTCACTTATATCTAAAGATGTACAAGGTGCAGATACAAATTTATATTTTTCCATAAATAAAACAATTTCTTTAATACTAATTAAAGAATCATATAAATAATTTAATTCAAAAGGGTGAAGTCTAGATAATTTTATTCTTCTAAGAAGTCTTTCTATATCATATATATTTGATAATTCATTTTCAATTGGTGTATAATAATCATATAAATCATTTGATAAATCATATCTTCTTTGTAACTCTATTTCATCTTTAATAGGATGAGACAACCTCTCTTTTAAAAGTCTTTTCCCCATAGCTGTAGATGTTTCATTAATAAGATTTATTATACTTGGATTATGTGAGGTTTCTATGATATTTAATTGCTCTAATGCATTATTACCTAAGTACATATATCTACTAATATCAAGTTTTTTAGGTAACGATAATTTTTTAATAATCTCAGAATCATGTGAAATTATAAAATCTATTAATGATGATAAACTATGACTTGCAAGTGGTAGTGTCTCCATATCAAGATGTTCAATTGAAGATAATAGACTCTTAATTGAAAAAGTATTTTTAAATAATTCATTTTGATATGATATTTTATGTTTAGAGTTTATAATATGATAATTATTATTAAATAATTCAAGATATTCTATAATATATTTTTTATCTATATTTTTATGCATTAAGTTTACTATAATTTCATTTGTCTTATGCATATTCATATAATTAAATACTTCATCTAAAGCAAAGGATTTGTCTTCAGTTGTTCCATATACCTCATTAAAATAAGATTTACCAGTAGTAACATCAATAGCACTATATCCAATAGAATAAATACCTTTATATTCATCAATAACTAATGATGTAATATTATTCTCATCATGACTAATAGCAAAATCAAAATTAGTTCCTGGACTTAATACAACATCTAAATATCTTGATACTTTAGGAGGGGTTCCTCTTTGTTTTATAATTGCTATTGTATATTTTTGTTCATTAATTATTTTTGATAAATGTTTTTCTAAAGATACAGAAGGCACTCCAGCCATTATAGGGTTTTCAATAGAATTTTCTAATATATTTTTATTTTTTCTTGTTAATTGTATATTTAAAAGTTGCGCTATTTCTTTTGCTTTACCTACTTTTAATTCACTATTATTTACTTCATATACTTCAAAAAATGTCCCTATTTCCATAAGTACAAAAGAGTTTTTACCATAATTATTTTCTAATATTTCTTGAAGTTGAAAATATATATTGGTTAATAATAAAGATTTATCTTGTAATATCTCATTAAACTCATTTAACAATGTTTTCACAAATATATCCTACATTTCTAATATAAAAATTATATAAAATCAAACTCTACCATTAAATTGTCATAATATAATAAATAGACTATACCATAATTATTTTACTTTATATTCTATATCTTTTTCTTTTTTAATTCTCATTTTTTCTTCATGTCTTGATTCAAATATCTCTTTTCTACTTAAACTAATACCTTTCATATGAGTTAAAGGAAAAGCAAAGGCTATACCATCAGATTGTGTTGTAATATGCAAAGAATGTATTATAGATTTTATTACTGGACTAACTAGTCTTTGAGGTAATAAAAATAAAAGTAAAGAATCATTAGCTTCAAAACTTGTACGATAAAAATTATCCAATTTACCAAATCCTATTCCATCAGCTCTTAAAATAGTAACACCAGATGCACCTGCTTTATTAGCAGCTTGAATAGCATCTACTTTTTTATTTTTAGGTACTATTAACACAACTGCATAAAAAGACATCTCTAGAGAATGTCTTATATTAGTCCCATCTACACTAATAGTAGCTAGATCCATATTCTCAGCATCCAATAAAGAGTCTCTTAATATATTAGATGTCTCTATTTCACTATCAGATTTGATACCTAATTTTTTAGTTAATATGCCATAAAGCATTACTGTTAATACAGGGAAAAGTGAAGCAAAAGCTATTAAGCCAAAACCATCTATTAAAGGATCTGCACCTTTTATATTAGAAGCTAATCCAATTCCTAAAGCTGCTACTAATGGTACAGTAACTGTTGATGTAGTAACAGCTCCACTATCATAAGAAATAGGTACTATATATTTTGGTGTTATAAAAGTCAACATTACAACTAATATATATCCTGATATAATATAATAGTGAATATAACCACCATCAATAATCCTAAAAGATCCTAAGGCTATACCAATAGCAACACCAAATGCTACAAATAACCTCAATGCAAAATCATTAATTCTTCCGTCACTTATTTGTTTCGCTTTTTTTGCTATTGCTATTAGTGCTGGTTCTGCCATTGTAGTAGAAAAACCAATAGCAAATCCAAATATATATATCAAAGTTTTTGAATCTTTATTTGTTAATTCATAAGCCATAGTCTCACCAAGTGAAAATAGACCCATATCAAGACCAAATATAAATAGATAAAGTCCTAAAACTAAAAGTATAAAACCCAATATGATAGTACTTAAATTTTTAATATGTTTTTTTAAAATTAAATATTGAAAAAATAATATAATTATAATAATTGGTAAAATATCTTTAATAACATTTAAAATACCATAAAAAATAGATGATATTAATGAAGTAGCACTATCTAAACTTATATTATTAGATACATGTGAAGGTATATTTGATATATCTTTTAAATCAAAAAAATTATAGACTAATATTCCATAAAGTTGTACAAAAATAATTGGAGTTAAAGCTGCAAAAGCTATTAATCCAAATCCATCTATTACAGGACTTCTACCTTTAATAGCTGAAGATAATCCTATTCCAATAGCAGCTATTATAGGAACTGTTACAGTTGATGTTGTAACACCACCTAAATCATAAGATAATCCTATTATCTCATTTGGAGCAAAAGATGTAACTATTATAACTATTATATATCCTATTATTATATAATAATGTATTGGATGACCTTTAATAATTCTAAAAATACCAACTACCAAAGCAAATCCAACAGAAAATGCAACAACTAATCTTAAAATTGTCTCATCAATTCTACCATTTGAAATACTTTGAGCTTTAGAAGCAACTACAAGTAATACAGGTTCAGCTATAGTAGTACCAAAACCTATTAAAAAACCAAATAAAAATATCCAACCTATCCATTTAGAACGAGCAAAATCTCTTGATAAGTTTTCACCTAAAGGAAAAATTCCTATTTCTAAACCTTGTAAAAATAGTGCTAATCCAAAACCTACTACTACTAATCCTATAGATGTAGATATCCAATTATCAGGTATATGTTGAATAATAGCTAATTGAAAAAAAACTATTACTAAAAATATTGGTAATAGATCTAAAAAAGCCTCTTTTAAAAGTTTTATGAAAAAATTAAATTGCATCATAATATAATATTATACATCATACTTGATGCTCTTTTCTTTTAGATACTCTATTTTTTTGTGATAAATATGAATTTAAGGCACTTAAATATGCATCAGCAGTTGCTAACATAGTATCTATATTAAGACCATGTCCTATAACAGAAGGACTACTATCATCAAAAGATACTCTACAAATTACTTTTGCTAAAGCATCTTTACCTTTTGTAACTGCTCTTACTTTATAATCACTTAATTCACCATTATAATTTGTAATTCTATCAATTGTTTTAAAAATAGCGTCCATAGTACCATTTCCAATAGATGCATCTTTAATAATTTCATTTTCAAACTTAATACATACTGCTGCTATTGGCAAACCATTTGAACAATCAGATATTTGTAAAGATATTAATTCATATGTTTTTGTATTATTTAATGCCTCATCTGTTATTAACATCAAAATGTCATCATTTGTTATATCTTTTTTCTTATCTGCTAAAATTTTAAACTTCTCAAATGTAGAGTCTAATTCTTCTTGACTTATATTATCAAAACCTAATTGATTAATAACATTTCTAAATGCCGCTCGACCTGAATGTTTACCTAATATTAAAGTGCTATCTTTATATATACCTACATCTTGAGGTTTCATAATCTCATATGTCTCTTCATGTTTTAATACACCATCTTGATGAATACCACTTTCATGAGAGAATGCATTTTTACCTACTATAGATTTATTTTGTTGTGGTTCTACACCTGTTATTGTTGATACTAATTTAGAAGTTGTATATATCTCTTTTGTATTTATATTAGTATAGAAATCTTTAAAAATATCTTGTCTAGTTTTAATTGACATAACAACCTCTTCTAGCGCACAATTACCAGCTCGTTCTCCAAGACCATTAATTGTCACTTCAACTTGCCTAGCACCACTTAACACTGCTGCTAATGTATTAGCTGTTGCCATTCCCAAATCATTATGATTATGTACTGAAATGATAGCCCTTTTATTAGTATAATCCACTAATTGTTTTATCATACTAGATATTTCAATGGGTAATCTATAACCTACTGTATCAGGTAGGTTAATGGTTTTTGCTCCTACACTTATAACTGCATCTATTACCTCTTTCATAAATGCAATATCACTTCTTCCAGCATCTTCTAAAGAAAATTCTACATCATTTACAAAAGTTTTAGCATATTCAACTGCATTTATAGCCTTTTGTATCACTTCATCTGTAGACATTTTTAATTTATATTTCATATGAATAGGTGAAGTTGCTATAAAAGTGTGTATTCTATTTTTTTTTGCTTTTGATATAGCTAAACCTGATTGTTTTATATCATTGTCAACAGCCCTTGACAATGAACATATAGTTGAATTTTGTATTTGAGATGAAATTTGTACTACAGCATCAAAATCGCCTAAACTAGCTGCTGCAAAACCAGCTTCAATAACATCCACTCCCAATTTTTCTAACTGTAATGCAACTCTTATTTTCTCAGATGTATTCATGGAACAACCTGGACTTTGTTCCCCATCTCTTAATGTAGTATCAAATATTACTATATTATTATTATCACTCATGTTAAACCTTTGTTTAATTAATACAATTATATCTTGATTTTAATAAAAAAACTAAAACAGACCTATCTAGAAAACACAACATATAAGTCGAGCATAATAGAAAAAAATTAAAAAGTCTGAAATTATTATATGCGAGAGAGAAGGAGATTTTTAGACCTATTTATATAGTTCTGTAAAATAGTATGTATATTGTTCAAACTAATCTCCTTATTTTATAAATTTAAGGGAAATCATATATAAAGTAAACTTAATATAACTTTAATCTAATAACTGTATCCCATCATCTAATAGTTCTATTTGTTTTGTCTCTATTAATTGAGTTAATGAAGATTTAAAGTTTTTCTTACTAATAGAGAATATTTGATGTATAGTATCTGAATTAGTTTTATAATTGTATGGTGCAAAACCATTATTTAATTTCAGAAATTCTTTTATTTTTAATAAATTCTCTTCATCATTTTTAGATCCAATTTTTTGTAGACAAATATCAAGCTTGTTATCTTCTCTTATCTTTTTTATATAAGCTTTTATTATATCTCCTAAATTAATGTCTCCAAATATTTCATTATGATATATTAATCCTTCATAATCATTATTAACTATAACTTTAAATCCAAGATCAGTTTTTGCAAAAACTATAACTTCAACTTCATCATTTAATTCAAAGAGTGATAAGTCATTTTTAAGATAAACAGAAAAATCTTCAACTCCTATTAGTCTATTAGTTTGCTCATCTAAAACCATTTTTACAAATTTACTTTCACCTATATGAAATTTATTCTTCTGCTTATTATTTGGCACTAAAAGATCTTTAGGTAATCCTATATCAACAAATGCTCCAAAAGATGTGACATCAATAACTTCTAAAAAAGCAAACTCATTTAATTTAACTTTAGGGATAATAGTAGTACAAACTCTATTCCCATCTAGCTCATTATAAACAAATACTTCTAAAATATTTGATATATCAATACGTTCTGTAACATATGTTCTAGGAAGTAAAATATGATCCTCATTTAAGCTCATTAAATAAAAACCTAAATGATCCATACTATCAACAACTAGACTATTTATTTGACCTAAAGATATATTCTCACTAATTTTTTGATACACTATAATTCCTAAATTTTAATATATAAAAACATAATAATACAAGTAAAATCATTAAAGTAAAATTAAACTTTAATTTAATAACAAAATTATGTGACTCATATATGATATTTAAACTATATTATATGATAGTATAGATAATATATGTTTTTTATTTAAAGGGTACTATCAATGAATAAAGAAAGTAAAGTTTTAATTTTAGAAGATGAATCAATAATAGCACTTGATATAAAAAATTCAATTTGTGATTTAGGATTTTATGTTACTAATTTAGTTGATAATTATGTAGATGCAGCAAATAGCATAGAAAAAGATCCACCTAATTTTATCATAGTAGATATAAAATTGGGTGATATGAAAGATTCTGATGGTATAGATATAGTAAAAAAAATACAAAAAGAAAATAAACATATAAATATAATATATTTAACATCTTTTTATGATAACGATACTATAAATCGTGCTATAGAAACTAATCCTATAGCATATTTATGTAAACCATTTCTAAAAGAACAACTCCAAGCTACTATACTACTAGGTCAATCCAAACATATTAATAACCATAAAATAATATATAATGATAAATTTGATCATAATATATTTAAATTAGGCTTAGGATACTCATATGAATTTTCTACAAAAAGACTTTTATTTAAGGATTCTCATATTAAACTTAGTAAAAATGAAGTTAAACTTTTAGAAATACTTATAAAATCTAAAGACTCGATAACACCTTTTAGTACTTTAGAGTACCATATATGGGATAATAATATATGTTGTCAAAGTGCTCTAAGAACTTTAATATATCGTCTTAGAATAAAATTAAAATATAACTTTATAGAAACAATACATTCTATTGGATGTAAATTAAATATAAAATGAATTCAATATTAATATTGATAATAAATATTAAAAATGCATAATTATAATCTACCTAAGAAATTATTGATATTAATTGTTTTATATTTATTGTTTTCACTAAATATTTTTAGCAATCCTATTGAAATAGATAAAAACTATAATAAAGATATAACAAAAGAGTCTTATATATATATAGATAAAAAATTAAATACTTCTATAAATTATATAAAAAGTAAAGTCAAAAATAATGATAAAATAAAATTCATAAAAAATCAAAATGATTATATCTATTATAGAGGTAAATATAAATTATGGATCAAATTTACAATAAAGAATAGCACTAATAAAAAACTTAAAAAAATAATAAATTATCATGGTCAATACACAACAAAAATCTATTTTTATGATGGTAATAATGAAATAAAAATTGAAGGATTATTATATAAAAATCAAAAAAGAGTGACAACAACTCCATACTTTGAAATTAAATTAAATCCAAATGAAATCAAAACATACTATATTGAAGTATATACTTTAGTTACACCAATAAATACTAAAATAAAAATTTTAGATAAAGAAACATTTTATAAAAATGATATTGAAAATAAATTCATATTAGGACTAATATATGGAGTATTAATTGGTTTTATTTTATATTTAATAATAATGCTAAATTTTAGCAAAAATATTGCGTATTTATATTATTTAATATACATACTATCTATTTCAATAATAAGTACAATTTATAGAGGTATATCAAATATATATATATTTGATAATATTATGATGAAATATATTTATGAATTTATCCCTGGATTACTAATCATACATTTAATAGGAATATGTTTATTTTATAGTAATTATACATATTCAAAAAAACTAAAAAAAATACAGACTATACTTATTATAATATCTACACTAATACTTATATTACAATTAATAATAGATATTAATACAGTATATACAATAATTTTAATCTCTATAATACTTTTTACTTCATTAATATATATAGTATATTATGCTATATGTGATAAGGATATTAATAATATAAAGTATTTAATAGTATTGTCTAATGCTATTATATTAATAGCTCATATTATTGTATTATTAGAACTTTCTGGTATATTTTATATAGAAAATATTTTATCATTATATATAATTGAAACTTTATTTATACTAGATTCTTTTATACTGTTAGTAATACTATCATATGATATAAAAAGTTTTCAAGAAGATAAGATTAAATTACAAAAATCTTTAATAAAACAAAAACTTGAAGAAAAAAAATTATTAGAAAAGGAAATAAAAGAAACAAAAATACTAATTAAAGAGATAAATCATAGAGTAAAAAATAATATACAAATGATAATGTCAATGATCAATCTTCAAGAAAGAAGTGTTAATAATAAAATAACTAAAAGTATTCTAAAAACTCTAAAAAGTAGAATTAATTCAATAGTAAAAGTATATGAACTACTATATAATAAAAATGATCTATATTATCTAAATACTTCAAGTTATTTTCTAATATTAATTGAAGAGTTAAAACAAAATTACCAATCAAATATAGATATAAATGTCAATATACAAGCTAATATACCCCTAGAACAATCTATATATTCTGGAATAATAATAAATGAATTAATATCAAATTCATTCAAACATGCATTTACAAATAAAATTAAAAATGATAAAAAGATTAATATATCATTAGAAAATATTAATAATAAGTTTATATTGATATATAAAGATAATGGTAAAGGTTATCAACAAAATGAAGGATCTAATTCAATGGGACTAGTGTTAATACATACACTAGTAAAAAGTCAGCTAAAAGGTAATATAAAAACAGATTCTCAAAACAAAGTAGAAGTTACAATATCTTGGAAAAATTATCAAGAGGATACAGAAATAGAAAAGCATAATTATAAAATAAAATAAAATAAAATAAAATGATATAATATAAAGGCACAAAATTGGTATAAAAAAAGTAAAGTACTACTAATAAAAGATGAATCTATAATAGGAATTGATATAAAAAGTTATCTAAATAAAATAGGATTTCATATAACTGGTTCAGTAGATGAATATCAAAGTGCTATAAAAAGTATAGAAAAAGAGAAACCAGATAAAATATTACTGCTTTTTATGATGATAAGACTATGAATAAAGCTATTAAAACTAATCCTTTATCATACCTATGTAAACCTTTTAATAAATCAAAACTACAAGCTTCTTTATTGTTAGGTGAATATAAAGTACAAGAATTTAATAATATAATACAACCTGTAATAAATAGTAACTACTTTAATATAGGCTTAGGATATTATTATGACTTTATTCATAAAAGACTTTTTTATAAAGAATTATAAATAAAACTTAGTAAAAATGAAACTATACTATTAGAAATGTTAATAGATGCTAATAATCGCATATTAACTTTTGATCAAATATAAAAAAATATTTGGGAAGGTCAACTTGTGGTAGTTCACTAAAAACTCTTATTTATAGATTAAAAATTAAACTAAAATATAACTTTATAGAAACAGTTCAAGCTATTGGATTTAGATTAAATATAACTCCATAAAAAATGTATAATCTTATTTTAAAGATATTTATATTTTATATTTTTACAGTCAATTCTTATGCTACTACAATAAATATAAATGAGAATACATACTCAAAATATATACTAGACAAATCATATATATATTTATCTAATAACTTATCTTCTACTCTTAATGATATAAAAAATAAAGATATTAAACTTATAAAAAATAGCAAGAAAATAATGATGTATAAAAATAATTCTAATTTAAAGATATGGATTAAATTTACAATAAAAAATAATAGTAATCAAACTGTAGAAAAAGTTTTAAGATATAAAAGTACATATACTATAAAAATATATTTTTATAAAGAAGATAAAGAAAGAAAACTAGAAGGTTTACTACATACAAACAAAAATAGAAAAAGTGTAACACCATATTTTAATATAAAACTAGCAAAAAATGATATAAAAACATACTATTATATAAGCTTATGTAAATATGTTTCCTATGAAAGCACTTGTATTAGTACAAAATAAAGATACTTTTTATAAGTCTAATAAACAAGAACATAATATTCTATTCTTATTTCTAGGAGGAATGATAGCTCTAATTATTTATAGTCTAATCATATTATTTGTAACAAGACATATTCAATATATGTATTATTGTTTTTATGTTTTGGGTATTACTATGTTATATTTAGTTTATAGAGGATTAGTTAACATATATATAGTTGATAATACACAAATGTACTATATATTAATGATGTTTCATTTAGTTGGTATATTACTGTTTTATATAAGTTTTCTAAAAAGTAGAATAGTTTAATATATAAATATAGATATACAATAGTTTTAACTATAATTTTTATAAATATAATTTTTGATATAAAAGCAAATATTAACATATCTCAATCTATATATTCTGGGATTATAATAAACGAACTAATATCAAACTCATTTAAACATACATTTGAAGATCAGAATGATGAAATCAGAATTTCTTTAGATAAAGAAAATGAGTTTTTTATATTAAAACTCGAAGATAATGGAAAAGGATATGAACAAAATAAAGAATTTGATTCAATAGGTTTAATAATAATCAAAACTCTTGTTGAAAATCAATTAAAAGAAAATATTAAAGTAGAATCTAAAAATAAAGTAGAAATAGAAATATCTTGGGGAAAAAATAGATCTAAAAATAAAAAAATAGAACTAATAAATAATGATATTAAAAATTAAATAATAAATCCCATATAATATATAGATATATTATTTAATATAAAATAATCTTTTATATAAACTTAATATTATTAAACACAATATAGAAATTAATATTATACTAGCACCTGAACTAATATCATAAAAATAAGATATAAAAATACCACTTATACCAAAAAGTATTGATAAGATACAAGATATTATCATCATTTTATATAGACTATTAGAAAATAATTCTGCTATATATGTAGGAATAGTAAGTAAAGCAATGACAAGAATAAGTCCAACTACTTTAATAGTAGCAACAATAGTTAATGATACTAAAACTAAAAGTAAAATATAAAAGAACTTTATATTAACACCTTTTAATTTAGCAAACTGAATATCATATGAAATAGCTAGAAACTGTCTATAAAATAAAATTATTGAAAATATAACAACAATATCAAGTATAAATATATAATAAATATCTAAAGAAGTTACAGAAATAATAGATCCAAATAAATAGCTCATTAAATCTACATTATAACCTGGAGTTAAATCAACAAATACTATACCAATAGCCATACCAAAAGACCACATAATACCAATAATAGCATCCAGTCTCTTATTATAATTTAATGTTAAAATAGCTATTAAAATAGCAACTATTACAGAAAAGATTGTAGCTCCAAATAAAATAGGTAAACCTAAATAAATAGCCAAACCTATTCCTCCATACGAACTATGTGCTATTCCTCCACTTAAAAATGTAATTTTATTAACAATAACTAATGTTCCTATTATTCCAACAGCAAGTGAAATTAAAACAGCTACAATAATAGAATATTGAATAAATTCATACTGTATAGCTTCTAAAATATGACACTCCTTATAATTATATTTTAATTTTGTAAAAAATTTAACCTATTTTTTAAATTGTAATTTAGATAAAAGTTCAATTTCACATAAATGATCTTCTGTATCATAAAAATTTTTCTCTATATTATCTAAAGGATGATATACTAAATTACCGTTAATATGTGCTACATTATTAGCATAATTTAATACTACAGATATATCATGACTTACAACAATAATTGTCATATTAATATTCAATTTTTTCAATAACTCATATACAGACTTTTGTCCTAATTTATCAATATTAGCTGTTGGTTCATCTAATAATATAACTCTAGGACTACAACATAAAGCACGTGCTATAAATACCCTTTGACGTTGACCTCCTGATAAATCACCTATTTTTGTATTAGAAAAATCTGACATATCAACTCTATGTAAAGATCTTTTAGCACATTGTATATCCTCTTTACTATAAAAGAATCTTTTGTGTGATCCAATATGTCCCATTAAAACAACATCTAAAGCAGTAATTGGAAAGTCTAAATTTAAATTAGTATTTTGTGGTACATATGCTATTTCTTTTCTATCTAATTTTAAATTAATAGTACCCTTTTGAATATCTAAAAGACCCAAAATTAATTTTAATAAAGTTGATTTACCTCCACCATTAGGACCAATAATAGCTAAAAAATCGTTTTCATAAACATCTAAATCTATATTTTCTAAAGCTTTACTATTAGAATAAGCAAATGTCAAATCTTTGATAGTAATAATTTTACTCAATAAATATCTCTTACATAAATACTAATATCAAAAACTTAATCTATATTAGAACAAGATTGATAATTTATTAAATCAAATATCACATTTATAAAACTATTACTATGATTAGGACATTTGCAAACAATAAATTCTTTAATATTACACTCCTGAGCTATTTCTCTATACTCAATATCAAGTTCAAAATCTGTCTCACTATTATCAATAATAAATGAAATAGGATATATTATTACTGATTTACTATTTTGTAACTCTTTTAAACGATCATCTAAAGATGGTTTAAGCCAAGGTAAAGGACCAACTTTTGATTGATAAGCTAAACTAATAGATTTAAACTTAATATTTTTAGATGATAACTTATTTTTTAATATTTCAAGTTGTTCTTCTAAATGTATCTGATATGGATCACCATCATCAACTATTTTTTGAGGTAACCCATGAGCTGAGAATACTAAATCATAGTTATCATAATCTTTATTTACTATTTTAGAAAATATCTCTTCTAAAATAAGATTATTAAAAAGAGTATTTTTATAAAAAGGCTTTATAATATTTAAATTAAATTTACCTTTAGACAACTCTACAAATTCTTCTACACTTGATTTTGTAGTTGTTGTTGAGTATTGTGGGTATAAAGGTAATAAAATAACATCTTCTATATTTTTATCTTCTAGATTTTTAATACAATCTATAGCAAAAGGTGGCGTATATCTCATTGCATGTGTTATATAAATATCTGATATTGCATTTTGTAATTTAGATACTAATTTTTGGGTTAATGGATTAATAGGAGATCTTGAACCTATCAATTCATAATTCTTCCAAGCACTATTTGTTCTACTAAAAACTATTAAAGATGCTAAAATCCAACGTAAAAAATCACTTTTTATGGTTAAAATATTATTATCATTAAACATATTTTTTAAAAAAAGTTCTAATTCTGATTTATTTCTAGCTCCACCCATATTTAAAAGTACTAATGCTTTTTTCATTATCAAACCTTTAGATTATAATTAATTTAGTGTAATAATCTATAATAAAATATCATATACAAAAGGAAATATACTATAAGTTTAATTAAAAGCTAATTTAGATATAGTTTGTTACATAATAAATATATCAAGGAAATGAAAAATGAAGAAATTATTATTACTTGCTTCTTTACTAATATTATCTTTAGTTGTTTTAAATGCTTCTAATTATGGAGCTTGTGCAGGATGTCATGGTATTAACGGAGAAAAAAAAGCATTAGGCAAATCTGCTGTTATAACAGGATGGGATGTTAATAGAACAATAGCTGCACTAAATGGATATAAAGATGGATCATATGGTGGATCTATGAAAGGGATTATGAAAGGACAAGTTATGAGATTATCTAAAAAAGATATTGAAAATCTTGCAATTGAAATTTCTAAATTTAAAACAAAATAATATAATAAAAAACTAGATATATAACTATTTAGTTTTTACTAATTCAAATATACCCTTTATTCTATTCTTTTGAATTTTTCTATAATCCTCTACTAATCCATTCATAGATATAAAAATACCCTTTTTATTAAAATTTAATAAAAAAAATATTGCTATAGATAAATTTGAAGTAGCCTCTATATTATCTACTATAAATGGATTCATAGCTCCTGTTACAACTACTATTTTATTATCTTTTAAATGTTGATATAAAAAGGCTGCTGTTTGATTAATAGTATCTGTTCCATGTACTATTACAACCTTATCATAATATTTTATTTTATCAAGTATCAAAAACCTATCTTTATTAGTAATATCTAAACTATCTTTATAAATAATTCCATCTATTTCTAACACTGATAAATGATTAGAAAAACTACTTTTAATAATCTTATATAAAATATTATTATCATTTAATACCTCTAATTTACCTTTAATACAATTATAAACCTTATTAAAAGTACCACCTGTATTTAATATAAGTATCTTATTTTTCATTCAAAAATACTATTTATTAAACCAATTTTCTAAAAAGTCTTCTTTTAAAATTAAACTACTTTTTAAAAAAGATATATTAACTATAGACAATAATTCATTCGTAGCATTTTGTAAATTATCATTTAATATAAAATAATCATATTTATCAAAATCATTAATTTCATCCTTAGCATTTTCTAATCTTCTATTAATAATATTGCTACTATCACTTTGCCTTTTAGATAGCCTATTATTAAGCTCTTTTAATGATGGTGTAGTTATAAAAACTGAAGTGATTAAATGATTTAATTTATTTCTTAATATTCTATGACCTTGAACATCAATATCAAATATAACAAGCTTATTATAATCTAATGCTCTTTTAACTTGCTTTAATGATGTCCCATAATAGTTATCATGTACTTTGGCCCATTCTAAAAAATTATTATTTTTAATATCCTCTTCAAACTCCTCATAAGATACAAAAAAATAATCCTTACCGTTTATTTCTCCATCTCTTTGAGCTCTTGTAGTAGTAGAAATAGAAAAATAATAATTATCAAATTGTTTATAAATTTCATTTAATAAAGTTGACTTACCACATCCACTAGGACCTGATACTATTAAAATAGAACCTTGATATTTATTAATCAATTTAAATTCCTTTTATATAATATACTATGAATTTTTCATAATTAATTCTATATTAATACTTTGACCATTGATTAAATTCTCAAATAAATTATGATCTAATCTTGAAACTAATGGTTTTAATTTTTGAATATTATCTTCATCTAATAATATTTTCAAAAAATTATTTTTTTGCTGTTTAAATTTATAGTCTTTCACATCATCTATAGCTTTATCTATAATATCTGATAATATATCGAAATCTTCACTTTTATTTTTATATACAACTTTATCTTTGTTAATATAAGATGTAGTATTTAAAATATCATCTATTTTAAACAGCTCTTGTTTATCTAAAATACCACCTTCAATATTTAATGAACTCTTTAAAATTATACTATCATCACTAATTTTATTATCAATTTCTTCAATACTTTTAGAAATACTTTTTAAATCTATATTTTTATCTTTTTTATTAATCATACACTTTAAATTATCTTCAAGAATAGTTTTTATTTCAGTTGGTAAAAAAGGCCTCTTGATAAAAAAAGAGTATAAACCTACACTATTATTATAATTATTATTAATATTCTCACTAGATATTAAAGCTATCTTTGAATAATAACCTTTTAGATTAGATATATCTTCATTTTTAAAACATTCATCTATTATAATCAAATCATATTTATTTTTAATCATAAGAGTATTTTCTGTCTTATAATTAATTGATAATTTAGAACAAACTAATTGAAATATTTTTTTTACTATTACAGTATTACTAACTAATAATAAATTCATTTTAATACCTTTAGGTTATTATCAACTAAACTATATACTCTATCACAAGAGAATGCTATATCCTCTTCATGTGTAACTAATACTAAAGATGAATTATACTCTTTAATATATTCAAATAATATATTCATAACATATAAAGATGTTTTTTTATCTAAATTACCTGTTGGTTCATCTGCAAAAATTATTTTAGGTTTTTTATTTAAAACTCTAGCTATAGAGAGTCTTTGTTGTTGTCCTCCACTTAATTCACCAACATTTTGATTAATAACATTTAATATACCAAGTTTATTTAATAATTCATAATCTATACTATTAGAACTTAGGAACGAGGATATATTTAAATTATCTTTAGCTGTAAACCCACGAAATAAATAGTGTGCTTGAAAAATGATACCAAAATATCTACGGCGTATATTTAAAAGATCAGTATTACTTAAAGAATATAAGTCTAAAGCATCATATATAACCTTACCATTATTAGGAGCTAATAGTGAAGATAATATATTTAAAAGTGTTGATTTTCCACTACCACTTTCACCAAGTATACTAACAGATTGTTTTTTAAAAAAAGATAGATTAATATTATTAAAAAGTTTATAATCAAATTTATGTGTTATACAAGATGCTTCTAATATACAATTAGGATCTAATGCTAAATTATCTTTACTATAAGTATCCATCATTTAGCACTATAATTATATAAATATTATTTATTTATTTGAGCTGCAACTTCAGCTGCAAAGTCTTCTTTTTTTTTCTCTATGCCTTCACCTAATTCAAACCTAATATAATCAGTGACTTTAATAGAATCGTCTATATCTTTAATAGCATCTTCAACACTCTTTTTATCATCTAATACATAAGATTGACTTAAAAGTGCTAATCTAGTATCTAATTGTGTATTATCTATTATATATCTTTGAATTTTACCTGGAATTATATTATTCCATATCTTTTCTGGTTTACCTTGCTCTTTTAATTCATCTTCAAATCTTTTTTTAACACTATCTAAAGCCTCTTGTGTTAATTGAGCTTTTGATACAAAATCTGGTATATTTTTTAAAGGTTTTTTTAATCTTACTAACTCTTCATTTAAAGTCTCTATTTCAGCCACTATAGCTTTATTTTCACTTTGAATAAATTCATCACTTAAATCTTTATATGAAATTACAGAAGGTTTCATAGCAGATGCATGCATAGCTATATTTTTTAATAAAACTTGCACTTTATCTTTTATATTATCATCACAAGTAGCACCTAATATAACTCCAACTTTACCATTAGAGTGTACATATGCATTTACTACTTTAGATTTTACAGTAGTTAATTTTCTAGCTACTATATTCTCACCAATAGTTGCTATATTACTATTTAAAAATTCACTAAAATTTGTTCCATTAATATTTGAAGATAATAGATCATCAGAATTATTTATATCATTTAATGATGCGTGAGAAAGTATCTGTTTAGATAATTTTATAAAATTATCATTTTTAGCTACAAAATCTGTTTGAGAGTTAAGTTCTAATATAGTAGCTTTAGAACTATCATCATTAACTAGAATTGATATTAATCCTTCAGCAGCTATATTAGAAGATTTTTTAGCAGCTTTTGCAAGTCCCGATTCTCTTAAAGCTGTAACTGCTTTATCCAAATCCCCTAAAGATTCATTTAATGCATTTTTACAATCCAACATACCAGCACCTGTACGTTGTCTTAATTCTTTTATTAATTTAGGTGTTGCACTAGACATTTTTTACTTCTCCTTTACTTCTTGAGAAACTTCTTTTTTTAGTTCACTACTATCTTTAGTATCATTGTTAGTATCTTCTAATTTTTCATCTGCTTTAGTATCTTCATCACTATTTTTAATAGTTTCTAATTGTTCATCTTTTTTAGTATCATTTTCATTTTCTATAACTTCTTCTGGTTCTTCTTCTACTTCTAAATTATTTTCATTATATGCCGCTTTACCCTCATTCATAGCTAATGACATCTCATTACAAAAAAGTTGTATAGATCTTATAGCATCATCATTACCTGGTATTGGATAATCTACAACATCTGGATCACAGTTAGTATCAAGTGGAGCAACAACTTTTATCCCAAGTCTTATTGCTTCTTGAATAGCAATTTTTTCTTTAACTGTATCAATGACAAACATCATATCAGGTATTTGGTTCATATCTTTGATCCCACCCAAATATTGTTCTAGTTTTTTCTCTTTTCTTGTAAGCATTAATGCTTCTTTTTTAGTAAGAAGATCAATTTGACCTTGTTCTTTCATCTTTTTTATAATTTCTAGTTTTTTAATTGATTTTTTAATTGTTCCATAATTAGTAAGCATACCACCTAGCCATCTATGATTTACATATGGCATATTACAAGAAACAGCAGCTGTTTTAATAGCCTGACTTGCTTGCTTTTTCGTACCTACGAAAATCATTGTTTTACCTTGAGCTGCTTCATCTCTTACTATGTTATATGTATGTCTAAAATATCTTAAAGTTTTTTGTAAGTCTACTATATAAATATTTTTTCTAACTCCAAAAATAAACTTTTTCATTTTTGGATTCCATCTTCTTGTTTGATGACCAAAATGGACACCACACTCTAATAAATCTTTCATTGTTACCATATTTTCTCCTTAGAATATAATCTTTTTTTAAGGTTTGGCCTCTGTACCCCTTGAACGAAAAATCGCAACCTTATTTTAGGATTGATACATGTGAGGTTACTAGTTATAAACTAGACTTTGAATTATATCAAAATAAATATTATAAGTTCTATTTGTTTTTTAATTTAATATATAAATTTATTATTTTTTTTGTGATAAAATTATATCAATAATACAAATCAAGGTTTAAAATTATGAATGAAAAAATTAATAATCTAAAAAATGAAATATCAAAAGTAGTAATAGGTCAAGCGAATATGATAGATTCATTATTAATTGGTCTATTTACAAATGGTCATATATTACTAGAAGGTGTTCCAGGACTTGCAAAAACAACTACTGTAAAAGCTGTATCAAATGCTCTTGATATAAATTTTAAAAGAGTACAATTCACTCCAGATTTATTACCAAGTGATATAATAGGTGCTCAAATATATAATATGAAAACAAATGAATTTTCAATAAAAAAAGGTCCCATATTTACTAATTTATTATTAGCAGATGAGATTAACAGAGCTCCATCAAAAGTACAATCTGCACTATTAGAAGTGATGCAAGAAAGACAAGTCACTATTGCTGAAAATAGTTTTGCTTTAGATGAACCATTTTTAGTCCTAGCAACACAAAATCCAATAGAACAAGAAGGAGCATATACTCTACCAGAAGCTCAATTAGATAGATTTATGTTTAAAATTGTAGTTGGATATAACACAAAAGAAGAAGAGTATACAATAGCATCCAAAGTATCATCAAACTCTTTTGAACCAATAAATCCCATACTAACAATAGATGAATTAAAAAATATTAAAAAAGAGATTAATAATATACATATAGATAAACAATTAGAAGATTATATATTAGATATCATATTTGCTACAAGACAACCTGAAGATTATGACCTAAAAGATATAAAACATCTCATAGAATTTGGAGCTAGTCCAAGAGCTACTATTGATATGTTTAAAGCAGTAAAAGCAAAAGCATATTTAAGAGGAAATGATCATGTATCACCATTAGATATAGCATCTATTACAAAAGATGTATTAAGACATAGAATCATTCTAAGTTATGAAGCACAAGCAGATGGTATAACTACAGATAATATAATACAAAAAATATTAAAAAAAATACCAATACCATAGAATATAATGTCAAAGCTAAACAAAACTTTAAAAACAATACTGATAAAAACAAAGAAATCTGTATTTAATGAAATATCAGGTAATAATAACTCCTCTTTAAAAGGTGAAGGATATGATTTTTGTGAATTAAAAGAGTATGAATATGGAGATGACATCAAAAATATAGACTGGATAATAACAGCAAAAATGCAAAAACCATATTCAAAGATTTTTCAAGAACAAAAAGAGCTTAATATATCTATAATACCTATTTTAAATGGTTCTGTATATTTTGGTTCAAAAATACTAAAACAAGATCTAATAACACAAATCTCATCAATATTAGCATATTCAAGTATAAAACAAGGTGATCCATTCAATAGCTATATAGCAAATGAAGAACTAATATTAAATACAAAAAAAAGTAAAAAAATATTTAGTGTATATGAAATGTCTAAAAAAATATTTGAATATAAAACATTAAATAAAAAAATAGATTATGAAAAAATAACTAATGAGATCTTTAAAAAAATCAAAAAAAAATCTATGATATTTTTAATAGGAGACTTTTTTGATACAAGTAATTTGAACCTAAATCTATTAAATAAAAAACATGAATTAATAGTCATAATAGTAAGAGATAAACTAGAAGAAAATCCAATTGAATTTGGCAATATAACACTTTGTGATCCAAGTACAAATGAGAAGTTTGAAGGTAATATAAATCAAAAAATAATAGAACAATATAAATCAAAAATAAAAGAGTATGATAATACTTTTTTATCAAAATTAGATAAAAATGGTATAAAATATATAAAAATATATACCAATGAAGAACCTTATATAAAACTATCAAAGATAATAAATAGATGAATAATCAACAAGAACTAATAAACCAACTAAATGATATAAAAGATATAGTAGATATAAAAGAGTATTCATTATATATATTTATTATATTGGTTATTATAATTGCCGTTATTTTAGTATATATTATATATCTAATATATATAAAAATTAAAACTAAAAAAACAAATTATAATAAAATATATATAAAAAAACTAAAAAATATAAAACTAGATAATACAAGTATAAAAAATACGAAAAAACTAGCATATGAAATCACATACTATATAAATAAAATATCACTAGATAAAAATAGTATAGATATAAAAAATCAATTATTAGAAAATCTAGATAATTATAAATATAAAAAAGAGATAATAAAACTCGATCAAAATACTAGAATATTATATAAAAAAATTTTGGAAAATATATGAATAATATAAGCTTAGAATATCCATATTTATTACTGTTAATAATACCATTTATAATTATTGAGTTTATATACAAAAATAAAACATCCTCATATTATATACCTCATATAAAAATATTCAATCAAAATAAAATATCAAATAATATAATAATAAAACTATTAAAATGGGTAATGATAATATCATTAATCATATCAATAAGTTCACCATATAAGAAACTACAAACACAAAAAATAAAAAAAGATGGTATTGATATAGTACTAACACTTGATACAAGCGGTTCTATGAAACAAACTAGATTCAATCCTAATAATATAAGACAAAATAGATGGGAAGTAGTAAGCCAAATAGTACAAGAATTTATACCAAAAAGAATCAACGATAATATAGCACTAATAGTATTTGGTACATCTGTTATGACAGCATCTCCTTTAAGTTTTGATAAAAGTGCTCAAGCCAAAATAATAAAATACTTAAAAATAGGAATGGCAGGTGAAAAAACAGCTCTAATAGATTCATTAGCAGGATCTATAAATATACTAAAAAAATCAAAATCAAAATCAAAAGTTATAATACTACTAACAGATGGTGAAGATACAGCTAGTATTATACCTCTTAACGTAGTAGAAAAATTAATAAAAAAATATGATATAAAACTATATGCTATTGGTATAGGTCAAGCTAATAAATATATGTTAAACAAACTAGCTTCAATAAATAAAGGTAAAGCATATTATGCAAATTCAAAATATAATTTAGAACAAATTTATAAACAAATAAATGACCTAGAAAAATCAAAAATAGAGCAAAATAAAATAATAAACAAAGAATACCTATATATATATACTCTATTTATCTCTATAATAATGCTATTTTTATATCTATTTTTAAGAATAAAACATCAAATATAATAAATATTCATAAAAAGTTTAAACTAATATATTATCAATTAATCTAGTAGTTTTAAACTTAACTGCTACTAAAATAATACTATTATTTATATCAATTTTAGATATATATTCAAAATCTCTATTTAATATCTCTATATACTCTATTTTTAATCCAAACATTAAATCTATCAAAATATCTTTTAAAATAGTAATATCTAACTCCTTACTATTATGGACTTTATCATAAACTATTTTAAGTGATTTATAAATCTTATGTGAATTTATAATATCTTTATTAGATAAATATATATGTCTACTACTTAATGCTAATCCATATTTATCTCTTACTATATCTACTTGCACTATGTTTATATCTAAAAAAAGATTTTTTACCATCTGTTTAATCAACATCAACTGTTGAGCATCTTTTCTACCAAAATATGCATTAGTAGGTCTTATTAGATTAAATAACTTTAAAACTATATTTAAAACACCATCAAAATGTGTAGGTCTATTATATCCTTCTAATATATATCCTTTTATATTAGAAGACTTGATTAATATCTCATCATTAGTATACATAGTATTAAAATCAGGTATAAAAAGATAATCTACACCCTTTGCTTTACAAATATTTATATCAGATTCTAAACTTTTGGGATACTTATTAAAATCCTCACCATCTAAAAACTGTGTAGGATTTACAAAAATAGATACAAAAGTAATCTCATTATTAACTATAGAATCTTTTATCAAAGAAATATGTCCCTGATGTAAAGCACCCATAGTAGCTACAAAACCTATCGGACAGTTCAACTTATCTCTTATACTTTGTAATTGAGAAGTAGTATATATTATTTTCAAAACTTTAGCCTTAAAATATTAATATAAAATAGTATCAAAAAATATTATAAAATACTCCATAATAGTAATCAATAATAAAATAAGATATAATACAAACCAATAATAAAATTAATATAAAGATAAAATTATGATAGGTGTAGATATAGTATCAATAAATCGTATAGAAAATATGATAAATAAATTTGGACAAAAAGCATTAAAAAGATTTTTATCTAATAAAGAGATATTATTAATAAAAAACTTATCAACAGTAGCTGGATTTTGGGCTGCTAAAGAAGCAGCAAGTAAAGCTATAAAAACAGGTATTAGTAAGACATGTACTTTCCATGATATAAAAATATCAAAAAATAAAAATAATGCACCAAAAATAAAATACTCAAAAAAAATAAGAAAAAAATTTAAAATAAAAAAAACTCACATATCAATATCTCATGATAATGGTTTTGCAATAGCAATAGTACAAAACCAATCAAAAATTAAATAATAGACACAATATAAAATATACTCAAAATAAAATTATAAATCTTTATAAATATCTGGTAATCCTAATTCACAATTATCCAAAGATGTACAATTACATCCTTGAGCATTAGTACTTGGTGTACTAAAATACCATGTAGTATTATCATCAATACCTGTATAATTATTATCAATTAAACTTTTAAATAAGCCTTCAGATATATTAATATAATACTCCTCACCATATGCAAAATCATCATTAGGATTTATAGTAATAGTTTTATTTCCAACTGTTTTATTACAATTATTTTCTCCATCACAATTTAACTCATTACTAATATTATTATTAATTGTGATATAAGGTGTTGTACTATTACTTTTTAAATATATACGTATAGTCAAACCATCAGTAGTATCATCAATATATACTTTTTGATTAAAAATCATATTAAGATTATCATTCAAATCATCAACATCAACATTAGTACCATTATAACTAGCACGTTCAAGAAGTACTTGTGTATATTTTTGAATTGTTATATTATCTCTTGCTATATTACCTGCTTTATCCATTACACTTACTGTGAAATTTAAACTTCCATCAACTAAATTACTTACATCTATTGTTGTATTAAATTGATTTGATGTTATATTTACTGTTGTAGAATTCCAATTATTACTACCA
>Ga0233438_10000219_pt1 | contig 79567 bp, 64 predicted proteins | sample SI_123_September_FD_182720 | JGI IMG/M metagenome (GOLD analysis project Ga0233438, IMG submission 182720) | Seawater microbial communities from Saanich Inlet, British Columbia, Canada - SI_123_September2016_10_MG | ecosystem: Environmental > Aquatic > Marine > Inlet | place: Canada: British... | reverse complement strand
AAAGACAAGAAAGACTGGGATAAGAAAGACAAGAAAGACTGGGATAAGAAAGACAAGAAAGACTGGGATAAGAAAGACAAGAAAGACTGGGATAAGAAAGACAAGAAAGACCGAGGCGATAAAGAGGATGACGAAAAAGAAAAAGATAATACTGGACGAGGATAAAAAATTACAAAACATCGTAAAAAAAAGATGGGCCTTTAATAAAGGCCCATCTTTTTTTTAAAAGGCCTCGCCTATATAAAAATAAATCCCATAACCATCTGGATTGAACCCAACATCAATTCTGGTAAAGATGTCTTTCTTGGGAAATAACAAATACCTCAGCCCTCCGCCGACGGTCCATTTATAGTTGTCAGAAGGGAACTCGTCCGACACTGCGCCTACCGCGCCAAAAATAGCGCCTCCAAGTCGGCGGCTAAAGTCAAAGGGTAAAAAACGGTATTCGGCTTGTGCCGCTAAATAGTTTTTATCTCTATATCGACCAAAATAATACCCTCGCATCATCATTTCTCCTCCCATCATACTTAACTGATTAAACGGGAGTTGCTCACCAGCAGAAAATTGGCCTAAGACCTGCATAGCAAGAACTTGATTCTTTCTGGTAGGAACAAAATATCGTCCATCAATGAACCAGGTTTCCATGGGGTGAGAAGTAGAAAATAAATCGGGGTAATTCAAATAGGCAATCTCCGCTAGGAAGCCTTCCCTTACGTTGAGAATGTTATGTCGAGAATCCCAAATAAGACCTAGTCCAATTCCCAAGTTCCTACTACCATCATAACCTACCGGCAGCACTCTTTCATTGATGGGGGCACCATCCTTCCAGTCGAAACTAGCGCTCTGTAATTGTTGGTAATCCAACTCTAGTCCTGAGAACAAATTCTCTGTAAGACGGTATACAAAACGTTCACGAACACTGTAATAATTTGCAGGTACAACAGCTAGGGGAGTGGTTCGTAAATGATTTCCTATGCCGTAATAAGACAATGGGTAGTCCTGAAAACGCATCCTTCCAAGTGTTAGAAACCGATTATCTCTACCATAAATGGCATGATCAACCCAAAGACCTAACTGTTTTTCTTGCGTATAAAAAGCAAAGGCCGAAATCTCACTAAGCCGCAATGAAGTGTCATTGTTAGCATGAAAAACCACAATACTACTTACTCCAAATTCCCATTTTGTTTCAGGTGTATAACCAATGGTTGGATAAACTAAGTATCTTGGTTTACCAGAGTTTAAGGTGTCGTACACCATATCGTGAATCCACTGGGGTAATCCACTCTTTTTTGCCGCATTTACTTCAGCCGAATCCTTTGGATTCATTTGAGCATCTAAAACGGTAGATGTCATTGATGCAAGAATTATAAAAACCCACTTACGTAGACCGAAGAGATGCATGGTCAAAAATACCGATATTTTATTATCCCTTATTTGTTTCTTTATTCAATTTAATCCACGATTCTTTTCTCTATGTAGTTGCTATTGAACAGTCCTAAGGCTCCCATATACTTGAGCTTAAATGAAATGAGATCGCCTACCTTATAAATTGCATGTTGTTCTCCCAGATCTAGAATCAACATATCTGAACTTGCTCCAATAATTTCAATATCCTCATCTTCAGTAACCAAAAAGTCCGTTGATATATCTAATAATCCTATATCCACAATGGCTCTAAATGCTTTCTCTCCATAGTCGCTTTCATCAACATCTATGGTTTCACCTGAAGGATTCTCTGCTAGATAACCAATTGGAACCTTTGGTTTTTCTGATATCTCTATGATTTCTGTAAAGAGTCGAATGACATCTTCTTTCATCCCCTTAAACGCACCACCTTCTAATAAATCTGTGCCGAAGAAAAGTGATTCCCCTATTCTAAAGTGATTGATAGAGGATGGGATTTGTTTGCGCCATAACAATGGCAAGGTGATGGAAGTACCTGCCGTTATCCAGGGTATTTTTCGATTAAACTTAAATTCTATTAACTGGCGATAAAGTGACAATTGAATGTACTTATCCTCAGTAGGAAGTATCCCACTTAAGCAGTTGATATTGGCACCAATTCCTATCACTTCGATTCCCTGAAGTTTGAATATTTCACCATAAAAATCCAAGAGATCTTCACCCATCACACCCTCGCGGAGATCACCCATTTCAACCATAATAACCACTTTGTGTATCTTGTTTTGCTTGATTGCTTCACTTGATAATAGTTGTATGGTTTTTAACTCTGTGTTAAAGCTTACATCTGCGTAACTTACCACAGACTTTACACTTCTTCTTGCGGGTGGTTTGATGTACACCGTTTGAATGTTAGGAGCTAATTTCTTTATGGTTTTCAAGTTACTAACCCGTGAATCGCAAAGTTCGGTTACCCCAAGATTAATCACTTCCTGAAGGTAACCCTTATTGCCACAGAGTAATTTGGTAACTATGGCCCATTCCTTCTTGTCCGCTTTTAAGTAGCGGTCTAAATATTCGTAATTGTGCCTAAGCTTATGTCTGTAAAGTTCTAAATAGGCCATTGCTAGCTGCGTTTTAATCTCATCTCTAAATAAGGATTGGTAAATCCTAATGATTTGTATAAATGTATCGCGGGGTTATTGGCTTCAACATGCAAGGCCACATCTCCTACCAAATTATTGAATGCCTCCTTCATCAATGACTTACCGATGCCCTTGCCGCGATAATCGCGATGTATTGCGATATACACGAGGATATTTTCCGGTATGTAATCACTCATACCTGTGGCATTAATAACCACTGCACCAATTATTTGATCATCATCCTCTGCTACTACAACTCTTCCACCAGATTGAAACACATAGTCAATCGCTTTTTGAATCGCTGTTTCTTCATCTCCGTATTCCTCTAAATGTTCGTGCAGAAAGGCAGCCAAATCGCCACCCGTGATTTCTTGATTGTTCCCAGTTATTTGATCGTATATTTTAAAAGTATGCATCTGTTTTTTTACTTAAGTGATGAATCAACCCATAAACTATTAATGATGCAATAATCCCAATTGCATTGGCATTGATGTCGAGATAAATAGGAATTTCTTTCACTTCTAAAAAGACTGTGGTGAGGCCTCCGGCAAGCATAGATAAGGGCGCCGCCCATGTACTTCTTTTCTTAAGCATTACACCCATGATCATCGGTACAAATAGCCCCGAAACCATAAAAGCATAAGACAACAACATTAACTCCAATACGTCTTTCTGCTTAAAGGCAATATATACAGCACCCACTCCGAGAATTAGAGTTGACCATTGCGACAATCGTAGTTTTTGAGTAGGCTTGAAGCGAAAGATTTTCCCGAGAAAATCAGTAACCACATTACCAGATGCAGCCATCAAACAGCTATCTGCTGTAGACATAATAGCAGAGAAATAAGCGGCTAATAACATACCAGTTACTCCTGCAGGTAGCACTTCTTTCAGCAATAAGGGAAGCCCCATCTCCGCATCAATATTTCCATTGAAACTGATTAAACCCTGTTCGAATGCCACCCGTGACAAAACACCTAACACCACTCCCATGAATGCCATCAACGGCCATTCTAAAATTCCGGCTAGGAACCATGCCTTTTTTGCTTCCATTTCATTACGCGAAGCAAAAATCCGTTGATATAAAGTCATTCCCACAAACCAAATCGGAACAATGGTGATGAACCAATTAATCAATTCAACGAAGCCAACATTCCCAAAACTTAACATTTCATTTGGGATTGCCTGTTGAATAGAGTACCAACCTCCCACAGCAACATAGGCGAAAGGGATACCCAGAAATATTAGCCCAAACATTAGAATCATCCATTGGATTGTATCAGTATAGATAACGGCCTTCAACCCTCCCAAGGCCGTGTAAAAGACCGTAAATAGACCCATTATCCAAAGCAATGTGGTATAATCAAACACTTCGAAAGTGACAGAGGCTAGTTTAGCACCCGCAACAATTTGAGATGCCGTAAAACCCATATATCCCACAAAAGATATGATTGCGGCCATTAAAGCGGCTGGTATACCATAGTAATATCGAAACACATCGGGTAGAGAAAATACAGAGCGCAAGGCACTGATTTTGTATATCCGCGGAATCAACCAAACCCCACTAATCCATGCACCTAAAAGTCCGGTGAAAAGCATCCAAGAGCCACTTAAACCCATAACAAAACCTAGACCTCCTAATCCAATAGAAAAGCCACCACCAACATCAGTAGCTACCACTGATAACCCAATATGCCAAGCGTTCATTTTCCTACCTCCTAGAAAGTAGTCATCAACGCTATTATTCTTTTTGTAGAAAAAAACGCCCACTCCTATCATTACAATCAGATAGGTGGCGAATATGACGTAATCAATTACTTCCAAAACGATATTCGAAAACCAAAATCAGAATTATATGCAAAGGGTTTTCGATTGGAGACTATTACGGTCTCTTTAGGGGTGTTCACCGAAGATAAGAAAAATCAAATGAACAGGCAAATAGCTAGTCTATGACGGAAAGCTTGAATGTCTGAAGACCTGAACTTGTATCAATCATCAAATAGTATATTCCAGGAGTCCAATTTGAAACATCAAACGTCCGTATTTGTGTATCGTTCAGCTCCTTCAAGTTGATCTGTAACCCAGCATTATTTACACATTGAATCTCACGCGCTTCGTCCAATCCATCGATAGAGAACGAACTACTTGCAGGATTGGGAAAAATATTGATTCCCAACTCTTTCATTTTGGACCTATTCAATCGATCCATAGAGATTGTTTTAGAAACGCCACAGGTACAAGCGTACAACCTATTTACAGCAGTAAATTCAACGGTATAGGTATCGTCAGCAGGTAAGGAAATTTGAAAACTAGCATTTTCGTCTTGAGTGGTTCCATCTCCTACACCGATCACCTTCCATTCGTAATCCACACCCAATTGCCCCCCGAGTGTTAATGCAGTATCCACCGGGGTTAATTCAGCTCCATAATAAGCATATCTGTAATCCGGTGTGAACTTAAAATCACATGTTTTGGGCTGGGGTTTTATAAATACACCCTTGGTCAGCGTAGATTCACAGCCACCCTCAATAATCGTTGTAAGTCTGAGGGGTACCGTAATCGTATCACTGGTAACGATTATAAACTTCGGCGAATATTCTTTTAATGTGTCCGTGTTATTAAAATTCCACACGTATTGAGCGTCCATAAGGCCATCGTATTTGGTCAGATTTTCCACCAATAGACTATCTCCTGAACAAGTAGATTCTACGTTGAAATCTGGAATTGCTTCATCCAAAATCTCAACATCTCGCTCTGAGGAATCTGCACAACCTTGATCATTGAGAACCTTTAACTTCACCTTATTTATTTTCAAAACTTCCCAATCTGTCTGCCAATCCCAGTTATTGGAAACCTCTTCATCATTCAAATACCAACTACTCTGTACCAACACAGATTTATCATAGACGGTAGTGTTTTTAAAGTTTGTTTTAGAATGAATGCATATTCGATCAACATCAAAATCAACATAAGGTGTAGGTTTTACCACCACATCTCTGCTCAGTGAATCCCGGCAACCAAACTCACTATTCACGAACAACGTCACACGCTTTTTACCTGCTGAATCATAGATAAGGGATGTATTCTTTTGTGTACTGTAGGCGGACCCTTCTCCAAACTCCCAACGCACACCAAAGAGCGAAGTTTGCATAATGGTCTTGGTATTGAATTGGACTTCTTCACCCCGACAAATCTCACTTGAGAATTCAGCCTTTGCTTCAGGCTGTTCAAATACTCTGATTTTCTCTTCTAATGAATTGGTACAACCATTTTTCTCTCCTACCAAACGCACATCATAAACACCCCTTTTATCATAAGTATGATCAATATTACCAGCACCCATAGCGGTGTCTCCGTCTCCAAAATCCCAGAAAAAATCAGCATCGGTAGGAGAACTTTGGTTAACAAAACGAACCACGCGCTTCTCACAGGGATTGGAATTGGTAAACCTCAAATCGGGAGTAGCCTTAATATTAAGGGTATCCGTCATTAAAAAAGAAAAACCATATTGAGCTGTTTTTACCCTAAGCGTTACCACATAGTTTCCGGCACTATCGTAAACAAAGTAAGGTGAGTACAAAGAAGAACTGTCATTCTTGTTCTTCTCGTCGAACTGCCAATGATAGGTAAGGTAATCTTCGCCTTTGGTTAGTTCTGTTTGGTTGTAAAACCGAATAGTATCCTTATTGCACAGCGTGGAATCCGTAATAAAACCCATCGTTGGAGTAGCAGACTGATGTATCACCTGTAGAATACTTGTATCGCAACCTGTGACTTCGTTCAAGACCTGAACTACCAAAAACAGCAAGCTATCTTCAAAGGCCGTATCTGAATCCGTAATTGAAATGAACGCGTTCTTTCCCATAGCAGGACTGCTAAATTTCACTTTACCTGCGTTGCGTCCAGATTCACTACGATAAGTCACTTTGGCTGTCCACCCTTTACCTGTAGCATAATCTGCATTGGACAGACCCCTTGGAGCTGTTAGTTCAAAATCCAATGGAGTGCCTATAGGTGCAGCAATGACTCCAGGTCTAGACACGGGTATATTTACCAATGTTGAATCGAACTTATTTATCAATTTACTCCCTCCTGGTGAAGGAATTACTTTAGACTCAAAAGTGACCGTATCGTCTTGAAATTCGTCATTGCTATTCAAAAGATACACTTTTAGCCTTCCAGTTCCCCAAGGACTCAACATCAAAGGGTTATCAAATCTTAACGTTTGAGTATCTCCGGGTAATAAATTTAGTTGATGGTGTTCGATCTTCCGTGATACTCCATTATCAATCAAAAGGCTGATCGTAGGAATGGTATCCACCCAATCATTGTAGACCTTAAAACGGTCAGCTAAAATCTCACCTGAACAAACGGTATCTCGCTTGGGCAAATCAATTGTAATACCAATATTCATTTGATCAATGATCGCACCACGATCACAAGAAATTGGATGTCTTTTTTTAGAAAAAATATCTAATTCAGAAATATTATTGGAAGGGACCTCATTTTGATTTCTGAATTCTTTTGATCTAAAGTCATTTTTAGCTGGATCACGAAAAACAGAAGGAAACCAACGTGTCCAAGAATCTACCACCGCACCTGCCTTCCAACTCTTAAAACTGGTATATTGGTTAGTACCAAAAGCCCATTCTTGCCCAGCAAATCCATCTAAATAAAATGTGTTTCTCTCAACACCCCAACCCAAAGAATTTGATGTATTAAAAAATGCTCCATATACCGAACCCTTTCCCTTTGCCTCTATAATATTACCAACAAACGTAGTTTTAGAATCGTCATCTAAATAAGCCATGGTGGTCACGTGTGTGGATTTCTTGGCTAAGCTATCGTAAAGTGTATTATTATAGATATCCTGAATATATGTCGTCTGATAATTGGTAGAGTTCAAATAATGCGTTTCTAAAGGTCCAAATAAATGCGCAAGTAAATTATCGTGAACCGACATGTTATTGGGCCAATACCAATATGCTCCAATTGTTTGCCCGAGGGCATCTTTGGTGTATTGGTTAGTCACTCTATTCCGTGCTATCTCCCAGTTCCCTGCCCTCATCACGGCCATGCAATACAGCTCCTTGGAACTAAAAACTGAATCTATACGATTATCAGAGATGGTATTCAATCCTGTATTTCCACTACTTACATTATTGCCAAAAATCACCACACCATCTCCCCCATTGTCCGCGCCAAAGTTTAAGTCCTTGAACTCATTTTTATCTATACGGATATCCTCGCCAAAATTAGCGTACATGGCATATGAATAACCCGTGTACCCCTTTGCATTTGAGAAGCTGTTTTCAATCACTTCATTCAGAACTCCGTATTGGGTAAGTATCCCACTAAAGAGAGTATGATATCGTAAATCCTTGATTTTATTTGCAATAATCTCCACCGGGTATTTAGAGGTACCCACCGCATACCACAGATTTATACCGTATACATTTTTTATGTTATCTGGGTACGTTGCTGATTTGGGAATTACTGCTCTTTTTTTGGGTAAGTCGTGTATACTATTCCCAGATATACTCAGAGATTGACTTCCAGATTTTCCATAGAGGCATAGAATCCCCATTACGGTAGAATCTACCGAGGCCTTATCTGATAAATGTTCCCTAGAGACATCATTTGATTCGCAACGTTCTCCATTCACATAGGCCATGTAGATGCCTCGAGAGTAAAAACCATCAATCCTATTTCTTACAAATTGATTATTCGTTGAAATACTTCCGTAATCCTTACTTCCTTGACGATCGTAAATCCCAAAGTAGGGTCCAGCAGAATTACTGTCTTTGGGGTAAAAGTGACCATTCTTGATCGTATTCCCAATTCCAGCATGTTTTTCAATTGGTACACCTAGGTATTTACCCAATGCCCCAATCGCAACATAGGCTCCTGAATCCTGCTTGAAGCCACTTAAACCGCTTAAAAAAATATCACAACTATCGATGGTATTGTAATCTGCCCGTTGACCCATCCTTAAGCCAACAACTCCAGACTCGCTAGAATTATTTTCAATGTGTAAGTTTCTAATGGTGATATAATCGGCACCCACCAATTGGATTAACCCTTCCTTATGTTTGCCCTTAACCCATTTATTTGAACCATTAATGGTTAGTGTGTTTTTACTGTTGGTAGGGTTCTTACTTGGAACCTTAAAGATGATACAGGTATCCAAAACAAAATCATCCCTTACCGTCAACGTAACTTTGGATGAAACTCCCTTTTGATGAAATGTTTTCAAAAATGCATCCCAGTCAGTGAAATTTCGAGTAACTGCTTTACCACCAATAGTATATGCGCCTGAAAGCTGAGCACTTAAAGAATGGACCCATAGACCAAAAAGCAAAAGACATATGTTGGCGGCTAATCGCATTCTCAAACAAATATAATTGTATTCCAACATCGAGGATTAACGCCTCAATGCTTTGTACATTAATCCGTACACGAACCGTACCAAAAGTGCTAATCGTCTGCGTTATTTAGCAACAATTTTTTGTACAGTACGTCTGAAGGGTTTTCAAAAATATCCAATTCAAAATCCTTGATACTCGCAAAAACATGATCAAAAATATCAGACTGAATACCCTCGTAATCTACCCAAGCTTTTACTTTTGAGAAACAGTAAATCTGAATTGGCACTCCTTTTTCGGTAGGAGCTAATTGTCGAACAAGTAAAGTTAAATTTGAATGTATATCCTCCCTATCCTTTAGATAATTTCTTAGGTAAGCACGGAACAAACCAATATTGGTTAGATGTCGATTTACACCTTTTCCAGTTGATTCTACTTTTTTGTTATGATCGGCTATTTCACTTTCCTTCTGCTGAATATATTCTTTTAATAGAGGGTGATTTCTAAACCGTTCAATCATAGCTTCTGAACAAAACCCAATACTTCCCATAGAGATATTGATAGACCTCATGATACGTCGCCCTTCCGACTCTTCCATACCTCTCCAATTCTTAAAGGCATCCGCCGTAAAAGCAGAAGTTGGAACCGTGGTGAAGGTATGGTCAAAGTTTCGAACCTTTACACTTGATAAATTAATGTCAATAACGGTTCCATCAGCCCCGTATTTACTAAATTCAATCCAATCGCCATTGCGCAGCATATCATAGGTTGAAATCCTGATGGAGGAGGCCAATCCAGATAAGGTATCTTTAAATACCAATAGTAAAACGGCAGACATAGCACCGAGAGCGGTTAAAAGACTCAATATTGATTTATCTGCTAAGACAGAAATCGCAAGTAAAACTGCTAAGGCGGTTACCACAATACTGCCTAACTGCACATAGGCAGCTATTGGTTTATCTTTAAGTGCTTCATTTTTTAGGAGTAGCCCTTTGAAAAATTTCAACATGGCTTGTAAGAATTGATAAACCGTATAAATCATCAAAACCCCAATCAAGTTCTCAATGGGATTCATATACTTTTCAAAACCCTGAAGTACCACTGGGAGTGATATATATGCCACAACCATCGGGATTAGCCGTGTTAGGTATTTGAATGTTTGGTGTGTAACCAATTCATCCAATAGAGGCTTATCTACTTTTTTTGAGTAAGCCCGGATGGAGGATAAAATCACCTTCCTAGAAACCAAAGCTACCAACCACACCAGTGCCGACAAAACAGCAAGTAGGATAAGTGCTTTTGCGATCAATGCATTGCTTTCTTCAACACCTAAACCTAGGATGTAATCATACACCCATTGAGCAAAACGTTTTTCAAAATCAACGGAATTCAACATATTCATTCTTATACAAAGTTAGAATTTGGCAACCAATATGCTAATTCTAAAACGCTTCATCGATGTATTCCAACGATTTGCACCTCAATTACCTATTTTTGAATGTGCGATTTTATTTACCCAAATGGCTCATCCTAAGCATATTCGCCATCATAGTTGGTGGAAGTTTTAAATACAGCAACGAACTGTTTGAATACAGTAAAAACCTAGAAATTTTTTCTTCGGTGTATCGTACAGTTCAAGAAGATTACGTTGAAGAAGTGCCACCATCCAAAATGGCGCAGACCGCAATTAATAAAATGCTTGAAAGCTTGGATCCTTACACGGTTTTTTTCAGCGAATATCAGGCTGAGGAAGCCCTAATCGAAAGACAAGGTGAATATGGTGGAGTTGGATGTAGAGTTATAAAACGGAACAACTTTCCAATGGTTATTGAAATTGTACCAGGGTACGGATTTGATAAAGCAGGAATCAAGCTAGGTGATTACATTTTAGCTTCTGAAGATGTATCCCTACACAAAAAAGATATGGGGGAAATGATGCAATATTTCCGTGGAGCGCCCAATAGCCAATTTGAAATAACGATACTTAGAGATAATGATACCCTCACCAAAACAATTACCCGAGCCCATGTAGAACAAAAATCAGTTTCTCAATCAAGAATTCTAAAAGGCAACTACGGATATATAAAATTGGATGAATTTGGGACTGCTTGCGCCGCAGAAATAGAACATGCACTACGCAATCAGTTAGATTCATATCGTATTAATGGACTGGTTCTAGACCTGCGGAACAACGGAGGTGGTCTTTTAGATCAAGCGGTAGAGATTGTAGGGCTATTTGTGCCCAAAAACACGAGTATCGTAACCCTTAAAGGGAAGCATCATGAAGGTCCGAAAAATTGGAAAACACCCAAAGAACCATTGGCGCTAACACTTCCTCTCGTTGTTTTGATTAATGAACGTTCAGCTTCCGCATCCGAAGTGGTAAGTGGAAGTCTGCAAGATTTAGACAGAGCCCTAATCATGGGAAGCAATAGCTTTGGTAAGGGATTGGTACAGCACTATAAAAACCTACCCTATCGAACGCAAATGAAAATCACTACCGCTCGATATCACACACCATCGGGAAGGTGTGTTCAACGCATTAATTACAGCCTCGACCAAGCTATTAAAACCACACAAAAAAGAAAGCCGTTCAAAACAAAAAATGGCCGTTTGGTATATGATGGCGGAGGAGTTGACCCAGATGTGGATATCAAAAGCTCCGAAGAACAACAATTCATACAATGGTTAGAAAAAAACCATGTGTTCTTTGATTATGCCCAAACACAAAAAAACAGATGGGCAGGGGATAAAATGAATGATGCGTTTGCGTTATTGAGCGACTTTACCAAGTTTGCACAACGGCGTACCATTAAGCTAACTCAAAAGTTGTTTGATAGGCAGGTCAAAGAAAATTCCGATTCTATTATCACTCATCAAAAAAGCTTTTTCACAATTAACGAAGCTTCCATCAATCAATGGGTAAGCCGACACATCAAAGATTACCAAGAAAGCTTCCTATTCAAATTGCGTTTTCATATCACCGAACATCTGAATGATAAAGTAACAGCTGAGAAAGCCATGATCAATGATGATCCATTAATCAAGATAGCCAAATCCAAGCTCAATAATCCCAAAGAGATTAAGGAAATATTAAGGAATTAACATTGATCGGGTTTTTAATACTTCTTCTAATTGGATCCTTTGGTGGCTTTTTGGCTGGAATCATGGGTGTGGGAGGTGGATTGGTCTTCATTCCAGTATTAACCTTCACTTTTAACCAATTCGACTTACTTAGCAATACAGAAATCGTCCGATTCACGCTCGCAAATTCAATTGCCCTAGTATTTATTTCAGGTATTTCTGGGGTTTACCGTCAATATAAAATGGGGATCTATAACCCGATAGAGAGTTTAAGCGTTGGTATCCCAGGGGCAATATTTGCCTCCTTGGTGAGTTTTGCAATCCAATACGGCAATTGGTATAACCATACCAGGTTCTCTTACGTTTTTTTAGGATTCTTATTAATATCAATTGGAAATATGCTTTTCAAAAAAGATTCCAACTCACATGGAGATGAGGGGAGTATGATTAAGAATTCCTTAGCAGGAAAAGCTATGGTTGGGGTCTTAGCCGGTTCAGTGGTGGCGCTAAGCGGTCTTGGAGGTGGAATCGTAATGGTGCCTATGTTTCGGATGTTGCTAAAGTTACCTGTAAAAAGAGCGACTGCCCTATCACTTAGTGTGGTTCCGTTGTTAGCAATTGTTCCTATTATTCAATACGTTACGGATAATCAAGCACCAATTCTGAAACACTCAAATTTAGATTGGCTAAACTCTCTACCTTTAATACAAACAAAATACATACTCTGGTTGGTTTATATACCCATGGCTATTGGCGTATTGTTTTTCTCATCTTTTGGACAGAAAACATCAAAGAGAATACCTACCCGTTATATACAGGTTATATTTGCTTTTTTATCCCTAATGATATTATTAAAAACAGTTTATGAATTATTCGCGACTATATAAAAATCTGATTTTCTCCTTTGTTTTTGCAACTACCACTGTGGTCGTAGCTCAAAGTCGTCAGGAAAAAAGAAAGAAAGAATCTATAGAACAACTTCAAAAACACATTAAGTATTTAGCTTCTGATGAGTTGGAAGGTAGACAAACAGGCTCACCTGGTGAACAATTGAGCGCTTCCTATATAGCCAACGAGTTTAAGAAAAACGGTCTTACCCTGCTTGGCGATGATGGTTTTCAAAAATTCACCATGACGCAATTCCGAATGGCATCAGATGAATGTGTATTAAGAATCAACTCTATGCCAGGTGCGGGAGAATCTGTTCAGTTTGAATTGAATAAAGATTTCTATCCGCTTTCACCAACCTGTGACTACGATAGTTGCACAGCAGAGGTAGTAGACGTTGGGTATGGAATTGTTTCAGAAAAATTAGAGAAAGATGAATACGCCGGTGCAGAAGTTGAAGGAAAGATTGTTGCCATGCGCTTAGGCTATTTTGGTCAAACCGAAAATCCACATAGTGAACTAGCCAACTTCGCGGATATAAACACAAAAGTAAATACAGCTATCAGCAAAGGTGCTATTGGGGTAATCTTATTTAATAACGACCCCAACGAAAAAGCTCCGAGTGGTAAATTAAATCGTTCGGTGAAGCCAACAAAAATACCGGTCTTCTATTTTGCTAAAGCCAAGCCTTTCCCTCGCGGACTAACGGTGACTATGAAAAGCAAGGTAGTTGCACCTACAGCAATCGGACATAATGTCGTTGCCTTTAAAAATAATCATCGTAAGAAAACTGTGATCATTTGCGCACACCATGACCATATCGGTTACAATGAATATGATAATAGCCGCTATCGTGGACCTCAAGCCATTCACAATGGAGCCGATGATAATGCCTCGGGAGTTGCAGCGATGATCGAACTTTCCAAGCAAGTTCAAAAATGGGGGCTCCGCAAAAACAACTACTTATTCATCGCATTCAGTGGTGAAGAATTAGGTTTATTAGGATCCAAATTCTTCACTAAAAATCCATTGATTCCTATGGATAAAATCAACTACGTAATCAATATTGATATGCTCGGAAGACTAGATTCAAGCAAAAAAGTATTGACCATTAACGGCGTGGGCACCTCTCCTCTTTGGAAGGAGGTTTTATCCCAATTAGAGAACGATACAGCTCTAGTCAAAGTAGCTACTACAGAAAGTGGATTAGGACCTTCAGACCATGCTAGTTTTTATCTTGAAGACAAACCTGTACTTCACTTCTTCTCTGGTCAACATCGAGATTATCACACTCCAGATGATGATGAATACAAGATCAATTATGAAGGTCTTTACAATTCAATTCAAATTATCAAACAGATGATTTGTCATACAAAGAAAAAGAAATTAACCTTCAGTAAAACCAAAGATATTTCTCCGGGTAAAATGCGCTTTAAAGTAACATTGGGCGTAATGCCAGACTATTCTTTTAGTGGGGAAGGAATGCGCATAGATGCCGTAACAAAAGGTCGTCCTGCTGAGAAAGCCGGATTACAACGCGATGATATCGTTATTCAAATGGGAGATTATAAAGTGAAAGACATGATGAGCTACATGTCGGCTTTAACTAAATTCAAAAAAGGAGATACTGTTCCAGTTACGGTAAGCAGAAAAAATGGAACGTTTACCGCAAAAGTCACATTCTAATGAAAATCATTGAGCATATAGAAAAGCGCCAAGGAACACTATTCTCTTTTGAAATACTACCACCACTTAAAGGAGTGGGTATACAAAGCATATTTGATGGAATCGATCCATTGATGGAATTTAATCCATCGTTCATTGATGTCACTTATCATCGAGAAGATTTCCTATTAAAACAACGAGCTGATGGCTCTTTTGATCGTGTTTCCACCCGCAAAAGACCAGGTACCGTAGCTATTTGTGCCGCTATTCAAAATAAGTACCATATCGATGCGGTTCCACATATTATTTGCGGTGGATTTACTAGAGATGATACAGAGACGGCTCTCATTGAGTTAAACTTTCTAGGAATTGACAATATGCTTGCGCTTAGGGGTGATGCACGCAAAGGAGACGTGAATTTCATTCCTGAAAACCGTGGAAATAAAAATGCACTTGACTTAATCCATCAAGTGAAAAATATGAACTCAGGGATTTATCTGGATGAAGAATTAACGAATGCCACAGAAAGTGATTTTTGTATCGGTGCTGCATGCTATCCTGAGAAACACATGGACGCGCCTAACTTACAGTCCGATTTGAAATTCCTAAAACGCAAAGTGGAAGCGGGTGCTGAATTCTTGGTTACCCAAATGTTCTTTGATAATCAACATTACTTTGATTTTGTTCAAAAATGCAGAGATATCGGTATCAATGTGCCCATTATTCCAGGAATTAAACCCATTTCCACCAAGAAACAATTGATGGTGCTTCCTAAAATTTTCCATATTGATATGCCAGAAGAATTGGTAAATCAAGTAGAAAAATGCTCGAATAACGAAGAAGTAAAACAAGTCGGCATTGAGTGGACAACCAAGCAATGCAAAGAACTCATGGCTCAAGATGTTCCTGTTCTGCACTTTTACACTATGGGTAAAGCATATCAAACCAAAGAAATCTGTAAGAATATATTTTAATGGAGGGAACGGTAACAAAGTCTACTGGAAGTTGGTATCAAGTTGAGACTGCTGAAGGTAAAGTTTGGAAAGCCCGTACCCGCGGCAAGCTAAGACTTGCCCAATTAAACACCAGTAATCCAGTTGCTGTTGGCGATCGTGTCACCTTGGAAATAGACCCAAATTACGAAGACACCGCAAGAATTATTTCCATTGAAGACAGAGAAAATTGGATCATTCGAAAGGCTAATAAATCTACGTCAAAACGACAAATTCTTGCAAGTAATTTAGATGCAGCCGTATTGGTAGGAAGTATTGTTTCTCCGAGAACTTCTCTTGGTTTTATTGACCGATTTTTGGTTACCTGCCAAGCACATCACATTAAGGCCATCTTATTTTTAAATAAGATAGATTTATTGGGTGATTCTCTGGCTGAAGTCAAGTCTCAAATCGAACACATCTACGAGCATGCTGAGCTCACCATTTTTTACGGATCAGCCACAAACAAACAAGGATTAGATGATTTTAAGGCCCATACATACGGCAAACGTATTCTGTTAGCCGGCCATTCAGGAGTGGGTAAATCCACGCTAATGAATGCACTATACGATAATCTCAACGCCCGGGTTGGAGCTATTTCTGAATACCACCAAAAAGGTAAACATACTACTACGTTTGCAGAAATGTTTACCGCTGATGAAGGAACACGAATCATCGATACGCCTGGAATTCGTGATTTTGGCGTTGTGGATGTGGAAGATCATGAACTCCACCAGTATTTCCCTGAGTTCAGACGAATCATGTCTAAATGTAAATTTAGTAATTGCACGCATATTCATGAACCAGATTGTGCCGTTTTAAAAGCCGTAGAATCCGGCGATATCCCCGAGGAGCGTTATTACAGTTATCGCAGTATTTTAAATGATGAAGACATCTATAATTAGTTTGTATTTTCGCTCTGTATTTTGAGAAAACCACACCCCCTGATATCGCTTTCCCTTTTTATTTTCCTGGTGATTTCCTCTTGCGTCAAATCACCTGAATTCGCACAGAATGAATCATTAGAATGGTCAAACGATACGGTCTATTTTGATACTATTTTCACTAGGCAAAGCCAAACAGGTAATTACCCTATTTCTGTTACTAAAATACTGAGTGTTAAAAACCCATCTGCCCTATGGGTGAATGCAAATTTTGAAGTTGCCGGTGGCGATCAATCCTCATATAAAATCAATGTGGATGGCTTAAGCGGTAGTAAAATAAACAACATTGAAATTGCTCCTAATGATAGTGTGTTTGTGTTTGTGCAATGTGCGCTAGAAGCAAACAAAGAAACACAACCCGCACTAGTACTCGATTCAATTTGGGCCAGGGTCGGAACCAGAAATTCCAAAATTATGCTTGCTGCATATGGTTGGGATGCACATTATGTGAGGGATAGTATAATTCCCAATAATACCGTTTGGAGTGATGCCAGTAAACCATATGTAATCATTGATGGTGCGTATGTTGCTCCGAATTCAAAATGGACATGGAAAGAAGGGATTCAAGTGTATGCTTCCGCCCGAAGCGGTATTTACGTTTTCGGCGAATTCAACATAGAGGGCAGTAAGGAGGCTCGCGTTTCAATACAAGGAGATAAACCTGTATTTTCCAGCAAAACCTTACCTAACCAATGGTACGGCATTTACTTTGCACCCGGTGGAAAGGGAAATATAAAGTATGGTGATATTACCAATGCTTCATTCGGAGTTAGAACCGATTCACTTGCTCAAGGAAACGCACCTAGTATACGACTATCTAACACAAGAATTCAATATTGCGGACAAACCTGTTTGGTCAGTCTTTCTGGGGGAATTGAAGCTGAAAATTGCCTATTCGCAGATGCCGGAAGCTATACCTTTTTAGGATACTTCGGGGGTTGGTATAATTTCAATCACTGTACATTCGCGGACCACTCCCAAATTGCCATCCGGCGCGATGGTCACTTTGGGATGACCAATACCCTTCGTGATGGTAATGGGTACTTATTGGATGTAAAAAACTTAACTTTCTCAATCGAGAACTCCATCATCTGGGGTAATCGAATGGATGAAGTCACTCTTGATAAAGTAGATCAAGCAGACTTCAATTTTAATAGTTCGTTTTCACTATTTCGAACGAAAAATGAAGAAGAAATCATTCCAAAAACAACGAATTATTTCAATTTAGATCCACTATTTGAGGACCATGAAATCGGCAATTTTAGTCTAACTACCATTTCTCCTGCTCTAGAAAAAGCCAATCCCGCAAGCGGACTATCCGCTGACTTATTCGGTAATAGCAGGGGTAATCCTGCCGACATCGGAGCGATCGAAACTGAGTAGTTATCTTTTCTTTTTGAAGAATGCCTTCATTAAGTTGGCGCATTCATCTTCCATTACACTAGAAATAGATTCAACTTTATGGTTAAAAGCCAAGCCCTTCGAGGAATAACCCGATTTAGGCTCATTGACGCCAAATACCACCTTGCCTATTCTAGACCACTCAATCGCTCCAAAACACATAACACAAGGTTCTACGGTTACGTATAAGGTACATTCATTAAGGAACTTACTACCCATAAACTCTGAGGCACTCGTAATGGCTATCATTTCTGCGTGCGCGGTTACGTCTGTTAGCTTTTCTGTTTGGTTGTAGCCTTTGCCAATGATTTTCTGATTATGAACCACAACCGCACCAATAGGAACTTCATCTTCTTCAAAAGCTCTTTCCGCTAATTGCAAAGCCTTACTCATGAAATAATCATCTCCTAATAAATCCATCTATGGAGTAAAGATAATGTCATTCGTGCCATTTTTTGCTGAACTTTGTTAGTTCAATGATGAGAATAGGAATGGTGCTTTACCCAACCTTCGGGGGAAGCGGTGTATTAGCTACGGAGTTAGGGAAAGCATTGGCCAAAAAAGGCCATGAAATTCATTTTATCAGTTACCGCCAACCCGCAAGGCTTGAGGCGTTCCTAGAAAACGTCTTCTTTCATGAAGTAAGCATTCCTAAGTATCCTTTATTCGACTACGCGCCCTATGAAACCGCATTGGCAGGTAAGATTGTAGAAATTGTGCGAAGTAATAAGCTCGACCTTCTGCATGTTCATTATGCTATACCACATGCCTCAGCGGCTTTATTGGCCAAGCAAATATTAGCAGAAGACAACAAATACATTCCCGTGCTTACGACACTCCATGGTACCGACATAACGCTTGTTGGCCGTGAAGCAAGTTACGAGCCAGTGGTTAATTGGAGTATAAATAATTCCGACGCCGTTACCGCTGTTTCAAAAAGCCTTGTTGAAGATACCTTGGAACATTTTCAGGTAAAAGGAGAGGTACTCGTGATTCCTAATTTTATTGATTTCGACCGATTCAATAAAAAACCCAAGGAACATTTCAAAAAGGCCATTGCTCCAAATAATGAAAAAATTCTCGTTCATACCTCCAACTTCCGAAAGGTTAAACGAGTAGATGATGTTATTCGTTTATTCCATATTGTACAGCATGAAATCCCATCCAAATTATTACTCATTGGTGATGGACCAGAGCGCTCAAATATTGAAAAAACGTGCCGTGAGCTAAAGGTCTGCGACAAAGTCACGTTTTTAGGAAAACAAGAAGCCATTGAAGAAATCCTTAGTGTTTGTGACCTTTTCATTCTGCCGTCTGAGAGAGAAAGTTTTGGACTCAGCGCTTTAGAAGCTATGGCATGTGAAGTGCCAGTTATTTCAACAAATGCAGGAGGCTTAGCTGAAGTAAATATTCACGGTAAAACAGGATATACCTCCGAAATAGGTAACTATGAGGAAATGGCACAATTTGCTCTTGACCTGTTACAAAACGATAAAAAACTAGAATCCTTTCGACATGCTGCTTTAGAGCAAGCAAAGAAATTTAACTTAGGAGATATTCGACTTCAGTATATCGAGCTTTATAAAAAGCTTATCAAGCCTTAGTTTCTAGGGATATGAATCCTAAGGAACTTTAGGGCAATTCCTATTTGATTCTCAACTGTTTTTGCTGAGATATCCAATATTTCTGCGATCTCCTTATGACTCATTTCATAAGTTCTACTCATGATGAATATCTGACGACATTTCTTGGGTAACTGTTCAATCAACAAATGCAGTTTTTCTTGGATTTCTTTTCGGCTTATCTCCTCAATAATGGTAGATGAAACTGAAATTGCAGATTCATCGGCAGGTAGATCAGTGAAGTCAACTTTAGATTTACGCAATTGATTAAGCGATCTATTTTTTACGGATCTAAAAAGATAATTCTTTAGAGAAGATTCCTCATGAATATCACGGTATTCGCCCCCATTCCAATACGAAATAAAGACGTCGTTCACCACCTCTTCGGCTTCGTCGGCATTATGAAGCATAGAAGTAGCGAAGGCAATGAGACCTGGACGGTACCTTCTAAACAATTCTTCAAAATGTAATAAATTACCTGACAAGCTTCTGGTTTATGGGGTATAGGGCAAAAATAGGGCCAAGAAGTACAGGATTACCTAAAAAGTAATTCACGAATGTTAATTGGCAACATCACTCATGAATTGTAAATGCATGAGTTTTAATTCCTCCGAAGTGAATTCTCCATCAAAATACTCCACTGCCGCCTCTATATCCTCGTTCTCTTCGCCACTGAAATATTCTACCAATTCTTCCTGTAGTTCATCATCTAAAAACTGGTTTAAAAAATAGCGGATATTAATTTTTGTCCCTGAATTTACAATTTGGGTTAATTCATCCAGTAATTCATCAAACTCAATTTTTAACTGTCCAGCGATGTCAGGAAGATCTACTTTCTTATCAATATTCAATATAATATTCACACGCTTTGCAGACCGTTCAGAATTACCCTTTAGGACGATATCTTCGGAACGTTCTATTTCATTTTCTTCGACGTATTTAGCGATAAAATCAATAAAAGGCTGTCCAAACTTTTGGGCCTTGTTTTTTCCCACTCCGTTGACATTGGCTAGCTCCGACATGCTCATCGGGTACTTTGTTGCCATATCCTCCAAACTAGGATCTTGAAAAATCACATATGGAGGTAGACCTTTCTCCTGGGCCACTGTTTTCCTTAACTCCTTAAGGGCTTTGTACAGTGTTTCATCACTTAAAGACTCTAACTTGAAACTATCAAACGCCTCATCGTTCACATTATCGTATTCGGTATCTACCGGCATCAGTAACGTATGAGGTTGTTCTAAGAAGGATTGTGCTTTCGAGGTTAAACTTAGCAAACCATATCGTTCGATACTTTTATTTAGAAAACCTTCAACTAACGCCAATCTAATGATGGATTTCCAAAATATTTTGTCCTTATCCTTCCCTCTGCCAAATGCTGGAAGTTCATCGTGCTTGTATTGTTTAATCAGAATATCTTGTTTGTTTCCGATAAGTATATTGACCCAATGAGACATGGTAAAGTCTCCCTTCACCGATTCTATCAAATTGAGCGCTGACAACATGGAAGTCTGAACATCCTCTTTAGGCTTAGGACTTGCACAGTTATCGCACATTTTTTCACAGTTCTCTTCATCAAAAGATTCGCCGAAGTAATGCAAAAGTAGTTTACGGCGGCATTGGCTACTTTCTGCGAAGGCTTCTGTCTCGGCAATAAGCAAACGACCAATTTCTTGTTCAGCCACAGGCTTATCCTTCATGAACTTTTCTAGTTTCTCAATATCATTGGGATTATAAAAAAGAACACATTCACCTTTTATACCATCTCTTCCTGCTCGACCGGTTTCTTGGTAATAACCCTCTAGGCTCTTGGGAACATCGTAATGTATGACATAGCGAACATCGGGTTTATCAATGCCCATACCAAAGGCGATAGTCGCCACAATCACATCGCAATTTTCCATCAGAAAATCATCCTGATGTTGGGCCCTCACTTTTGCATCTAAACCTGCATGATAAGGCAGTGCACTGACGCCATTTCGCTGAAGCATCGTAGCAATTTCTTCAACCTTCTTTCGGGATAGACAATAAATAATACCTGAATTGCCTACTCTTTTATTAATGAAGGAAATTATTTCCTTGTGCACCACATCCTTTCGACCCTTCGGACGAACGCGATAAAACAAGTTGGAACGATTGAACGAACTTTTGAACAACTCGGCATCCAGCATATTCAAATTCTTCTGAATATCATGCTGAACTTTTGGTGTAGCTGTAGCGGTTAATGCTAAAACTGGAATGTCTCCAATTTCTTTAACCATCTGCTTGATTTTTCGGTATTCAGGACGAAAATCATGTCCCCATTCAGAAATACAATGCGCTTCATCTACAGCCACAAAGGAAATTTTTACAGAGGATAGTAATTTTAGTGTTTCTGATTTTTTTAATGTTTCCGGAGCAACGTACAACAGTTTTGTTTCTCCAGACACCACATCTTGATGCACCTTTTGTAGTTCTGACTTGTTCAAAGAACTATTTAAAAAGTGAGCTAGACTGTTGTTTTGAGAAAACCCTCTGAGGTTATCTACCTGATTTTTCATTAAGGCAATTAGTGGAGAGATCACAATCGCTGTACCCTCCATCATCATTGCAGGCAACTGGTAGCAAAGAGATTTACCCGCACCGGTAGGCATAATAACAAAGCAATCATTACCCCTCATCATATGATGAATTACTGCCTCTTGATTCCCTTTGAATGAATCAAAACCAAAAACATCTTTAAGGAATTTTTTGGGGTTATGATTTTCTAAATTGGCGGCCGCTACCATGGAGGCTTTGCTCAGGTTTGATATGTGAAAATACAACAATTTTTACACCTTAACAATCCTTTAATATTCAGAAGTTTACACGGTCATCGAAATGCTCTGTTCCTTTGGGCTTTTTTCGCTTATTTTGTAGATACAAAACGCTCCAGGAGAGTGTGTTTCAAATCCCATGCCCCATCATACGGAAGAACAAATCATTGAAATCGGCAAAGAAGCCATTTTAAGTGAGTTAAACAGCTTAAGTGTCTTACCTGAATATATCAATCGAGATTTTTACCAGGTAATACAGTTGATTTTTAACTCTTCCTCACGAGTGGTACTTACCGGGATTGGCAAAAGCGCTATCATCGGACAAAAGATCACAGCCACTTTAAATAGTACGGGGCAGCCCGCTTTATTTATGCATGCGGCAGATGCCATCCACGGGGACTTAGGAATGATTCAAAACAATGATGTCATTATTGCCATCTCAAAAAGCGGTAATACCTCAGAAATGACGGCACTTTTCCCCTTACTCAAGAAACTAGATAATCCAGTAATTGCCATGATTGGAAACGATCAAAGTTTCATGGCAAAACATGCGGATTACATCCTGAATACCACCGTAGATAAAGAAGCTTGTCCAAACAACCTTGCCCCAACTACAAGCACTTCTGCCCAACTAATGATGGGTGACGCACTTGCCATAACGCTGCTAAAATTAAGAAACTTCACGGGGAGAGATTTTTCCAAATTCCACCCCGGTGGGGCACTAGGCAAAAGGCTCTATCTAACCTGTGGAGATATTGCTAAGGAACACATGACTCCCAAAGTCACACCTAAGACCCCATGGCAGGAGGTTGTGGTTAACATCTCTGAAAATAGACTTGGTGCAACTGCCGTAATTGAAAACGAAGAAGTTATCGGAATCATAACGGATGGAGACATGAGACGAATGCTTGCGAAATACGATAATTTAGAAGGCGTAACCGCATCCGATATCATGGGAAATAATCCGAGAATTTTAGATGCTGATATCCTGGCTGTTGATGCGGGTAATATCATGCAAGAAAATAAAATCACTCAATTAATAATCACAGGTGATCATTCCTACATCGGAATGGTTCACCTTCACGACTTATACCAACACGGTATAATCGCCTAATCCAATACATACATGAACAAAAATCACTATATCATAATCATGGCGGGTGGAATCGGTACCCGTTTTTGGCCCATAAGCAGAAAACATTTCCCGAAACAGTTCATGGACATTCTTGGTACGGGTAAATCACTTATTACCCAAACCTATGAACGTTTCACTCAAGTAGTGCCTGAAGAAAACATATACATCGTAGCAAATGGTGAATATACCCCTCTAATCAAAGAACATATCCCGAGTATCACCGAGGAACAAATCCTAAAAGAGCCTTTAGGGAAAAATACTGCGCCTTGTATAGCATATGCCAGCTATTGCTTGCAACAGAAAAACCCAGATGCTGTTTGCATGGTTGCACCAAGTGACCATTTAATAACCAATGAAGCATTATTTGCCAAAACTGCTCAACAAGCCCTTGAATTTGCGGCAGATTCTGATGCACTTGTAACATTGGGTATCCAACCCAGCCGCCCCGATACCGGCTATGGCTACATACAATTTATTGAGGAATCCAATTTAGGGGAAATCAAGGAGGTAAAAACCTTTACAGAAAAGCCAAATGCCGAAATTGCTCAGACTTTCATTGATAGCAAAGAATTTCTTTGGAACGCAGGAATATTTGCTTGGAGCATCAAGAGTATATGTACTCGCTTCGAACAAAAACTAAACGAAATTCATACTCTTTTCTCCGAAATAAATTACCAATCGAATAACGTTGAAGATCTTATTGAAAGAGCTTATGGGCAGTGTCCCAGTATTTCTATCGATTATGGAATAATGGAAAAAGATGAAAACGTGTTTGTGATACCTTCAAATTTTGGTTGGAGTGATCTTGGTACTTGGAAGAGTCTATGGGACGTAACGGAAAAAGACGAACATCAAAACAGCATGATTAGTAAGCAAATCATGTCCTACGATAGTCAAGATAATCTAGTGTATTCCAGTCCAGATAAATTGGTTGTTATTAACGGAGTAGATAACCTTGTAATAGTAGATTCTGAGGAAGTATTACTTGTCATGAATAAAGACAAGGAACAAGAAATAAAAGGCATCGTAAACGATGTAAAATCAAGCTATAAAGGGAAATACAATTAAGTCTATATTAAGCTTTTTAGCTTATTGCATTTTGTATAGGGTTGTTGTACATTTGTATTGTTATCAGAGATGATAACACCAACTGTTACGCGCTTTTACATACCAACATCCTGGCCGTGCTCTTTGCGCGGCCTTGGTTTTTATAGAGACCCGTGAGAGATAAATCCTACACACAAGCGCAAATATTTATTCATATTTCGGTATTACTCTGGGGGTTTACCGCCATTCTGGGAAAACTGATTTCCTATGACTCCATTACACTAGTTTGGCAGCGCATGTCCTTAACCGCATTGGTATACCTAATGATACCAAGAACATGGAAATTACTTAAACGTATCCCCAAAACGACAGTTTTAAAACTTCTTGGAATTGGTGGAATCGTTTGTGCGCATTGGTTAACCTTTTATGGCAGTATCAAAATAGGTAATTCTGTTTCTGTAACCCTTGCCTGTTTGGGATCCGCTTCGTTTTTTACCTCTATCATCGAACCACTTATCATGAGGAAAAAATGGGCGATAAGTGAGATAACATCTGGTATTATTGTGATTTTTGGGGTCATATTTATCAGTTTCTCTTTGCCTTCTGACAACGTAGAATCCCAATTCTATCCTGCTGCTATCGGTTTGGGCGTTTTAAGTGCAGCATTGGCCGCATTATTTAGCACCTTGAATAAACGTTACATTGAAGATGCAGACCCTTTGAGTATTAGCACAATAGAGATGTTATCGGGAGGAATCCTGCTTACCATTTTTCTTGGTGTTACCAATCCATCTGCATTATTGGATTTACCCAAACTTGATCCTTCCTCATTCGATTGGAATCATCTTCAAAATGGATCTCTCGATTTACTATGGATTGTTTTGCTTGCCGTTCTATGCACGAACCTCACGTTTTACTTAGCCACCATTGCATTAAAGCAGCTTACCGCCTTCACGACTAATTTAACCGTGAATCTGGAACCCGTTTATGGTATTGTACTCGGAATCATCATATTTCAGGAAAATCAGGATTTGAATTTTCAGTTCTATTTGGGTACGGCTATCATATTGGGAGCCATATTTTCGAATATCATTATCAAACGGAGACTAAGGTTGAAAAATAACTTGTCTTAATTTTACAATATGTTAGCTTTCATCAAGGAACGCAGAAGTCATTTCCTAAGCGAATTTAACGGCAAAAAAGCCTCCGACTCCATTATTCAAGAGATGCTAGAAGCTTCTATATGGGCTCCCTCTCACCGACTAACACTCCCCTTTCGATATGAAGTTTTCCCACCGAATCAATTAGGATATTTATCTAGTGCAATTGAAAGTAGCTACCGTAAGAAAGGAGTGGATGTAGATCCCCTAAAAATCGAAAAAATACAATCTCTCTCGGATAAGTTATCACATGCAATAGCCATCATTTTTAAACCGAGCGGAAAAGTACCAGAATGGGAAGAATACGCGAGTCTGGGAGCTGCTGTGCAAAATATGTATTTACAACTATCCTCCCACCAAAAATTTGGAGGTTATTGGACAACTGGGAATGAAATAAACTCGGTGATTATGAGAGAATTTCTCCAGTTAGAAGATAGCGAAGTGCACTGCGGTTACTTCTTTATAGGAGGGATAGACAATAAGCGTACGAAAGCAGCTAGACCAGCTGTAGACGTTAACTGGCGTTAATAAGATTTTGCAAAGATTACCCGCTGGGTAGATGGCTCTCCCGTCAATACACATTTACCGTTTTCCTGCTTATTATCTAAAGGAATACAACGTATTGTAGCCTTAGTGAGCTCCTTGATTTTTTCTTCTGTCTCACTATTTCCATTCCAATGAGCTACGGCAAAACCTTGTTTATTATCTATAACATCAACAAAATCATCCCATGTATCAACATGATAGGTTCGCTTCTGTTGGAAATCTAACGCTTTATTATACAAATCTGATTGGATTTGATCTAGCGTATCTTTTACCAAATCACTGATTCCGGCCGATGGAACTATTTCCTTGGTTTTAGTATCCCTTCTAGCCATTTCGATGCTGTCATTCTGAAGATCACGCGGGCCCATGGCTAATCGAACAGGTACCCCTTTTTGTTCCCATTCAGCGAACTTGAATCCTGGTTTATGGGTGTCACGGTCATCCACCTTAACACGAATTCCGGTTTGCTTAAGCTTATCCGCAATTTCGTCTAGCTTATTGATAACAGCTTCTCTTTCGCCATCTTTTCGATATATCGGTATGAGAACAACTTGGGTAGGTGCCAATTTTGGCGGAACGACAAGACCCTCGTCGTCACTGTGGACCATAATTAATGCACCCATAAGACGGGTAGAAACACCCCAACTAGTTGCCCAAACCGACTCAACTTTACCTTCTTTATTTTGGAAGGTCACATCAAATGCCTTAGCAAAATTCTGCCCTAAGAAATGGCTGGTACCCATCTGTAACGCTTTACCATCTTGCATCATACCTTCAATACAATAGGTTTCTTCTGCACCAGCAAATCTTTCATTGGCTGTTTTTAATCCCTTGATAACTGGAATGGCCATATAATTTTCTGCAAAATCAGCATACACATCCAGCATTTGCTCCGTTTCCTTAATAGCTTCCTCTTTGGTGGCATGAGCGGTATGTCCTTCTTGCCACAAGAATTCAGCCGTTCTCAAAAACAACCGCGTACGCATCTCCCAGCGCACCACGTTTGCCCATTGATTAATCAATATGGGTAAGTCACGATAGCTTTGAATCCAGTTCTTATATGTGTTCCAAATAATCGCCTCCGAAGTTGGCCTCACGACGAGCTCCTCGGTCAACCGGCTATCTGGATCAGCCATTAACTTTCCAGGCTTTTCGGGATCGGCTTTAAGTCTATAATGGGTAACTACTGCGCATTCTTTGGCAAAACCTTCAGCATTCTTTTCTTCCTTTTCAAATAGGCCTTTTGGAACAAATAAAGGGAAGTATGCGTTGCTATGACCAGTATCCTTGAACATTTTGTCCAATACCGACTGCATGTTTTCCCATATGGCATAGCCATAGGGTTTGATAACCATGCTTCCTTTTACCGCTGAGTGCTCAGCTAATTCAGCATTGTAAACCAATTGATTATACCATTCACTATAATTCTCATCCCTAGTTACTTTTTCAAAAGCCATAGATGCCTGCGAAATTAACGGATTTCTTTAAGGCTGCGTATTTGTATAAAAAAAAAGGAGGGCCAAACCCTCCTTTTTTGTCATTAGTTATAAAATTTAGCTACACCCTAAACTATTTCCGCAGTTTAGGCATTTGTAACAAGTTCCGCTTCGAACCGTGATATGTCCGCAAACATTACACGCTGGAGCATCACTTTGCACATCCTTTAGATGGTCTTGCATGTCTTTCTGCACTCCGCCTGCTGCTTCTGCTTTCCTAACTCTTTCTTCATCCAAGGAAACAGGCTCAGGGTTGAATACTGGCTTGAATTCAGAAATTACTGGTGCTTCTTGCTCTTGTTCCTGACCGTGATTTGCGATAGGTTTAACCTGAACCAAATCATCACGTTGTAAGTATTCAAATCCTAACAAACGGAAGATGTAGTCAACAATAGAAGTCGCATTTTTAACATTTGGATGTCCTTCTACCATTCCACTTGGCTCAAAGCGCGTGAACGCGAACTTATCTACAAACTCCTCCAATGGCACTCCATATTGTAAACCAACCGAAACAGCAATAGAGAAACAGTTCATCAATGATCGGAAACTAGCTCCCTCTTTGTGCATATCGATAAATATTTCACCTAGGGTTCCATCGCCATATTCTCCGGTTCTCACAAAGATGGTTTGGCCACCAACGCGTCCTTTTTGTGTGAACCCATTTCTGCGGTTTGGAAGACGTTTTTTCTCAACGATGTTAGAAAGCTGACGTTTGAATTTCGTATCGGTACTTTGATTTAGGATATGCTTTGCAGCTTCTAGAACCACTTCAGGTGTTAGTTCTTCCGCTATGGTGATTTCTTTCTTTTCGGTATTCACCTCTTCAGCCACAACCTTGTCTGATTTCTTTTTATCTTTCTTCTCTGACTTATTGCTCAATGGCTGACTTAGTTTACAACCGTCTCTGTAAAGCGCGTTTGCCTTAAGGCCTAGTTTCCAGCTCAACTCATAACAACTTTTGATATCTTCAACAGAGGCTTCATTTGGTAAGTTAATGGTTTTACTAATTGCTCCAGAGATGAAAGGCTGTGCGGCTGCCATCATTCTAATATGTGCAAATGCATGGATATAACGTACACCTTTGTTTCCACAACGGTTAGCGCAATCAAACACGGGTAGATGCTCCTCTTTCAAATTTGGTGCACCTTCAACGGTCATGGTTCCAACCACGTAATCATTTGCTGCTTCCACTTGCTCGTCATTGAAACCAAGTGTTTCCAACATATCAAATTCTGGATCATTGTATTGCTCTGCAGAAATACCGCATCGCTCCATGCATTCTTCACCGAGAGTGAATTTATTGAATACAAATCCGATTTCAAATGCTCCCGCTGCTGATTCTTCTAGTTTCTTAAGATCCTTAGTATTGAATCCTTTAGCTTTCAGAGATTCGTGGTTGATATGAGGTGCATTGACAAATGTTTGGTGTCCTTTGGCATAGTTTACGATTGCATCGACTTCTTCTTCAGAGTAGCCTAGGTTCTTAAGGGCCAACGGAACCGTCTGATTCACGATCTTGAAGTATCCTCCACCAGATAGCTTCTTATATTTCACTAGGGCAAAATCTGGCTCGATACCGGTGGTATCACAATCCATCAATAGTCCAATGGTTCCTGTTGGAGCAATTACCGTAGACTGAGCATTACGGAACCCGTATTGCTCACCCCACTGTACCGCTTTATCCCATGCATTGCATGCTGACTTCAACATGTAATCTGGACAGTATTTCTCATCAATACATACAGGTGAAACATTCAAACCTTCAAATGCCAATGGTGTATTATATGCAGCATAACGGTGATTACGGATCACACGCATCATATGCTTTTTGTTCTTCTCGTACATGCGGAATGGGCCTTTTCTTGCCGACATTTCAGCACTTGTTGCATATGCAGTACCGGTTAAAATTGCTGTAACAGAACCACAAATTGCTGTGGCCTCCGGTGAATCGTAAGGAATACCAGAACTCATCAATACAGAACCAAGGTTAGCGTATCCAAGACCTAATGTTCTGTAATCGTAGCTTAGTTGTGCCACTTCTTTACTCGGGAATTGTGCCATCAAGACACTTATCTCCAATACCACAGTCCAAAGACGTGATGCATATTCTAACTTTTCTACATCAAATTCATGGGTATCTACGTTGAAAAACTTGCGTAAATTCAAAGAAGCTAGATTACACGCGGTGTTGTCCAAGAACATGTATTCTGAACATGGGTTAGATCCATTGATTCTTCCACCTTCTGGACATGTATGCCATTCGTTAATGGTATCGTCGTATTGTACACCAGGATCTGCACAAGACCATGCAGCATCTCCTACCTGATCCCAAACCTCCTTCGCAGGCATGGTTTTCATTGTTTCACCCGTAGAACGAGCGGTAAACGCCCAATCCTCATCTTTCTCTAATCTCTCAAAGAAAGAGTTTGGTATACGTAATGAGTTATTGGAGTTTTGACCAGAAACCGTATTATATGCCTCACCTTCGTAATCGCTTGAGTAACCGCCATCAATCAATGCCGCTACTTTTTGCTCTTCTTCTTTTTTCCAATTGATGAATTCCATCGCCTCTGGATGGTCTAGATCTAAACTCACCATTTTCGCAGCGCGTCGGGTAGTTCCTCCGCTTTTGATAGCTCCCGCTGCACGGTCACCAATACGCAAGAAACTCATTAAACCGCTGGATGTTCCTCCACCGCTTAATTTCTCTCCAGCGCCACGAATTTTACTGAAGTTCGTACCAACACCTGATCCATACTTAAAAATTCGTGCCTCACGTACCCACAAATCCATAATACCACCCTCGTTTACCAAATCATCATCGACTGAAAGTATAAAACAAGCGTGTGGTTGTGGACGCTCATAAGCAGATGTAGACTTCATCAATTTCTCTGTTTCAGGATCTACGTAATAGTGACCTTGTGGCTTTCCTGAAATACCATATGTATGATGAAGACCTGTATTGAACCATTGCGGAGAGTTTGGTGCTGCCTCTTGATTTAATAAAGAGTAGACCAACTCCTCATAAAATACCTGCGCATCTTCAGTTGATGCGAAGTATCCGTGCTTTTCTCCCCAATATCTCCATGTATCAGCCAAACGATGCACTGTTTGCTTCACAGAGGTCTCACTACCTAACGACCCATCTTCCTGAGGAACCCCTGCTTTTCTGAAATATTTTTGTGCGAGAATATCCGTAGCCACCTGACTCCATTGCTCAGGAACTTCTACATCATTCATTTCAAATACCACGCTTCCATCTGGCTTTTTAATTACAGACTGTCGGTAATCATATTTGAATTGGTCAAAAGGGGCTTTGCCTTCTTTAGTGTTCATTCGTCCGAACTGTAGTCCGTCGGTGGGGTTTGTGGTCTTTTTGGTAGTTTTTGTGGTCATATATTTGGTCTTAATACTTTTTACTTTTCAATTTAATGTTGTTCTAAAAACAGCGTTGGACCAACAAAGTTATTTCTCCGCACCAATCACCCACGATTGTGTTTTCCACATTATATCCAAGAACCCAATAAATACAAGCGTTTAGGATGTGGAAACATACTAACTTATTGATATATAATTATTTAGGTCTATGTTATTGATATTCAAAGCAATGATAATTCTTTTAAAATAGACAGACTCAGGATCGCATAATCGAGGTTTTTCCCTTTATTTTGTAGGCGAAACAACACTACAGCAACTTCACGGAATGAATATGTTCGCCTATCCTTTCACTCACCTGTATTTCAAAACCAATCAAACCCGAAAGGATTTAGCAAAGAACCTCACATCTGTAACGTTTTTGAGCGATGCTGATTTCAAAAAAGAGGGTGAACAACCCAGTGTTTTTTTCGGAGAAGTATCAGAAATAGATTTTAGTCTCGAAAACATATCCAAATCACAAATAACAACCAACTTTGCGAGAGGGCATTTTTTAGGAGCAGATAACGAAACATTCGTGCGCATCAGATGCGGAGCCTGGAAACACCAACGCGTCTACTTCTTACTGATTGCATTATTATTTGCAACAACTGGATTCTTAATTTACTATGCCCTACAGGCGCCGCATGGCTTTGAATATCCTGAGCAGTTTTATCAGATTTATGGGTATAATCACTCAGAATTCATCTACAACCTCGGTACAACTCTTGCCCTCATAATGGAGGGAATAATCATGGTGGTTATGGGAATAATTTTCACCAAGTATAGAAACTTCAAAAATAGCCTCAAAGGCACAACCCATTACTTTCTAGGACTGTGGGAAGCCGAATCCATTAACAAACTTGAAATTCCCTTGGTATTTCGTTAAAACGCTGCTTTTTCCAAAAAGTTCACCATATCCTCCTCCCAAGATTTCGTTGGGAATTCCACTACTTCACCGAGCAATTTACCATTGAGCTCAAATCTCACGGTTGGCACTGCACCAAATGCACTTTTAATGTTTTTACCATCAATTTTATTTTTGTCTCTATTCACCCTGTGATAGGTAAAATTAGCAGGCTCAACACCCATCACATCCAACACTTTCGATAAAGCAGGTACTCCCTCATGAGTATCTGGGCACCAATTACCACCCCATACCTCAACTTTCAGCGATGTTACATTATTACCTAAAAACAAGCTCAATGACTCCATTACCTCTTCCTTTGGTTGGTAGCTTTCATATTGTTTTCTCATGTTGCCTAAAAAAATCTGGGCATTTTCTTTTTCAATAGCATCTCCTTGTTGAAGAACACTTTTAACGGTATTATTCAATTTTGTGTATACGGGCATATGGGTATTTGAAGTATTTAATACCTGCTTTTTTGATGCACAACCTGCAACAACCACTAACAAAAGCACGTATTTCAACCAACGATTTAAAACGTTCATCTATCAAAGATAATACCTGCCGTTTTAGATCGCACAATGACCCAAATTTGCTACCTTCGCAGCAGCCTATGGGCACTTCCATTGAGCAGATAAAAAAACCGATTGAGGCGGAGTTGAGCTTTTTTGAAATAGAATTCAGAAAAAGCATGAAAACTCAAGTTCCCCTGCTCGATACAATAATGACGTATATCGTCAAGAGAAAAGGGAAGCAGATCAGACCTATTTTCGTCCTTTACAGCGCGAGTTTATTCGGAGACATTAACGAGAGAACCTATCGCGGTGCTTCACTCGTAGAACTACTACATACTGCAACCCTCGTGCATGATGATGTAGTAGATGAAAGCAACATGCGCCGTGGTTTTTTTAGCATCAATGCCATTTGGAAAAACAAGATCGCCGTTTTAGTTGGTGATTTTTTGTTATCAAAAGGTCTTCTACTCAGTGTTAAAAACAAGGACTATGATTTACTCGAAATTCTAAGTACTGCAGTAGAGCAAATGTCGGAAGGCGAATTACTCCAATTGGAACGCGCACGTTTTATGAATACCACCGAAGAAGTTTATTTCGATATCATTCGTAAAAAAACGGCTTCACTCATTGCATCCTGCTGCGAAATTGGTGCTAAATCTACGACTAACAACCAAGAGGAAGTTGAAAAAATGCGCCTCTTCGGAGAAAAAATTGGATTAGCATTTCAGATTCGCGATGACCTATTTGATTTTGGAGAAAACAAAAGTGGCAAACCCGCAGGTTTGGACATCAAGGAGAAAAAACTAACCCTCCCAATTATCCATGCTTTTCAAAATGCACCAAGTGCTGAGGTAAAATCAATAAGAAAATTGATTAAATCAAAATCCCCAAATCACAAAAAAATGAATGAAGTGGTTCAATTTATACGCAAATACAAAGGGATAGAATACGCCACAAATAAAATGAATCAACTGCGCGATGAAGCCTTTGAGATTCTAGATCAGCTTAAAAGCGACTCAATCTATAATCGTCATTTACACGAACTTGTTAACTTTGTCATAGACCGAACCGTATAACATGAAAGTATCGTATCGCGAACAACACATCGAATTAGAAAAGAACGAGGGTATCTACATAACTGACGAAACCTCCGGAATCGAAATCATTCAACGCGATGTAGAAACCTTGTTCATTGTTACAAAAAACAAGGTTCACACGGTTCGATGCCTTGAAATCAACAAAGACGAAAAAAAAATTACTCTTCTTCACGAAGGTCAAAAAACACACCTTTCCCTAGCAGAGCCAATGGACGAATTACTCAAGTCCATGGGTTTAGAAGGTGCGCTTACTCCAAAAATCAACGACTTAAAGGCTCCAATGCCTGGTTTAGTTTTAGATATTGTAATTAAAGCGGGAGATATGGTCTCCAAAGGAGATACACTACTCATTCTTGAAGCCATGAAGATGGAAAATGCCATCAAAGCACCCGCTGATCTAAAAATAAAAGAAATCCATACGGAAACCGGGTCTGCAGTAGATAAAAATCAAGTTTTAATCACCTTTGATTCTTAGAAAATGGAGCGCCGATGGGCAAATCGGTCTTGGGCGATCTTTTTTCTTATATACGCCATTTTAGGGATAATAAACCTAGATACGCTTCCCGTTGCTTGGACCGACGAAGTACTTAATTTAGATCCCGCCGTACAACACACCATATCCGGGGAATACCGTTCTGCCCTCTGGCCGAATCCAAATTCTGATGTCATATTTGCCGGCTACCTTCCCTTAATTCAGTGGATTCACCATATTACCCTCAGCATTTTACCTTTAGAAATTTTCTGGATTCGCTTGCCCTTTTTCCTACTATCCTTATTGAGTCTCGTATTATTTAAACAACTGCTACAAGTAAAAATCGGCCGTGATGCAATCCTTCTCACATTACTAACGACTATCGTTTTTCTAGATAAAACTGTTTTTGAGATGAGTCGCAGTATGAGGGTAGAACCCTTGTTGATTTTCTTTACATTATTTTATCTCTACCTCAAGGGAAAAAACCAGTTCATTTTTCTGCGGTTCCTTTTATTAGGTTTTCTATCAATGGGACATCTGTATGTTTGGCCATTGGTTCTCGCATTTGTAATCAATGAAGTCCGACTATCAAATATCAAACAAGGCGTCATTGGCTTGATTGTTTTTCTAATACCTTCCATACTTTTCTTGTCCCAATTACATTGGGATATAATCCCAATAAAAGAACAGTTATTTCATCAGGTTGCTCAGCATGGTATTAACGAGACTGATTTAAAATCATCACCATTGATGAATTCTATTTGGTATCGTTTCTATCCTCATTATAAAGAACAACCATTGATGCCTTTGATATACCTCGCCACAATTCTAAGTGTCATTTATATCCTAATAAAAAATATTTCCCTTAAAAAATGGAATCCTAAAACCCTTTATTTCTTTGGTTTTACTGGGATGTTGATTTTAATTTTTGTCTTAATGACTCCGCAATATCGATACTTACCATTGTTACTTGTTTTAGGGATTTTATGGGCACCTTTTAAATTAAATCATCGAATAACGACCATCATACTGATGCTGTTGTGCGGCAATCTTACGCTCTCATTCTTAGGACGGCATACGGCAGCATTGGCACAGCGTGAAAGTCGCAATCCTGTGCCGGTATTCGACTTTTTACACGAGCATATTGAAGGTAAAACTCCATTAATTCTGGGGGAAAGTATTGGATACTATTACGCTTATCGAGGTATACCTAGAAATGTAAAACGCATGACATACGGAATAGACTTTTACCCGCAACATCAAGACTGGGCTGAACACGATAAGGTCTACCTATTAACCAAAGAGCTGCGCCCAAACGAGGAACCCATCGCTTACTATAAATCTAAAAATGAAACGTGGGAACTACCTAAATGGGCCAATAAATTTGCCAAGGGAGGAACCTACGATGGCACTTATATCTACAAATTGAAGAATTAGCGATTGGGCTGAGAATTGGACAAACCGTAACCAATAAGCTGGTCATAGGGCAACATTTGGTTGCGGTGGTAGATCAGAACCGCATAATTATTTTCAGCTACCGCATGTGAGGCCTCAAATGGTTCAAACATCAACCCCTGTTCGGTTTTCACCCCGTACATGTAATTATAGAATCCTTGCTTAAGCAGAATAATGGCCTCGTATTGACCTCGATCTTCATTGTAGTACATTTTAAAATTCTCATCTACTTTCCAATCGCTCAACTGACCATATACATAAACAGGTTCTTCACGTTCATCAGCAATTAAAGAAAAATGCACAAAACAGTAATCACTACCTCTTGGTAGACCAGAAGGCATATCCCTATTATCATAATAAACCCGACCATTATAATCCTTCCAATTGGCATAGGCGTCGTTTAACCTAGACCGATCGGCAATCAGCCAAATATGTTTTTGACCACCTATGTTTTCTCTTTTTTTCACTCCCGCTGCGGCCGACTGTAGACTTCGGATGTCAAAAAATCTAAATTCATTATTACCCCAAAATTGGGTACCTATCATTTGCTGATATTGGAAACTGTTGCCTTTAATAAACTGCGGTTTTAAATTGGTGATACTACTCATCCAATCATTGTTTTGCATCACCACCGCCGTTAGATCATGATGTGGATTGGGCATAAAGTATGAGGAAGCGGTCTTGTTAAAAATAAAGTTAACCTGCTGTTGTTTGTCACGAAACTCTACTTGACTACTTCTATTGACTTGAACCTGAACATTACCCTTGCTTTCTAAAACCATCATCCTCCGAGACAAGATGATATCCTCCGTATCGTAATTACGGTAAACCAACAACAAATAATTTCCCGAGAGCTTAGGCTTCATGTCTTGTGATGGAAGCTCTACTTCATAATGTACAAAATTGGTTAATGTTCCGCTAGAGAATTGAACGTTATCAATCTCTTGAAACCCCATGCCATTGAGATATTGGGTTTTTGAAATGGCAGTAGGTTTCCAAAGGGCATCACAGTGAATCAGTGTCACTTGATAATAGTCTCTTTCTTCGGTCAACTGATCAAAACTCAATTTAAGCGCTGATTCTTTACCACCCAATGCAATTAATGGAAGGTTAAAACCACTGCTTTTATTTTCAAACACAATGGACCGAACATCACCTTCGTAAGCGGCATTGGCATAACGAATACTGCTATCTGTGGTTCCTTGGAGATAAATAAAAAACGTAGATATGAATAAGCAAGTTAAACGTGAAATCAACCTCATTGACACCCAAATATAACGGGTTTTATTAAGTATTTATTGGGCATCAATCCATTGTTCCATGATTTCATCGTGTTGCTTTTGTATTGATTCTCTTTCGTTAGACCATTTTTGATGCTCTTGGGTCAACTCCCACACTTTATCCGCATCTGATGCAATCTCAGGTTTTAATAATTGTGACTCCGTTTTTTTAATGGTTTCATCGAGTGTATTCAGTTTTTGCTCAAACTTTGCCATTTCCTGTTCCCAGTGTCGCAGCTTATTTTTTGATACAGTGGTCGGTTTTAATTTTGATTTATCATCACCAACCTCCTCTTTCTTGGTTTGAGGAGTTTGAACAGCTGAATTCACAGAAATTATCGCCTCTTTTTCACGTTTTCCCATCCATTCCTTGTACTCGTCATACGTACCCGGATATTCCTTGATTTTACCCTCTTCTATCCACCATACTTTTGTTGCTACCCGGCTGATAAATGTTCGGTCATGAGATACAAACAACACCGTTCCCGCATAGTTATCAAGCGACTCTGCTAAAACCGATGAGGAAAACATATCCAAGTGGTTAGTAGGCTCATCAAGAAGTAAAAAATTAGATTGTGTAATCAATGTTTTAGCAAGCGCTAACCTTGATTTTTCACCTCCTGAGAGGACCTTGACTTTCTTAAAGACATCTTCACCAGTGAATAAAAAGCAACCCAACACCGTTCGAAGCTCCTTTTCGGTATATTCTGAACTAACGGTACCTATTTCATTTAAGAGGTCGTTTTTAAGATTCAACGCTTCCAGCTGATGCTGGGCAAAAAATGCTGATTCAACATTCCATCCCTCCTCTATGCTACCAGTGTGTGTTTCATTGCCTACGAGCATCCTCAAGAGTGTCGACTTTCCCTTTCCATTCGCACCAATTAAGGCTATTTTGTCACCCCTGATAACCTGAGCTTCGGCATTCTGAAGAATCTCTAAATCGCCATAACTTTTCCCTACATCTTTCAAGTCAACTACGACTTTACCAGACTTAATACGGATATTGAATTTTATGTCAAAATCACGGGTCTCTTTTTCTTGAAGCTCAATCCGATCCATCTTTTCAAGCTGCTTCACCCTACTTTGAACTGCCGCCGCTTTGGAAGCTTTATAACGAAAGCGGGAGATAAAATTCATCTGTTGCTTGATGAAATCCTGTTGATTTTCAAACTGCCGCTGAAGCAATTCATCGCGCTCCTCTTTTTGCTCTAAAAAACTATTGAAATTCCCTTTGTAATGGAATATTTGTTGATGCGCAACCTCGGCTATTCTGTTTACCGTACGGTTTAAAAAATATCGGTCATGAGAAACAATAACATACGTTCCTTGGTACTCTTGCAAATAGCTCTCCAACCACTGAATGGTGGGTAAGTCTAAATGGTTGGTTGGCTCGTCCAACAGTAATAAATCTGGAGCCATTAATAACAAGCGACCCAAAATCGCACGCATTCTCCATCCTCCACTCAGTTCTTTCAATGGTCTTCCTAACCAATCGGTTGGAAACCCCAAGCCCTCTAGGATTTTTTCACCTTGAGATTGCCAATCATACCCGCCAAGTTGACCAAATTGCTCTTGAACTTCACCTAATCTATTTAGGCGTTGCTCATCATCGTAGTTAGTTTCTATTTCTTTTAATAATTGATGGATTTCCGTATCCAATTTGACTAAGTCCTCCCTGCCAGACAAAACCACATCTCGAACAGACTCATCAAATTCAACACTAAGCAGATCCTGGTTTAAAAATCCAATTTTCAACTGATTGGATTTTGACATTTGGCCTTCTCGAAGCTCATATTCTCCCGAAATGAGCCTCAGTAAGGTAGATTTACCGGTTCCATTCAAACCAACCAACCCGATTTTTTCATTCGGCTTTATATGCCAATTTGCATTTCGATATAGATATCGACCCGCAAACTCAAAGGAAAAATCGGTTAGAGCTAACACGCTGCAAAATTGGGTTCTTTAATGCAGAAATTTAAATCTAAAATAAAATTGAAGTTGAGAACAAGCTAACGATTCCAAATCATCACAAAATCGTTCATGAAATAACCATTACCGATATCAAAATCATCCACTTTTTCAATAACAAACCCCAATTTGAAATAAAAATTAATGGCTTTATAATTCTGCCTGTTTACTTGTAGTCGAATACAATCAATTGGATGTTCATCTACAATGAATTTAAATAGCGCGGAACCCAAACCTGTGCGTTGCTCTTGGGTTAATACATAGAACTTATTCAGAAACCAATCCCCTGACCCTTCCTCCTTGATAGAAATAAATCCAAGTTCATTTCCTTCGGATTCGATGATATAGAAAATATGTCCTTCCTCATGCTGTTTTTGAAGACTATTGATATCATACATCCACTGTAGCATATAGTCAACTTGCTCATTACCGATGATGGGTACGTAGTGCTCATTCCATATTACAGTGGCTAATTCATTAATCTTAACGAATTGCTCGACACGGTTTGATAGTATAATGTTCATATACTCGTACGAATATCCCATTTTTGCATGAAGGATGTCGCTCGTTGCAAAAAATATTGAAATCTCATTTTCTCGGGAGAAATCTACACAGATATTGCATAAGGCGATTTCCATTCAAGTCCAGAACAAGGATATTTGTCTTTTAGCAGGTGCAAATGGCGTGGGTAAATCCTTGTTATTAAAAACACTGATAGGTATAAATCCTTTATTGAATGGTGAGATTTTGATCGATGGTGAAAAATACATCAATAACAAAACCCAATCCGGTTTAATCAGCTACCTATCCGCAGCATCACCTAGCGTGGAACTAATGAGTGTGCTTGAGGTTGTGCTTTCTGCACAGAGAAATCAGTCTTGGTTCGGAAAGGAAACAGAGTTAATTACACAAAAGGCCAAATCTGAACTTAACTTTTGTGGAGTTAAGCACCTCTCAGAAGCGTCATTTTCAAAACTATCCGATGGCGAAAAACAAAAAGTAATGCTGGCCCGCTCATTGTTTCAAAACACAAAATATGTGCTGCTCGACGAACCAACGGCCTTTCTGGATTATCCATCAAAAGTTGAATTTTGGGAACTTATCCGAAAACGTTCAGTAATGAATAATCAAGGATTCTTGGTTTGTAGCCATGATCTTCATGTTGCCTTACCACGAGTTGATAGAATGTATTTATTGAGAAAAGATGGAATGAAAGAATACCCTAACCCAAGGGATTTCAACCCCAATGAATGGGATGGACAATGAGAAAACCATTTGAATTCAAGAACTTTATTATTCATCAAGAATCTGTTAGTCTGCCTGTAAATACCGACAGTGTTCTGTTTGGTGCATTAACGAATTTCAACGAACCAGCTAATATCTATGATATGGGAACAGGTACGGGATTACTCATGTTTATGATGAGTCAAAAATACCCGAATTCGAACATCACTGGTTTCGAAAATGACCATGATTCTTTGTCATGTGCTAAACAAAATATCTCAATTAACCCTAGGTTTACCAATCTCGAAGTTAAGCCTTTCAATTGGTGGGATATGCAACCAGATAAGCCCGCTCAAGCCATTATTTGTAATCCTCCATTTTTTTTTAATCAATTATCATCTAACGATACCAAACGCTCCATCTCAAGACATTTAAAAGATTATGATTTATTCTACTTGTTAGAACGGATGAGTAAATGGTTAGCGCAAGACGGTGAAATCGCTTTTCTATTGCCGTTTGAACAAGACGTCTATGCTGAATACGAGAAGGCCCTAAATAAATGCCAAGTACACATTGAGCAAGCCATAAAAATCAAATCCCACGCAGAAAAAGATTTTCATCTCTGGTATATCTTCGGGAAGAAATCTTCAAGGAATTCTGGAAAAAATCCCATTCAGGATTTAGTAGTTTATGAAAAACCTGGTTGTTCATTCACAGTGGAATCTAAACACCTATTAAGCCCATTTCTTCAGGATAGAGCTTTAGGGATCTGAACTAAAATCATTATCCAGTTGTTCTATTGTATATTCGTTTAGAGAACTCACATGAATTGGATTAAGTATGCATTGGAAAAATCACTCTTTGGGGTGTGCTCACAGCTCGGAGAGAAAATGAATATTTCCACCAAAAGCGTACGGTTGTCTTTTATTTATGCTAGTTTCTTCACCTTAGGCTCACCCATTATATTTTATTTGGTAGCGGCCTTTTGGTATAACGTCAAGACCTATTCTCAGGAACGTAGAACCCGTGTTTGGGATCTTTAAAAGTTACTACTTACCGTAAATCGAATTCCACTGAAAGCCGGCTCAACTCGGCAAATTCCACCGGAACAGTTGACTCCCTCCTGTTGTTTTAAATAGGATAAGGTGTAGAAACTATTGTTGTGGTTATAACTAAAGAAGAACATAGGGTAATGCAATACAGCGTCTTCTATAATCATCCGATCGTAGCGATGAGGCTGAACATTTACCATATCCCCTATTGACATAGACCATTCTTTATTGAAATAATATTCCACTAATACATTAGCAAATGAACCTTGGTCCCTATCGGTATTTAGGTATTGTGCTTCTATGCGCAAACTCTTATCCTTACCGATTTTATGTAGCCACTCCGCAAATGGTGTAATGGTGTAAACGTTTTCGTACTCTGGCTCTTGTTCGTAACGTGCTTGATTATAGAAGATGCTTTGAAGGCCTAACTTAAGCTTATCCTTACCAATATTTTGAATTAATTGAACGTTATATTCTCGAAAAAGCTGAATGGGCTTCATGCTCATCGATGAGGAATCGAACATTCCGTTGGAAGCAAGAGATTGAACATAACTCGCGTTCGCTAATATACGTGTTCCGCGGTTGATCTTACATGTCAACTCCCCTTGGATACCATTTTCTCCTAAATCTTGTGCAGGCGCGTTATAACGCGCCATCAAGCGGTATGAGTTTTGCTTGGTCAAACTCGGAAGGTAACTAATTAGTCCGTTGAGTAAACCCTCTCTAGGAGAAGTACGCAATGGAAAATGATCAACATGACGCAACTGAAGATTCAAGCCCAATGATACTCGGTTTGGAACCGTTCTTCCATTGGGTAATTTTCTCTTTCCAAACTTAAACCTCTTTCCCCATCCCACGGTTCCGTAAAACACTTTACCATCTTTAAGAATTAGCTTGTTATTAAAATCCAAGATGGCCTCCGGCGTTTTATAATTTGCTTCACCTCCAATGCTAAAGTTTCCAATATCGTAATTGAAATATCCGTTAAATCCGTACACATTGTACTTCGGGAAAAACCAATCTTTCTCTTCATAAGATTGAACGATGGATACCAATTCCTGCATGGTTACGCGGTCAATATTTCTATTCAATGCAGAAGCACCTAGATTCAAACCTCCAAACTTTGCATTTTCGCCTATATTGACACGACCTTCTAGGTTTATTCCACTGATAACCTGTGGAGTATAACTAAAGCGTGTCCCGCTGTTTTGATTTCCTTTTTGATTTCCAGAAAAGGCTTTTAACCTCCAATCGTCATTGATGTCATAGATTAAACGTATTCCTTGGATGGAATAATCCAACCCTAGTTGACGCTGTTCATAGGCACGAAATAAGACGCCAGAACCAAACTGATCATAAAATGAGCCAACCGTTATATTTAGATCTTTCAACTGCTTACTTGCCTGCCAAAATCCTATACCATGATCCGTGTATGCACTTTGAGGATCCAAAAGCGGTGAGTTGTTAAAGGCATCAAACCGCATGGTGAAATTGTATCCATTTCTACGATACTGCATAAATAACCAAGCGTCTACACTCGCTGTATTTTCGAGGTATACACGGGTATTAGCACCGATTCTGTCGTCACGTATATATTTTTGGTAATTCAATAAAAGATTACCGCTGAATTGACCTTTATCTTCTTGCTTGGTTTGTGATTTTAGCGCTGCTGTAGCTACTAGCAATACTAAAAATGCCGTGAATCGCTGCATCATAATGACTGTGCAAATATGCAAAAAACCTTCCACACCCTCGCTTTTGAGAACGGAATGAACCATAAAGAGATAAACACGCTATTTTTGTGATTATATATGACAACGCTCACAGAAGAAGCTAAACACGCGAGAAAAGTACATATCGAGAGTTATGGATGTGCCATGAACTTTGCTGACAGTGAAATAATTGCTAGCATTATGGGAGAACATGGTTTTTCTCAAGCCGAAAATGAAATTGAAGCTGATGTCATATTCTTGAATACTTGTGCAATCCGCGATAATGCAGAACAAAGAATCCGCGAGAGATTACGACAACTACGTTCAAATAAGTCTAAAAAATCCGACCTTATCATTGGTGTTTTGGGCTGCATGGCCGAGCGTTTGAAAGATAAACTACTAGAAGAAGAAAAATTAGTAGATGTTGTTGCAGGGCCAGATAGCTACCGAGAACTCCCCAAATTAGTTGCTGAAGTAGACGATGGTACAAAAGCAATTAATGTGTTACTCTCTCGAGAAGAAACTTACGGAGACTTAAACCCTGTGCGCTTAAATACCAATGGAGTAACAGCATACATAAGCATCATGAGAGGCTGCGATAACATGTGTACGTTTTGCGTGGTTCCTTTCACCAGAGGAAGAGAAAGAAGTCGAGATCCTGAAAGTATTATCAACGAAGCCAAGGAACTTCAAAAAGAAGGATATAAGGAAATTACTTTACTAGGCCAGAATGTGGATAGTTATTTATGGTTCGGCGGTGGACCTAAGAAAGAATTCAAAAAACTCACTCCCGAACAACAGGAAAGCTCGGTAGATTTTGCTGACCTTTTAGAAAAAGTAGCACTCGCTGCACCCAACATGCGCATACGTTACAGTACAAGCCACCCAAGAGATATCACAGAAAAAGTGGTACATACCATGGCCAAATATAAAAACGTTTGCAACTACATCCATCTACCTGCACAAAGTGGTAATAGCCGTGTACTCGATATCATGAGTAGGAATTATTCCCGCGAATGGTATATGAGTAAAATTGAGATGATTCGAAATATCATCCCTGACTGCGGGATTTCATGTGATATCATAGCTGGTTTTTGCACAGAGACCGAAGAAGAACATCAAGATACCCTCACGCTGATAGAATGGTCAAAATTTGACTTTAGTTACATGTACACCTACAGCGAACGGCCAGGTACACCAGCCGCAAAAAAGTTCGAAGACGATGTACCTGAAGAAGTGAAGAAAAGAAGGCTTCAAGAAATCATTGCGGTGCAACATAAAATGAGTCACCAAAAGAATCAAGACCGAGTAGGAATGGTTTGTGAAGTACTTATCGAAGGCAATAGCAAAAAGAGTGATCAAGATTGGATGGGTCGCAACGACACCAATAATGTGGTTGTATTTCCAAAAGGGAATTATAAAATTGGTGATCTAGTTAAGGTGAAAATCACACGATCAACTACTACCACACTCATTGGCGAGGCGATAGGGATAGCATCTTTATAACAAATAATAAGTAAGGTTGATTTTTAGCGAATTATGTGTATCGAGGAGCAATATTTTCTAGCATATCCTTTGTCATTGCTGCTAGGTCATACGCTGGCTTCCAACCCCAATGTTCTCTAGCAAGTGAATCATCTATAACGGCAGGCCATGTATCAGCAATCGCTTGTCGATAGTCAGGATTATAGGTAATCTGAAAATCAGGAATGTGTTCCTTAATACTATCGGCAATTTCTTCAGGCGCAAAACTCATTGCAGCTAAATTATAGCTCATACGCATTTTTATCTTTCCTGGGTCAGCATGCATCACGTCCAATGTTGCCTTTACTGCATCCGGCATGTACAACATGGGAAGAATGGTACCTTCCTTCAAAAAACAATCATGAACTTCGCCTTTCAATGCATCATGGTAGATACCCACCGCATAATCTGTTGTACCTCCGCCGGGATCGCTCTTATGACCAATCAATCCAGGGTACCTTAAACTTCTGGTATCGACACCATAACGTTGGAAATAGTATTGAATGTACAATTCTCCCGCATATTTACTGATTCCATAAATTGTAGTTGGGTCCATTGGCCCATATTGTGGAGTTTCAAAACGTGGTGTATTTGGACCAAATGCAGCGATTGAACTTGGCCAATATACACGGCCTATGCTACTGCCTTCTTCTCTGGCTGCATCGAGAACATGAAACAAACCTTGCATGTTAAGCTTCCATGCAAACTCAGGATTCTGCTCAGCCGTTGCACTCAATAGCGCCGCCAAGTGATATACTTGGGTTGGCTGATGTCTCTGAAGAATATCTTTCCATTTTGCAAGATCTAATATATCCAATGTTTCAAAAGGGCCTGTTTCAAAAACTGGGTTATCACTTTTTCGAATATCCGATGCAACAACAGAACTAGCTCCGTAAATATTTCTCAAGGCTTCTACTAACTCCGTACCCAATTGTCCGGAGGCTCCGATAATAAGAATCTTTTCCTTTCCCATTCCACATGCAAATTACCTCCAAGACCGACTTTTTCCAACATTTTAATTGGTCAGGATAACCACAAGTTTGAAAAGTTTCGCATTTTTGCTGAAACATGACCAAACAAATAGGTGCCGGTATTATCGGAATGGGTAGAATTGGCAACAGACACGCCGAAGAAATCATCCGTCACCCGGGTCTGAATTTGATTGGTTTTTTTGATATCAACCCAAAAGCCAAGAGGCCTAAAACCTACGCATTCCCGTCAATTAGCGATTTCTTGAATGAACGTGATTTGGTGGTTGTCCATGTATGTACACCAAATGGAACTCATTTTAGTATTGCAAAACAGTGCCTATCCGCGGGCAAGAGCGTAGTTATTGAAAAACCGGTAACCCTATTACATTCTGAAGCTGAAGAGCTGGAAATATTGGCAAAAAATCAGGGTCTACACATATTCTGTGTAATGCAAAACCGGTATTCCCCTGTTTCAGTTTGGCTGAAGGAAGTCATTGACAACCAATATTTAGGAAAATTATTTTCCGTTCATGTTGATTGTGCTTGGAATCGTGATGATCGCTATTACTCCGGTGATAGCTGGCACGGATCTTTAGACTTAGATGGTGGTCCACTATACACCCAATTTTCGCATTTTGTAGATATGCTTTATTGGCTATTTGGAGATTTAACAATCCAAGATGCTCGATTCTTTAATCACAATCACCCCAACACAGAATTTGAGGATAGCGGTAGCTTCCAATTTGAAACGAAAGCGGTAAAACAAGGTAGTTTTCATTACACCACATCGGTTTGGGACAAAAACTTCAAGAGTAGCATCCAATTGATTGGTGAAAAAGGAAGTATAGAGATTTCTGGTCAGTATATGAACGAAATACGCTACTGCCATATAGAAAACTACGAAATGCCAACGCTTTCTCCTGCACCTCCTCCTAATCTATATAAAGGGTATGAGGGAAGTGCATCCAACCATGTCCATGTCATCCACAATGTATGGGAAACATTGAATGAAAAATCTCATCCAAACACCCCCATACACGAAGGCAAAATGGTTACCAAAGCTATTGAAAACGTGTACCTTCGGAGAAAATAATCTTTTTTCTGATTTTTTTTGGGGGATACCCATAAAACCGGTGTCTATGTAACTGTCGACACAAAAACCCAAGATGAAAGAACAACTTGAATCTAACTTAATTACCAAATTTGCTGCTGGACTTATGGAGCATGATGAAGAACAAATCATGCAAGAATGGTTACAGCAGAATCCACAATTTGTTTCTACCGTGGCTTTAATCCAGCAACAAGTAGAGGCCATGAACCAAGAACCTGTTTTAGTTTCAACCCACCCATAACCATGAGTCAAAACGATCATTACAATAAAAACGACGAATTCTCGGACTTGTGGGAGATGTCAGAAAACTATGTTCCATCTGAGTCGGCTGGGAACGATGCAGCATGGAATAAATTAAAGGCCCAAATTGAAGTAGAATCAACAAAACACAATACTGGTCTGAGTATAACTTACCGCAGATTATTATCTTATGCTGCCGTACTAGCACTGTTTGCACTATCGGGTTATTTCTTTTTTCAACCTACGGTTACAACACCCATCATTTCAGTTACAGAGAATACACGTTCTGGCGAAACTCGTTTAATTGAGCTACCAGACGGAACCGAAGTAACCTTGGCATCTAATAGTGAGCTAAGCTATGAAATCAATGAAACAAGTAGAAATATTCAGCTTTCTGGTCACGCTTCCTTTGAGGTTGCGAGAAATGAAAATACCCCTTTCACAGTAAATGCCAATGATATTGATGTCACTGTTCTAGGTACTGGTTTTGACGTAGATGCTTTTCCAGATCAAGAGGTTCGAGTATTTGTGAAGCATGGAAAAGTACGTGTTAACAACCTTAAATCTGAAGCCATTCTTACCAAGAATCAAGGAGTGATTGCACAAACTGACTCCATATTTACTTGGAATAAAACATCGAATCCATTGAGTGTTGAGAATGGGGTGATGCGCTTCAATGAAGCCGATTTGCACTTCGTAATCCAAAGTTTATCTAACCTCACAGGTAACAGTTTCACTTCCCCAGAAAAAGCAGAAAAACTTCTTTTCACGGGTAGTATTCCCTATGGTTTAAAGAGTGATGAAATTGCCACTATTCTGTCACAAGCCTTGAACGTATCCATTACAAAGGCAAAAAACTGACGTTAGGCTCTGCATACATTTGATTAAATTTGTTAATCTAGGTATGCGGAAACTCTGGCTCTTTCTGTTTTTTATACAACTTTCCACTCTTAAAGGGCAGGAATTATACTTTGAGCCAAACGTAGGTCAAATTACAGTTCCCCCAGATTACGAGCAATCCGAACCACTTGCCCTAATCAAAGTCCCCTTAGGGCAGATTTATGTCTTAAACGATCGACTACGATTACGCCTCATAAATCCAAAAGACAAGCCAAAAATTCATCAGTCCGTTCACTTCAAGGACATGGATACAAGCTTTACAATTCATTACCAAGTAATGGATGTGATATTCAGCGAAGCACAACCACCTAGCCAGGTGCTTTTTGAACGTCCCACCGAATTCTACTTTAACTATTATCTCTCAAAGAACCCCAAGGATTGGAAAACAGGAGTTACAGGGTACAAAGGCATTCGATTAACCGATATTTATCCAAACATAGACTTGAAGATATATACCCAAAAGGGTCATGTTGAATTTGACTGGATCTTAAAACAAGGTGCCAAAGTAGACAACATTCAGTTGAAATGCGCTGGGGTAAAAAATACCGAAATCACATCTAAAGGATGGTCATTATTTGGAGAAAATGCCTCTTTTACACTGGGCCCTGCAATCGCATTTCAAGAAAACAAACCATTCAAATGCACCTATGTACAAAAGTCCGAGAATGAAGTGTGGGTAAAAACACCAAATGTATCACCAACAAAACCATTTAGAATTGACCCCGTATTGGTTTTTAGTACGTATAGTGGCTCCACAGCAGATAATTTTGGGTTCACGGCAACCTTTGATAACACGGGGTGTTTGTACGCGGGTGGAATCGTTGATGCCTCAAGTCGCAGTTACCCTGTAACAACCGGTGCTTTTCAAACTACTTATGGTGGAAGCAGCAACCCAGCAGAACCCGTATATCTACCTTGTGATATCAGCATCAGCAAATACAGCCCGGACGGCTCAACGTTATTATATGCCACTTATTTGGGCGGAAATGATAACGAATATCCTCACAGTTTATGTACCGATTCTAAGGACAACCTCTTGTTATTAGGTAGCACAGAGTCTGATGACTTCCCCATACACTTAGATTCAAATCTTCAAGTTAATTGGGCTGGAGGTTACGATATTGTCATGACCAAATTTAATCCTTCCGGCACTCAAATGATGGGAGGCACCTACTTAGGAGGGCGTTTCAATGACGGTTTCCAAACCAACAATGCAGCGCTACGTAGTAATCTGTTGTTTAATTACGCCGATAACTATCGTGGAGATATTACCACCGATGAAAATGGGAATGTATACATCGCTACTTGCACACAAACCGATATCATCAATGGCATTAATGGTTATCAATCAAAGAATAGCGGTCTCACAGACGGATTGGTTTTTTCTACTTCTCCCAATTTTAGTCAATTAAGGTGGGGTACTTTCTTGGGTGGAAACGACCACGATGCAGCCTACTCTTGCCGATTGGATAATCAAGGTCATTTATTTATTGGTGGAGGTACGGAAAGTGATAATTTCCCAATAGAAGGAAATAACCCCTATGACACCGTTTACAGGCAAGCAATAGATGGTTTCATTTCAAAGCTAGATGCAAGTAATGGTAACTATTTAGCAGGCACGTATTGGGGTAATTGGGGAATATCACCCGAACCTGTGGCCTATGATCAAATCTATTTTATTGATTTAGACCCCGATGGTAAAGTGTATTTCACAGGACAAACAACCGGAGATATTACGCGAACTTCTGGAATATACGGCCAAGATAGAAGCGGGCAAATGATCGGCCGTTTTGATAATGACCTGACCACTTTAGAACTCATTACCACATTTGGCAATACAGATAGGGGCAACCCAAGTTTAAGCCCTTCAGCTTTTATGGTAGATGACTGCTACCAGATTTATTTTAGCGGTTGGGGCTCTAATATTGGCGTAGGAAACAATGGAACTACCGACGGTTTGGAAGTAACCACTGATGCTCACCAATCAAACACTGATGGAAATGACTTCTACCTTCTTGCGTTATCTAAAGATGCCAAATCACTATTATACGCTTCGTATTTTGGAGGAGATGAAAGCGAAGATCACGTGGATGGTGGTACCAGTCGTTTTGATAAACGTGGAATTGTGTATCAGTCGGTTTGTGCATCTTGCCCAAACCAACCTCCTGGATTGAATGATTTTCCTACAACAACAGGAGCTGCTTTTGAAGATAACATCAGTATTAGATGCTCCAATGCAAGTTTCAAACTCGACTTTCGACTCGGTTATTCCATTGATGCGAAATTCCGTACCGTTCAAACCTTATGCTTGAAACAACGAAATGAATTTACCCCGGTGAATCGCTACACTGCAGATTATTTCTGGGATTTTGGTGATGGAGATACTTCAACTCTATTTAGTCCAATACATACCTATAAGGATACCGGAACATACCGTGTTTATCTTAGGGTGGTTGAACCGAATAGTTGTAATGTAGAGGCCCTCGATTCACTCGATGTGACCGTAATCTTGTCACCGGAAGCCAAAGTTGAACAGTTTATTCAACCCTGCGAATCAGGCGTTCTTTTCCAAGCCAAAGGAGATGCTTTTGATAGCATTTTTTGGGACTTTGGAGACAATTCAGAAATCATCATCAATGACAATCCGGTAACCCATGAATTTGATAACCCAAATTTTAATTGTACCGTGATTTTCAAGAATTCACTTACAGGATGTGTAGATACCCAATTTGTTACAGGAAATGATACATCCGGAAAAATACAAGAGCTTCAGATTGCCAATACCATTACCCCAAACAACGATGGTTTTAATGACTGTTTTCGTATTTATGGCTTTTCCCCAGAATGCGAGAAAGGGTATTTAAGAATTTACAACCGTTGGGGTGCATTGGTGTTTCACACCGATGATCTTGCACACTGTTGGGACGGCACGGTTGAAAACGCTGGGCCTGAAGTACCCTCGGGTACCTATTTCTACATCTTAGATTTAGAAGAAACGCAGAATCCGAACAACCCTAAAATGCTGAATGGGGTTATTCACGTCATCCGGTAACTATCTCAAAGTCCACGCTTGATTTTCGCCACAAGACCTTGAAGGACTTTTCCTGGTCCTACTTCCGTGAATTCCTCGGCTCCATCTTTAATCATGTTGGTCACAGACTGTGTCCACCTCACAGGTGCCGTTAATTGAGAAATTAACTGCGATTTGATTTCAGACGGGTCCGTTTGTGGCGCAGCGGATACATTTTGGTAAACTGGACATACAGGGGCATTGAAATTTATTTCACCTATGGCTGAGGCCAATTTCTCTCTGGCCGGCTCCATTAAAGGGGAATGAAAAGCACCACCTACGGGTAAAATCAAGGCTCTTTTGGCTCCCACCTCTTTCATTTTTTCGCAAGCTGCTTCTACAGCTGAAACAGCTCCAGAAATAACCAACTGACCAGGGCAATTATAATTCGCTGCCACAACCACACCATCAATATCCTCGCAAATCTGTTCTACTGTTTCATCAGCCAAGGCCAAAACAGCAGCCATGGTACCTGCTTCTATTTCGCAAGCTTCTTGCATGGCTAATGCACGTTGATGAACCAGCTTTAATCCGTCTTCAAAACTTAAAACACCCGCAGCTACTAATGCACTAAATTCACCTAAACTATGTCCTGCAACCATATCTGGTTGAAATTCAGAACCCATTTCCATTGCTGCAATTACGCTATGAATAAATATGGCCGGCTGAGTTACATCGGTACGTTTCAAATCATCAGCAGTTCCCTCAAACATCAAATCCGTAATTCTAAAACCTAAGATGTCATTTGCCTTTTCAAATAACTCCTTGGCAGAATTTGATTCTTCGTACAAGTCTTTTCCCATTCCAACGAACTGAGAACCTTGTCCAGGAAATACGTATGCGTGTTTAGTCATACCGCAAAAAAACAACTTTTTGAGTAAAAGAACCCTCTTTAATCCTCATTCAGCTCGAGCCACCGCCACTCCTTTTGGTCTAGCTCTTCTTTTAATGCTCCCAATTCCTCACTCAATTCAGTGATTTTCTCAAAATCCGTCGTCTGCTGATTGAGGTTTTCCTCAATCACTTGAATTTTCTCTTTTAACTGAGGGATATCTTTTTCAATTTGATCCAATTCGTACTGCTCTTTATAGCTTCGTTTCTTTTTGTTTTGTTCCTTCTTTATCGAGGGGCTTGAATTGGAATCTTGGATCTTTGGGCTTTTACTTTCCTCTTCTCTCGAGGCTTGTTCTTGTAAATCTAAATACTCTCGATAATCGGAGTAATTACCCGGAAAATCTTGCCATTCGCCTTTCCCTTTACTCACAAAACAATGATCCACAATACGATCCATAAAATAACGATCGTGACTCACCACTAATAAAGTCCCCTTATACGATTGTAAAAAAGTCTCAAGCACCGACATGGTTTCGATATCAAGATCGTTTGTTGGCTCATCCAAAATAAGGAAGTTCGGCGCTTTCATTAAGACGGTTAAAAGAAACAATCGTCGTTTTTCACCCCCGCTCAGCTTTACCACATAATCGTGTTGTTTATCATAGCTAAATCCAAATTGTAGCAACATCTGCGAGGCGGTGAGTTTATGACCATTGGATAATGGAATCCAGTCTGCAATATCTGTCACAACATCAATCACCTTCTTTGACCCTTCAACCTGAAAAGTTTCCTGTTTGTAATATCCCAAATTCACCGTTTCACCTAACACCAGTTTGCCTGAATCTGCTTCTTCCAATCCAGCGATCAAATTCAGAAGGGTAGTTTTTCCCGCCCCATTCGGCCCAATAATGCCCACTTTTTCACCTCTTTTAAAATGATAAGTAAAGCTCTCCAAAATCTTGAGGTCACCGTAATTCTTGGAAATGCGATGTAGCTCAATCACTTTGGTACCGATGTATTCCGTTCGAACATCAATTTTAACCTCTGTTTTTTGTCTTTGAGCTTTTAATCGTTTCTCTAAAACCTCAAAAGACTCAATCCTACTCTTACTTTTTGTCCCTCTTGCTTTGGGCATTCTTCTCACCCACTCCAGCTCTCTTCGGTATAGATTTTTATCCTTTTCTATTTCACGCTCGCGCTGGGCTTCCCTCTCTGCTTTCTTCTCAATGTAATACGAGAAATTACCCTCGTAATGAAATAAATCCCCACGATCCAATTCAATTATTCTATTGCAAACCCGATCGAGAAAATATCGATCATGGGTTACCAACAACAAGGTTAAATCTCTTTGGGTTAAAAATTGCTCTAACCACTCAATCATATCGAGATCTAGGTGATTGGTGGGTTCATCCAAAATCAGAAAATCAGCATTTGACAATATCACTTTGGCGAGTGCAATTCTTTTTTTCTGCCCGCCCGATAGCGTAGATGCTTTTTGATTAAATCTGTCTAGTCTTAGTTTGGTCAACACTTGTTTAACCTTCGACTCATGATCCCAGGCCTCCAATGTATTCATCTCTTCCGACACGGCATCTAGGCGTTTGATATACTCCGGATTTTGAGGTTCTACCTCACATAGAGATAACACCTCATTGTAACGGCGGATTACATGATTGATCTCTAAATCGTCAAAAAGAATATTCTCAATTACCGTTAACTCTGGATCGACATCATTATTCTGAGATAAGTAAGACCAATTCATATCCTTCCGAAGGATAGCCTTCCCCGAATCGGGACTTTCCTTTCCTGTAGCTATATTTAGAAGGGTTGTTTTACCTTGTCCATTGGCGGCAACCAAAGCCACTTTTTCTCCTTTCTGTATCCCCATCGTAACATTTTTTAAAACAGGGTTATCATGCCAAGTCTTTGATACCTGATCTATGGAGAGAAAATTCATCGCTGCAAAAGTACGCTCAAACGTTAGAAGAGGAGTACCCTTATTTATTTTTGATGGTCAATATTCATTGAGTGGAGCACATGGAGAGGATATTATTTACAAAGTAATGGATACGGTAAAAATGAAAACTCCGTAACCTCTATTTAGAAATCGTAATATTGTTACATGATTTATCGTTTCGAACAATTCGAAGACTTCATTGCTCAAATTCCTGAAGATCGAAAGGAACCTATGACACGCATTTTTGAATTGATTTCAGATAATCTACCATCTGGATTTGAATATCAAAAGCAATATTCTATGCCCTCATTTGTTGTGCCGCATTCAAAGTACCCTGATGGATACCATTGTGACCCAAAACAACCATTGCCCTTTATCAGTATTGCATCACAAAAAAACTTTATCGCCTTGTATCACATGGCTCTCTATGCAAACCCAGAGCTACACGATTGGTTCGTAAACGAATATCCTAAACATTGCAAATACAAATTAGATATGGGCAAAAGTTGCATTCGTTTTAAAAAGATGAATGACATACCATACGACTTGCTCAAAGAACTATTCCAAAAACAAACTCCCGAAGATTGGATTGCGCTATACGAGCGTAACGTAAAAGGCTAATTAGGTTTGAAGCACTCCAGGGTGAAATGGTTCAATGGATGCATGATTTGCTCCTTCAATGCCCATAGAAATCCACTTTCGAGTTTCTAGTGGGTTGATGATAGCATCTACCCATAAACGCGATGCTGCAAATTCGGGTTTTGTACCGTTATCGTAGCGTCCTTTGATTTTACCTAATAACTCTTTTTCTGCCTCATCTGTGATTTCTTCTCCTTTACCTTTTAGTCTAGATTTTTCGATTTGCAACAGCGTATTTGCTGCTTGATCACCGCCCATAACAGCGATTTTAGCGGAAGGCCAAGCTACAATCAAACGCGGATCATAGGCCTTACCGCACATCGCATAATTGCCGGCTCCATAGCTATTACCCATAATTACAGTGAATTTTGGTACCGTGCTATTGCTCATAGCCATCACCATTTTTGCTCCATCTTTAATGATTCCGCCATGCTCACTTCGGCTGCCCACCATGAAACCTGTAACGTCCTGTAAAAATACCAATGGGATTTTTTTCTGATTGCAATTCATGATAAAACGAGCAGCCTTATCTGCACTGTCTGAGTAAATGACTCCTCCAAACTGCATTTCCCCTTTGGCATTTTTCACAATCTCACGGTTATTCGCTACAACGCCCACTGCCCAACCATCAATTCGAGCGTAACCACAAATAATGGTTTGGCCGTAATCTTCTTTGTATTGCTCAAACTCGCTATCATCCACGAGACGCTCAATGACTTCAATTGTTTTGTAAGGCTTAGCTCTATCGGCAGGTAATAAACCAAACAGCTCTTTTTCTTCTTTTTTGGGCTTTTTGGGTTTGGATCGATCAAAGCCAGCTTTGTCAGCTGCGCCTATTTTATCCATGATATATTTCACCCGGTCTAAGCAAGATTCATCATCGGGGAATTTATCATCAATCACACCGGAAATTTCTGTTTGTGTTGTAGCGCCACCAAGCGTTTCATTGTCTACTGACTCTCCTATCGCCGCTTTCACTAAATAACTACCCGCTAGAAAAATACTTCCATTTCCTTCAACAATTAATGCTTCATCGCTCATGATAGGGAGATACGCACCACCTGCAACGCATGAACCCATCACCGCCGCTATTTGTGTAATACCCATTGCGCTCATCTTCGCATTATTACGGAACATGCGTCCGAAATGTTCTTTATCTGCGAAGATTTCATCTTGCATTGGTAAAAAAACACCAGCACTATCTACCAAGTAAATAATGGGTAAATGATTCTCCATGGCAATTTCTTGAGCCCGTAGGTTCTTTTTACCTGTAATTGGAAACCATGCTCCTGCTTTAACAGTGGCATCATTGGCTACAATTACACACTGCCTTCCTGATACATATCCAATTCCAGCCACAACGCCACCCGCAGGGCACCCTCCATAATCCTCGTATTGTTCAAATCCAGCAAATGCACCAATTTCGATCCAATTGGAATCTGAATCTCTCAAATAATCTACTCTTTCTCTCGCCAACAACTTTCCTTTGGCTTTTTGTTTTTGCGCGGATTTTTCTCCTCCACCTAATTCAATTTTGGTTAGTTTAGCCTGCACCGCATCCCAAAGTTGCTTATTAACATCCTCGTTTTTATTGAATCCTAAATCCTGCTTTGCCATCTTCTTCGAAAATAACTCTTTTTCGACTGAAGCCTCCATCAAAAGACACGATATAGGCTATTAAATTGGCGAATTAACGGTAACACCAATAAATTCACCTACCTTTGCGCCGCAATAGTTTGCGAGTGGGGAGTATTTTAGTTCAAACTGCGTGGTCAGTTTCAACGCCTTAGATTTTCTGCTTAACGGTGTTGCCCTTTAAAATATTTAATGAAAAAATTTGATCAGTTGGGGTTGAACCCCCAGTTGCTGGCCACTGTCGAAGAACAGGGTTACAGCAGTCCTACGCCTATTCAAGAGGCGTCCATTCCTACCATCTTGGAAGGAAAAGATTTATTTGCAACCGCACCTACCGGTACCGGTAAAACTGCGGCTTTCGCTATCCCGCTTATCCAAAAAATGTTGGATAAGCCTCAGAAAAAAGTTTCTACCTTGATACTTGCTCCCACAAGAGAGTTAGCACATCAAATTTCAGATAACTTTAAAAAGTATGCGTCCAATTCTAAATTGAGAATCACCCTCATCTATGGTGGAGTATCACAACACCGTCAAGTAGAGAGTCTACGCAGAGGTTGCCAGGTAATCATTGCCACACCGGGAAGGTTATTAGACCTTATGCAACAAGGACATGTTCACTTAGATGGCGTAAAACACTTTGTTTTAGATGAATGCGACCGCATGTTAGATATGGGTTTCATTGGCGATATCCGCAAGATTGGTGAACATATTTCTGATACACAGAAACAAACTCTTTTGTTCTCTGCTACTGCCTCTCAAGAAATTCGGACCTTATCCGAAGAACTACTAAACGAGCCAGAAAGAATCGATATTATTCCAAGCGAAGAACACAAACCAAAAATTGAACAATGGTTGATGGCCGTATCACAAAAGAATAAAACTGAATTATTAGCGGAGATTCTTGAAGATGAAGAAATTGATTCAGCTATTGTTTTCACCCGTACCAAATACGGTGCTGATAAATTGGTTAAGGCTATTAGAGCCGCAGGTCACACGGCATGTGCCATACACGGAAATAAAACCCAACGTGAACGTACCAACAATCTTGAATCTTTCAAAAGAGGTAAAGACCGTGTTCTAGTAGCAACCGATGTTGCTGCTCGTGGAATGGATATACCTGCCTTAAACTATGTGGTTAATTTTGATATGGCGGAAGATCCTGAAACACATACCCATCGTATTGGAAGAACGGGAAGAGCTGGTCGTACAGGTTTAGCCATCTCTTTTTGTAGCGAGGGAGAGTACAAACACCTTAAGGCCCTTCATAAGCTCCATGGTAAGGATTGCATGATAGAAATGGAACATGATTTCCGTATTGAATTGGCATCCAATAACAAACGCGAAGGCTCGAAGAAAAAAGGAGGTAAAAATTCTAATCGCAACAGAAACAATAGGCGTCGGAACGAACGCCATTCTGGTGAAAACAGAAGCAAAAAGCGCTCCGAGAGTTTTGCGTAGTATTTTAATTAATTGATGATGAAAGGCTGTCCAATCGGGCAGCCTTTATATTTAAAAAAAGCTCTAACCACGGTAATATGAAAAAAGCAATAAAACGACCCATAATCCTCATACTATTGGCTCATTGTTTTTATCAACCATTATTTGCTCAGCTGAATACAGATCGTCCTTCACAATCTGATAATTCGTATACCCTGAAACCTGGGTCATTTCAACATGAAAATGGCTTCCAGATAAACGCGGTAGAAAACACTCCTGCAAAAGTCAACTATACGGGAACTCTTCCCTATTCCTTATTTCGTTTAGGTTTAATAAAAGGTTTTGAGCTGCGTATGGCCACAGCCATACTTCGTGATCCAGAAAATGCACCCTCTCCATTTGGTTTAGCTGATGTTGAACTTGGCACTAAAATCCAAATACTCAAGAACGTGGCATGGATTTCCCACTTAGGATTACCCACAGGAAACTCTAAATTTTCTAATGGCAAACTCTTCTCTGCCCACAAAGTTTCTGCTACCATTGGCTCAGAAAGAAGCGCGTTTATTTTCAATTCGGGAGTTCGCTTTTCAACCAATTCGGTCACCAATCAAAGAGAACAAATTTGGCTCACTACCATTGTTGGGTCTCGTAATATCAACAAGAGCACATCCGTATTTGGCGAAGTATTTATTTCTCAAAATGCGCTAGGGAAAGGAGCCAATAGAATTACTACATGGCAACCAGGGTTTGATGTTGGATTTGCTTCGAAATTGTCCGATAACAGTCAAATTGATTTTAGCTACGGTTACATCAAAGATGCCCCTTTTGTAAACCTAGGTTTTAGTTGGGGAGCATTCACTAAAAAAAATCTCAAAAGGCGCCGTTTAATTACCCCAGATTTTTAGGGTTTTAAACCCAAAACAATACTACAAATGAAGCACTCTTCCTCCTTGTGTCCACGTGCAGGACAATACTCACGACCATAAAAGATGATTTGTAGGTGTAATTTATTCCAAGATTCTTTAGGGAAAAGGCGTTTAAGGTCTTTTTCCGTTTGATCCACACTTTTACCATTGCTCAATTTCCAGCGTTTCGCCAATCTATGTATATGGGTATCCACAGGAAATGCTGGCACACCAAACGCTTGACTCATGACCACACTGGCTGTTTTATGACCTACACCAGGCAAGTCCTCTAATTCTTCAAAAGTGGTAGGCACCTCGCCATTATGCTTATCCATGATGATTTCACTAAGTCCATATATAGCCTTGCTTTTAAATGGACTTAAGCCACATGGTTTAATGATTTCTCTTATTTCATCCACTGTCAATTTGAGCATCGATTGAGGTGTATTTGCTCGTTCAAAAAGCAATGGCGTTATCTGATTTACACGGGCATCTGTGCACTGCGCACTCAATAAAACGGCAATCAGTAATGTGTATGCATCAGTATGGTCTAAAGGAACGGGTGTTTCCGGGTATAACCTCTCCAAGGTATTGGCAACAAATTCAACTCTTTCCTTTTTTTTCATCATGAGAACACGAATTAAAAGAAGTTAAGTAACTCCTTCTCAGAAAACTCTGTAAAAGTCTGCTTAAGGGTTATCAATCTCAATGATCGACCTATCAACTGCTTACTTTCCTTGGGATATACAACCTGTTTTTGATCATCAGTAATGACACAATTCTTGATTTCATCCTGATGAACCATCATGCTCAAATGAAGCCTTTCCCCATCTTTTAAAAAACTTCGTTCGTGAATGTACCGTGGGCTATAACCCAAAATCCAAGATTCTTGACTGAACTTCTCGTCTGATATTTGCTGACATTTAGATTTCTCTTTATATGATAACGGTATAGAAGTAACACCGTACAAGGATTCCAACTGATGGCATAATTTCTCTATAAACACCGAAGTAGCTCCCAAATCGGTCCACTCACGAATATTGGTCACCTCGCTCCGATTACTTGGTACGGATTTTCCTTCGTACGCTCCTTCTGAATGAATAGCCGTATTTAAGGATGCCAAATCCGAGTCATATAACAAGGTCCCGTGATGAAGACCTTTAAGTCCTTTTTGATAGATATGCTGTGCATTACCACTTATTTTCAAACCATTCAAGAGCAAATCGTCTCGCTCGCTATAGGTAGTCTGAATTCCCAAATTAGACAATACTTCCCTGATGGGATCAAGGTACCGCTTATAGTCAACCGCCCTTTCCATACCCTCGCTCAGGGCCTTTACAAAAGTGAAGTTCACATTGCCAAGATCATGAAAGACCGTACCTCCTCCAGATAATCTGCGGGCTATGTGAATATTATTTTCTTTACAGAAAGCATAATTCGCCTCGGCACATGCATTTTGGTGCTTTCCACAAACCACTGCGGATTCACTCTGCCAAAGCATCAAAATATCTTCTGATTGCTCGTGTAACAGGTACTGTTCTGTTGCTAAATTGAAATACACATCATGTGAGTCACTACGAATAATGCGCATGATGTACTATCCTTGAAACTTTAATTTCTTACGCCTTAACTCAAAGTTTTGACCTAAATAAACCTTTCTGACCATTTCATCTTCAGCCAATTCCTCAGCCGTACCTTGCTTCAAAAGTTTACCTTCAAAGAGCAAATAGGCTCGGTCTGTGATGCTCAATGTTTCTTGGACATTGTGATCGGTAATTAGGATACCAATTCCTTTTTCTTTGAGTTTATAAACAATGGCTTGAATATCCTCTACCGCGATGGGATCTACGCCGGCAAACGGCTCATCTAATAATATAAAATTGGGGTCTGTAGCTAACGCACGAGCTATTTCGGTTCTTCTACGTTCCCCACCGCTTAATACCTTTCCAAGATTTTTTCTAACCCTACCAAGTCCAAACTCTTCAATCAATGTTTCACGTTTTTCTATTTGTTCAGATTTTGAAAGACTGGTCATTTCTAAAATAGCTTGAATGTTATCTTCAACGGATAAATCCCTGAACACAGAAGCCTCCTGAGGTAGATATCCAATACCCTTTCGAGCCCTTTTGTACATTGGCAGTGTGGTAATATTTTCATCTTCGAGAAAAATATCTCCTTGATCGGGCTGAACCAAACCCACAAACATATAAAACGTAGTAGTTTTACCAGCACCATTGGGCCCAAGGAGTCCAACTATCTCGCCCGGGTTTACCTCTACCGATACCTCGTTGACAACGCGTTTAGATCCATATTGTTTTACGAGGATATCCGACTTCAGACGCATGAAACAAATATAAAGGTTAAAAGCGGGGATTCCCTTGTAGGAGTGTCTATTTCATCTTACTTTTGCACCGGCGGTACGGCCAGCTCCCTGTGAACTCCCCCAGGGCCGGAAGGCAGCAAGGGTAGCAGGTTGTAGCGGCGCGATACCGCCTTTTTTATATCCAATTTTGGATAATTTCTTGAATTTTAACGCCTTCAGCCTCTGCCTTAAAGTTCAATACTACACGATGGGAAAGCACCCACTTAGCTACGGACTGAACATCTTCTTTATCAACCGAGAATTTACCATTCATAAGGGCATGACATTTAGCTCCCAAAACAAGGTTTTGACCTGCTCTCGGGCCCGCTCCATAAGCGATATAAGTCTGGGCTTCTTTATTTTCAGAAGCTGGTCTAGATTTATTTACCAAGCCCACAACGTATTCAAACACGCTATCCGGCACCGGAACTTCTCTTACCACATTCTGAAAAGTAGAAACTTCTTCTGCTTTCATCACAGCAGAAACTGACGGACTAAAACCAGTAGTGGTTTGCTTTAATATTTGTACCTCTTCTTTGAAACTAGGATAATCCAAATTCACTTGATACATAAAACGATCAAGTTGTGCCTCAGGTAATGGATAAGTACCTTCCTGTTCAATTGGATTCTGTGTGGCTAAAACAAAAAATGGATCTGGTAAACGGTAATTCTTTCCAGCAGCAGTAACTTGGCGTTCTTGCATCGCCTCCAACAAAGCACTTTGTGTCTTAGGAGGTGTTCGGTTGATTTCATCCGCAAGCAATAAATTGGTGAATAATGGACCCTTTACAAACTGAAAAGAACGATCCTCTCCTAAAATCTCGGAACCGATGATGTCACTCGGCATTAAATCTGGTGTAAACTGAACACGATTAAAATTAAGATCTAGCGCCTCCGCTAGGGTTTTAACTAAAAGTGTTTTAGCTAGGCCTGGAACACCAATCATTAATACATGTCCGTGAGAAAACAATCCGTTCAACAGCGCGTTTATTACCTCTTCTTGGCCCACGATGACCTTTGATATTTCACTACGTAATTCTTCGATACGAACCGAAAAGGATTCCGCTTGTTGCACCAAATCTTGCTTAGTCATTATTCCATTTCTTTAGAATGTCACACTCCAAGTCTCTTGGATTCACTCTGATATATGCCTTCTTCTTGTATTTCTCCACCCACTTTTCAATCGCCTTTTGCTTTTTCTCGGTTTCAGCCTCCATTTGGATTCTGCTGTAATCTTGAATCAAGTTAGCCGTATGAGGGGAAACAAACTTTTTTAAATATAAAATACGGTACATGCTACGACCATCTTGAGTCGCTGTAATCAATGGTTTAGAGTAATCTCCCTCCTTCATTTTATCAACGATTTGTTTGATATCTGATGGGAAAGATTCAAATAATTTCTTTTGTAGGCCTGTAGCTGGATCTGAAATAAATCCGCAATAACCCTTATTCCCAAGATCTTCATTGGTATAACGCTTTACTGCATCACACCATTCCAAACTTCTATCTGAAAGTTGCTGATAAATGGAATCCGCATGTTGAGAAGCTTTCATGTAATCGTCGGATGTGTTTTCTGGACGAATCAAAATATGACGGGCTTTGATCCGTTCTCCTTTTCGCTCCAACAGCTGCATGATATGATATCCATACTCCGTCTTAAAAACCTTCGAAATGCTGTCTTCTTTGAGTTTAAAAGCGATTCTTTCAAAAGCACCTACCATTTCTCCCCGACCAAATTCTGGTAGCATTCCACCTGTGTTTTTGGAACCGGGATCCATTGAATATACTTTGGCCAAACGTTCAAAACTCTCTCCTCGAAGTATTCTATTTCTAAGTTCAGTTAACTGCCCTTTAGCGAAATCAATAGACTCTTGGGAGATGGGTAATTCAATAAGTAATTGGGCTACTTCTACCTCAGTAGGTATCACAGGTAGACTATCTTCTGGAATACGTTTATAATAATCTTTTACCTCAGCTGGACTTACCCTAACATTACCCGTAATTTGGTTTTGCATTTCCTGCGCCAAAAGTTGTTCACGCATTTTCGGACGGATTTCATCTTTAAACTCGCGTATGGACTTACCTAAGTAACGTTCCAATTCATCTAAGCTTCCTGCTTGACGCTGAAAATTTCGAATTCGATTATCTATTTCTGCTTCAATACGATCATCGCCAACCGGTATAGAGTCTATCTCCGCCTGACTTAACATTAGCTTTCGAACGATTAATTGATCTAGAAGGAAACAATACATCTCCTGACTATCCAACAATTTTTGACCTCGTGCTAACTGTACTTTTTCAGTTTCAAAATCACTGTAGAGTATAACTTTTTCGCCCACCACGGCAAGAATACCATCTGCATAGTTAGGTGGTAATGCAGGCCCTTGCTGAGCATATAATCCTTTCAGAGACGATAGCCCCAAAAAGAAAAAGGTTAATATGAAGAGGTTGAACCTTTTACTTGACATTCATTTTTTCTTTAAAGGCCTCTACGACCGCATTGTTCACTTCGACCTTATAACGAGATTCTAAATCAGATAACCATTTCTTCTCAAGAACCTCTTGATATTTTGATGCGACAGGACCGCGGGTCTCAGAAAGTGTTTTTGGTCCAGCTGGTAAAAATGCATTCACCTTAGCTACAACCCAATCTTCACCCATTAAACCGAGCTTGTAAACTTTATTCTCTTTTTTACGGTATGATGCCTCTTCAAATAAAGTCTTAAGTGGTTGTGGGTTTGGAAAAAGGAATGAATCACTCAATTGATATTTACCTTTTTTATAACTGAAGTCCAATTGACTTTTTTCAGTATTTATTTTTCTGATGGACTCATCATCCTCTCCTTTTTTAACCTGTTTTGCCACTTTCTTCATCATATTTTTACTTGCACAGAAGTAGAACGTTACGTTAAATCTATCTTTCCATTGGTATTCACCAATATGTTCATCGAAATAAGCTTGTAAACCAGTAGTATCTTTATTGGCCTTTTCCCAAACCATTTCCTGCATGCGATTGAACATTAAGATACCCTCGCGATACTCTTGATAGATAGCTTTAAACTCAGGTGATTTCTCTTCTAAGTGCTCGTTTTGGTACGCAACACATGCTTCTCTCACCCAGTTCTCGTATAAACGTTGGATATTATCCTTCACACTTCCTTCGATTGGTCTTTTATTTGCAGCAACCTTTGCTGCAAACTGTTCAACGGTGAATACCTCATCAGCAAAACGGAATACTTCCGCATCTAGGAAGTTGTAGGTTGAAGCATTTCGACCTTTTCCTATTGTTATCTCTTCTGGCAAGTTTAATAAATCAAATTTCCCCTTAGCTACAGTTGAGTCAGAAGTGAGGATATCCATCATGGCTCCTAATAACTCCGTATTTTCCTCGAAATTTTCATCCCGCTTTACACGATTCACCAAGCTATCAATGGATATAGAGGATCGTTGATTTTGCTGCACTTTATTACGCAGAGAAATCTTCATCTCATCAAAAGATTTGATTTCTCTAATTCCTTCTAACTGCAAGATATGCCAGCCATATCCACTAGAAAATGGCTCCGTTACATCTCCAATTTTCCCCAACTCAAAAGCTTTCTCCGCCCATTTTTGTCTTTCAACATCCCCAACAAACTGAGTAACACCAAACCAATTCATCATTCCACCGTTGTACTTCGAGCTGTAATCTTCGCTATACCTAGTAGACATTTCTTGAAATGATTCTCCATTTTGAATCTTCTCAAAAATCTCTTTAGTTAGCTTTTCAGCCTCTTCAGTAGTGCGGTTTGAATTATTACCTGTACGGATCAAGATATGACGTACATGTCTTTCTCCTGGATTTGATCTCTTTGCGTTAACGCGTAGGATATGAAAACCAAAATCCGTTCGGAAAATATCTGAAATACCTCCCACTTCTGTATTGAAAGCTGCATTTTCAAATTCATAAACCACCTGCAAAGCCGTTAGGTAACCCAAATTTCCACCGTTATCCTTAGAGCCTGGATCTTCAGAATCACTACTAGCAAAATCTGCAAAGTTTTTCTCCGACGGATCTCTTTCAAGAGCTTTTTGAATCTCCTTCATACGATCCATAATTCTTGCTTCCTTTTCGGGAGCGGCATTACGCTCACAGCGCATTAAGACATGAGATACATTAACCTCATACTTCATTCTGTCGTAAGCTTCTTTGATTAATTTGTCGGTTACATTACGATCGTAGAGATAATTTCGAGCCAACTGCTCACGATACATGGATAGCTCCCTTTTGTAGTTCTTCGCTGTATCTTTCCCCGCGTCCATTGCATCTTGAATTTTCAACTTGAACTTTATGTACAAGTCCAAGTACTCATCAATATCGGCTTCAGTGATAGATTTTTCTTTAAGATTTAAATTCTTCAGGAATTGTCTTTCAAATTCTCCAACAGTCACATCTTGTTTTCCCGCAACGGTAAAAACAGTTTCATCTGAACCAACAACGCCAGGTAAGGCTTTTTCAGATTGCGTATTCCCTTGAGCAAAAACCGAAGAAATCGCAAAGCACATGGAAAATAAAGCTATAACTCTCATATTCATTTTCATTGAAGTAGGGCAAAAATAGGGATTTAAGCAGAAGTTAGGAATTGGCTTCGATCGCTCTAAAGAGGGTATCCTTTAACTCAACTAAACCTTGTTGAGCTACTGAGCTAAAGAAATGCACTTGTACATCTTTCATTTCTTTTTTCACCTCTGCCTTTAGCTCATCATCTAACATCTCAGACTTACTGATAGCCACAATCTTATCCTTCATATACAACTCCTTATTGAACTCTTTTAGTTCCGTCATCAGCGTTTGGTATTCATGATAATGATCTTCACTATCGGCAGGAATGAGAACGAGCAAAACAGCATTTCGCTCAATATGCTTTAAAAATCGATGCCCTAGGCCTTTTCCTTTATGGGCTCCCTCAATGATTCCCGGTATATCTGCAACCACAAAACTTCTAAAGTCTCTGTACTTCACCACTCCCAAGTTGGGCGTCAATGTAGTAAAGGGATAATCAGCAATTTCTGGCTTCGCAGCAGTAATGACACTTAGTAGAGTACTTTTACCTGCATTAGGAAAACCAACTAGGCCAACATCCGCAAGGACTTTTAACTCCAAGATCATCCATTTCTCGATTCCATCTTCCCCTGGTTGTGCGTACTGAGGAGTTTGGTTTGTTGATGTCGCAAAATGCGCGTTACCCAAGCCACCTCTACCACCTGGCAATAACACTTTATGTTCCCCATCTTCGGTAATTTCAAAAAGAACTTCACCCGTTTCAAAATCTTTTGCAACCGTACCTAGTGGCACCTCTAAAACGATGGTTTCACCACTTTTTCCTTGACTATGACTTTCGCCACCTGGGTTACCATGCCCCGCTTTAATATGTTTCCGGTATTTCAAATGGAGCAATGTCCACAATTGATGATTACCTACCAAAACGATGTCTCCACCCTTTCCTCCATCACCACCATCAGGACCTCCCTTAGGACTAATCTTCGAACGATGATAGTGCCGACTACCGGCACCACCGTTTCCACTTTGACAGTGAATTTTGACGTAATCAATAAAATTACTTTCGGGCATGAGCCACAAAGGTCGGTAAAAAGAAGCGGGGTTTGTATTTTTGCCGCTAAATGTCTGATTCCAAATCGTATCGTTTTCAAGAAATTGAAGCTAAATGGCAAAAGCGTTGGGTTGAAAACCAACTGTATCGTGTAGATATCCAAGTAGACAAACCAAAGTATTACACCTTAGATATGTTTCCTTATCCGTCTGGTTCAGGACTTCATGTTGGGCATCCCTTGGGTTACATTGCAAGTGATATTGTTTCTAGATATAAACGATTAAATGGATTCAATGTGCTGCATCCTATGGGATACGATGCCTTTGGTTTACCCGCAGAGCAATATGCCATTCAAACAGGTCAGCACCCCGCGGTAACCACCGAGGCAAACATCAAAAGATTCCGTGAGCAATTAGATAAAATGGGATTCTCTTATGATTGGAATCGACAAGTAAAAACATGTGATCCGAATTATTACCAATGGACCCAATGGATATTTTCATTGTTTTTTACGCATTGGTACAACAAGAATAAAGCCTGTGCTGAGCCAATTGAAAACCTAATCGCCTTTTTTGAGTCAGAAGGAAATCAGAACATTAATGCACACAGCCCTTACTCAGAAAGGTTTACATCGAATGATTGGAATGCTTACGGTGCTGAAAAGCAAATGGAAATTCTAAATCACTACCGATTAGCATTTATCGATGAAACCACCGTAAACTGGTGTGCAGAGCTTGGAACTGTACTCGCAAATGAAGAGGTCGTAAATGGAGTAAGTGAACGTGGTGGTTACCCAGTGATACGCAAAAAAATGAAGCAATGGAGCTTGCGAATTACCGCTTATGCCGACCGTCTTTTATCTGGGCTAGATACGATTGATTGGAGTGATTCTATCAAAGAAATCCAACGAAACTGGATTGGTAGAAGTGAAGGTGCGGAAATCGATTTTAAAGTGAGTCAAACGGGTCACGCTCTTCGGGTTTTCACCACGCGTCCAGATACATTATTCGGTGCAACGTATATGGTTATAGCTCCCGAACACGAGTTATTACAAGAGATTTGTTCTGAGGAACAGCGGGGTTCTGTGATTTCCTATGCGGAAAAAGCAAAAAATCGCTCCGAAATAGATCGTATGGCCGATACCTCTAAAACAGGAGTTTTCACCGGTGCATACGCTATAAACCCATTCACCAATCTAGAAATACCCGTTTGGACGAGTGACTATGTACTGGCAAGCTATGGGACGGGTGCAATCATGGCGGTACCGGCACATGACGAGCGTGATTTTGAATTTGCAAAGACCTTTGACCTACCCATTACGGCGGTAATCAAACCAGAAAATGAAGAAATCACTCTTCCATTAACCGAAGCAATCAGTAGTAAGGAAGGCGTTTGTTTTGAATCAGGCTTTCTAAATGGACTTAATGTTAAAGATGCTATTGTACAGGCCATTCAAGAAATAGAGAATCGAGGAATAGGTACCAAAAAGATAAACTATAAGTTGCGCGAGGCAGGATTTGGCCGACAGCGTTATTGGGGTGAACCCTTTCCAATCACTTATAAAAACGATCAACCCGAGCTAGTAAAACAACTACCCGTCGAACTTCCGGAAGTCGAAAGTTACAAGCCAACAGGTACTGGTGAGAGCCCTCTTGCTGCCGTTTCAGAGTGGGTTAATTCAGCTGAAGGTATGCGCGAAACCGATACTATGCCTGGTTGGGCTGGAAGTAGCTGGTATTTCTTACGATATACCGATCCAAATAATTTAGAGGCCTTTGCTTCTAAAGAAGCTCTTTCATATTGGAAAAACGTAGATCTATATGTTGGTGGGAGCGAGCACGCCACAGGGCACCTTTTATACAGTAGATTCTGGACAAAGTTCCTTTACGATTTAGGATATCTAAGTTGGGATGAGCCTTTCCAAAAATTGGTAAACCAAGGCATGATCATGGGTGAAGATGGTCAAAAAATGAGTAAAAGATGGGGAAATGTGGTTAACCCAGATGACGTTTGCGAACAATACGGCGCAGATACCCTACGTCTATATGAGATGTTCTTAGGACCCTTAGAAGATAGCAAACCATGGAATACCAATGGTATTGAAGGTGTATCAAGGTTCCTTGGTAAATTTTGGCGTCTATTCTACAGCAATGAAGCCTTCTCGGTAACCGATGAAAAAGCGACTGAAGAGGAACTGAAAATCCTTCATAAAACCATCAAAAAAATAACCGAGGATATCCCTAAAATGAGTTTCAACACTTCGGTTTCAGCATTTATGATGTGCGTGAATGACCTAAACAGTTTAAAATGTCACAAAAGGGAAGTACTCGAACCTTTATTGATATTACTTGCTCCATTCGCCCCTCATATCACCGAAGAACTATGGGAGCAATTAGGACGTACTGAAAGCATTCACACCGCTATATGGCCCGATTATAACGAAGATCATATTAAGGAGAATGCTTTCACTTATCCCGTAAGTATTAACGGTAAAATGCGAACACAATTAACGCTTCCTGTAAACATGAATAAAGAAGACGTAGAAAAGGAAGTATTGGCAAATGAAGTGGTACTTAAATGGACCGAAGGTAAGGCACCGAAAAAAGTAATAGTGGTTCCTAACCGAATTGTGAATGTTGTAATTTAAACTTCAACAGATACTATTTTCACCTCTTGGTCTTCACAGTAGACCAACATACCTGTGCGAATTTTTCTTCGGCGTTGGGTTTCTACATCCCCATCAACTGAAACGTATCCTGAGTCAATTAGCTCGTGCGCATGCCCACCGGTTTCTGCCCAACCTAAAGCCTTAAGGAGCTGATTTAAGGGAATGAACTCGGCTTTGAGTTCGAATGTTTGCATGGTAATTTTAAACTGCGAAACTTTCACCACAGCCACAGGTGCGGGCTGCATTCGGATTTACGAAATTGAATCCATTTCCATTTAAGCCGTCCGAAAAGTCTAGTTCCGTACCACATAAATAAAGGAAGCTTTTCATATCACAAACGATTTTTAAAGAGTCATCGCCAAACTCCATATCTCCATTTTGTGACTCATCATCAAAATCCAGCTCATAAGAAAGACCCGAACAGCCACCACCCTTAACACCCACACGTACAAAATAGTGGTTAGGTGATATTCCAGCCTCACTCATGAGGTCGTACACCTTTTGACGTGCTTTATCGGTGATGGTTATGGCGTTCGGATCCTGTATCATATTGAATTAATGAATAGATTTCTCTGCTTCTAAAGGCTCAAGTCCTTTTTTCACACGATAATCATTGATGGCAGCCTTAATTGCGTCCTCAGCTAAAACCGAACAATGTATTTTAACAGGAGGTAGAGCCAATTCTTCAACAATCTCCATGTTGTCAATTTCAAGTGCTTCATTTACAGACTTACCCTTAAGCCATTCTGTAGCCAATGAAGAAGAAGCAATGGCTGACCCACAACCAAAGGTTTTAAACTTAGCATCTTCAATTACACCTTCGTCACTCACTTGAATTTGTAAACGCATTACATCTCCACACTCGGGAGCACCGACTAATCCTGTACCCACGCTTTCACTACTTTTATCTAATGTTCCGATGTTACGCGGATTTGTATAATGATCAATTACTTTATCTGAATATGCCATAATTATGGTAAAATTATTTAAACTCTTTCTAAATTACAAAATTTATCGATGAGATTAATGCTCGGTCCACTCAATAGATTTGAGATCAATTCCTTCTTTGAACATCTCCCATAATGGGCTCATATCTCTAAGTTTATTCACTGCGTCGGTAACGCACTTAATGGTGAAATCAATTTCTTCATCTGTGGTGAATCGACCCAATCCGAAACGAATACTGCTATGAGCTAGTTCGTCATCTAAACCAAGATTCTTTAAGACATAACTGGGCTCCAATGAAGCAGAAGTACAAGCTGAACCTGAAGAGACTGCCACATCTTTGATACCCATCATTAGGCCTTCTCCCTCCACATATTTAAATGAAATATTAGTGGTGTGAGGCAAACGGTGTTCTTTTGTACCATTAACGTATGCTTCTTCCAATTGCAAGAGGGCGTTTTCTAATTTATCACGCATTTTGCTCAACCTCGCGGCATCCGTATCCATTTCAGCCATTGCAACTTCACATGCCTTCCCGAATCCAACAATACCGGGTACGTTTAATGTTCCGCTTCTCATTCCGCGCTCGTGACCACCGCCATCGATTTGTGCAGTAACTTTAACCCTTGGATTTTTACGACGCACGTATAATGCACCAACGCCCTTCGGTCCGTACATTTTATGAGCCGTAAAACTCAATAAATCGATGTTATCATCGATAACACTCACTGGTATTTTACCAACGGCCTGAGTAGCATCCGTGTGAAATAAAATCCCCTTCTCTTTACAAAGCGCTCCAATCTCACGTATAGGTTGAATTACCCCTAGTTCATTATTAGCGTACATCACAGAAACCAATACGGTATTTGGTTTAATCGCCTCTTGAATTTGTTCAATAGTAATCAAACCATTCTCTGCCACCGGCAAATAGGTTACTTCAGCCCCTAATTTTTCTAAATGCTTACACGCATCTAATATCGCTTTATGCTCAGTTGAAACCGTGATGAAATGATTTCCTTTGGCTGCATACATTTCATAAACACCTTTCAAAGCAAGGTTATTACTCTCGGTAGCGCCACTTGTGAAAATGATTTCTTTTGAATTTGCTCCGATGATCTTAGCGATCTGTTCGCGGGCATAATCTACTCCCTCTTCCGTCTTCCAGCCATAAGCGTGGCTTTTACTTGCAGCGTTTCCATAATCCTCCAAAAAATATGGCGTCATCGCTTCGAAAACTCTTGGATCACACTTAGTGGTAGAGTTGTTATCGAGATATATTGGTAATTGCATATTGTCGTATTTTGCTATTTAGACATTTTCTAAACAACAAAATTAACAATACTAGGCCACAATAGATTGCGATTGACCTTTATTTGTAGTTGAAACTTTGTTTTTTGAAGAATTATGCCAAAAAAATTAGAACATATTGGAATTGCGGTGAAAGATTTGGGAAAGTCTGAAGTGCTTTTTGAAAAGCTCTTAAACACTTCTTCCTATAAGCGCGAAGAAGTTGCATCTGAGGGAGTCATCACATCTTTCTTTCGAATTGGAGAGATAAAAATAGAATTATTGGCTGCTACCAACCCCGACAGTCCAATTGCAAAATTCATAGATAAAAAGGGCGAAGGCATACACCATCTTGCCTTTGAGTCAGATTCAATCAATGATGAGCTTGAACATCTAAATAATGAGGGCATCAAGCTGGTTCATCAACGACCAAAAGATGGTGCTGATAAGAAAGAAATCGCCTTTTTACATCCGAAAAGCACTGGGGGTGTTCTGTGGGAACTTTGCCAAGAAAAGAAAGCTTAAATCACAAGAAAAAGTCGAAGCTATCTCCACGAAGTCCCAAACGAAGGGTTTCTAGGGGCAATACCTCATGTGGGGCGATATTTCCAAGATTCACATTGCTACCGTATAAACTCAAGAACCACACCTGTTGGGATTTTTGTGGAGCTTCCCAAATAACCTTTTCAATTGGAATTTTACGAATAATCTCAGCTACCAATCCCGAACGCACCTCTCCTGAATTTCTAAAAATACCTACCGTACCGGATTCTCTAGCCTCACCAATAACTTTCCAAGCCCCTGCTTCCAACTCGCGTTCCATTTGCTCAATCCACTCATAAGGCGGAATGATTTTTTCAGCATCCTTAGAGCCTACTTCACTGAGAACGTGATAATCTTTAGACAATTCCTGTATGTATTGACATTTCTCCAAATGCGGCAGTTCCAAAGATCCATCAGAAACCTCCACATGCGTTATCTTGGTTTTCTCAAGTAATCGTCGATAATCATCAAATTGATCACGAACGATGTAAGCTTCAAATAACGTACCTCCAAAGTATACAGGAATATTTGCCTCGCGATATAATCGAAGCTTTTCTTCCAAATTTTTGGTAACAAAACTGGTTCCGAAACCCAATTTCACGATATCGACAAAATCGGAAGAATTATCCAAGAAATCGCTTGTTTCCCTAAGAGACAAGCCCTTATCCATCACCATTGTCAATCCAGTATTCCTCGGCTTTTGGCTGCGATCCGGAAGATTTTTTAAAGCAAAAAGTTCGTTATTCATTCGTGTTTTTACCCTGTGTAAATTTGCTAATAAGCGTAATAATCTTAACAGAGTTCTTTAATTCGGGGGCAAAAGTAAAAATTCCTTGGTACTCAGACGAATCTATTTCTAAAGCCTTTTCTAAAACCATCAACCCCATATCCTTGCTACCAGTTAAATAAAATAATGACGCTAATCGATATAGCAGTTGAATACTATGCGGGTTGTTTTCTAACCCCTTCTCTGTTATTTGAAGAGCTTCAGGCGAGTCTCCTGTTTCGTGTAGGGCAATTCCCCAATCCAACCAGACTTCAGATTCAAATGGAAACTGCTCAGATAATTCAGTATATAGCTCTGTCCATTTTTCAGTCATGTGACAACCAAAATATGCACTAGCCAAAACCACTCCATAGTCTACTTCTAAAGCATCAATCTGATATGCCTTTTCTAAATAGGGAAGAGCTAATTGATGTTGACCATTATGATGATAAGTTAACCCTAAGCTGTACCAACTTTCTCCGTCTGTGGGGTGCAATCGAATGATTTGCTTGTATTCTTCACGAGAGGACTCGGATTCTCCCAACTCGTGCAAACTCCATGCGTACAGTCCTTGAGCTGATTCCAGTGACTTTTTCGGAAATCTTTGTTTTAAAGCGATGTACTCGTCTTTGACACGTTGAAACTCTGATAACTCATAAAGCGATTCGATCATTCCTAACCAAGCGTCAGCGAAGTTTTCGTTTATCGTAACAGCATAATCAAAGGCTTCTACTGACTTTTGATATTTTTCTACAGAGTGATTCGCAAGACCTAGGCAATACCATGCATGGGCCATGTATGGCTCTGCATCTATCTGGGCCTCGATGGCTGGAATCAACATTTTAACTAGATGTGGCTCGTCGGAACGATGCAAATATCTCTCCAAAATGGGTATTACATCCCCTTTACATTGAACGGTTTTTTTAGCGATAGGGTCAACGAGTTCAAATTGCTCAAAATGAAGAGTCATTTCCAAGAAATCTTCAAGAAGTGCTTCATCATTTCCAATCATTTCTAGAGTATCCTTTAGCTTATCAAATGCTAATTTTCGAGCACCTTCATGCGAATGAACAATCGACCTCATCATGGCCAATGACGGCTCTAATGGAATATACTCCTCGGCTTCATCAAGATACTTGTGCGATTTTCGATATTTCCCGTCACGGAGTAAATGTTCCACCATATGAAGGGTAAAAATGGGTATATAAGGAAAAGACTGTATCCCCATTTCAATCACCATTTTTGTGTATTTATCCATCAAAAATGGGCTTCGTTCATTGGGCCACTGTGTGGTGTAGTAACGATACAACTGTATCAATTCACGGGCTGTGAAGTTCTCTCGATTCCGCGATTCAAAATCACTAGCAAGCGCGTCTATCTCGCCCGGAAGTGAATCAAATGAATCATCGAAATCCTCATCATCCCAATCTGATGGAAAGAAACTCATAAACCAAATTTAAATAAAGAGTGATAGGCCGCCATATTAGTAGCGTCTAATTTTCCATAAGTTAATAACAACAACTTACTTATATTGATTAAGCAGACTTAATATCTGCTCTTTATTTAGCGCTCCTTCAGAGCGAAAAACAACTTCTCCTTTCTTGAAAAGCATTACCGTTGGATACGCTCGGATATTATACCTCCCCGCAATGCTCATCTGAGCTTCCGCATCCACCTGTATGATATTGAATTCTTGATGTTCCTCTTTTACCTTCTTCACATGGGGATCCATTTGCTTACAGGGTCCGCACCAGGTAGTATAAAAGTCTACCATCGTAAGTTTATCTTGAGCAATGGTTTCCAAAAAATCTTCAGTTGAAACCTCAACGTCTTTCACTCCATTCATATCGCATTGAACAAACAGCAAAGAGGCCATAAATACCAAGACACTTGCCAGGGTTGAGAATTTTTGTGTTGAAATTTTCATTGTACAAATTTACTTATTACAAAAATAAATACCTTTGTTTCGTGTCGGATAAAACCATTCACCTATCGGTGGTTGTTCCCTTGTATAACGAGGAGAATAACGTGGAAAAACTCCATAACAGGCTTCAAACGAGTTTGCAACAAATGCAAATCAATTATGAAGTGGTTTTTATTAATGACGGAAGTAGAGACAAAACCCTCCCTTTGGTACTCAAACTAGCACAGGAAAATCCAAGTCTCAGATACATTGATCTGTCTAGAAATTTTGGACACCAATTAGCCATATATGCGGGAATAGAAAACGCTAGAGGCGAATATATTTTGGTGATGGACGGTGATGGGCAAGATCCACCTGAGATTATTCCAGATCTATACGAAAAGGCAAAAAGCGGATATGAAGTAGTGTATGCTAAACGAAGAAAAAGAGACGGGGAGAGTTTCTTAAAAAAGTTCACGGCAAAAATATTCTATCGCACACTTGCAAAAATTACCAGTATTGAAATCCCCGTTGATACTGGAGATTTTCGCATTATTCACCGAAAGATTCGCAACATTTTAGTAAAAATGCCCGAACAACATAAATATATTAGGGGTCAAATCGCTTGGATAGGGTTTAATCAAACCTACCTAGAATACGACCGTCAGGAGCGAATGTCGGGTGAAACAAAATTCTCTTACGGAAAGATGATGCGTTTTGCGCTAGATGGAATCAGCAGTTTTTCAACATGGCCATTGAAAATGGCTACTATTAGCGGGTTTGTTGTTTCTGGAGTTGCCTTTCTATTGATCATTTACAGCTTGTACCAAAAGTTTTTTGGATATACAGAACGAGGTTGGACCTCTATGCAGATCAGTATTCTATTCCTAGGAGGCATTCAATTACTAGGAATTGGCATACTAGGTGAATACATCGGAAGAATGAACGATAACGTTAAAAATCGGCCGCATTACATCATTCGCGACAGCAATATCCGTAGGGATGAGTAAAAACAAAACCTTATTATTTTGGGCCATTGCTTTTGGCTTATTTGTCCTGTTTGGTCTTTACCAATACCTGCCTTATGGTCCCTATGGCATGCACCAAGGAGCACAAGCCGACAGGGTATGTATAGGACTCAATTACTATCAAGAGTCAATGAATTTCTTCGAGCCTCGCGTGATGGAATCTCGAAACATGAAAGGCGTTACAGGTATGGAATTCCCCATCATTGCCTATGCGTCTGCGATGATTTACCAGCTTATCGGTTATAACCACCTGGTATATAGGGTAATTGAGGCACTTATTTTCTTACTCGGACAATGGGCGGTTTGGCAGATTGGATCATACTTTATTACTAAACCATTACATCGAGCATTGATACAAATCGCTTGGATTTCCTCCCCAATTCTTGTATTCTACAGCAATAATTTTCTACCTGAGGTGCCAGCTTTGTCATTCAGTTTAATGGCTTGGCATTATTTTTTCAGATACTATTATGGAATTGAACCCAAAAAATCAGCTTGGGGATTTGGTCTATTTTCAATGTTGGCCGCCTTGTTGAAAATTACATATCTCATCCCCGGTATTGCAATTATTATTTTATGGGTGATTAGAAAAAAACTTCCTTTCGAATTTATCAAAAACCCTAAGGCATTATTGCTGAGTTGGGCCGTCGGCATGATACCAGTTATTGGCTGGTATACCTATTCAAAGTTCCTTACCGATATTAGCTACAATCAACATTTCTTACAGCAAATAAATCCGCCTAGTTCAATATCTGACTTTTTTGAGAATACCCGCTACGCTTTAAATACCTGGATTGACAGCGTTTATCCGAGAAATTTCATCGTCTTGCTTCTTCTAGTTTGGTTATATAGCCTTCAACGAAATATCAAACAAATCAGCTTAATCGGCGCAATAAGTATATTGCTTTTTTTAGGATTTGCTTCCATTTTCATATTGTTCAATAAACAATACCGATACCATGATTATTATTTCATTCAGATATTGCCCTTTCTATTCTTTACCCTTCTTTACATTTATCAGACCCAGCTAAGCCAAACGATTATTTTCAAAGGGCTTGTTGGAATCATATGCGCAATTGGATTATATGCTGCGCCGGTCATCAATTATAGCCATGCCAAAAACCAGGTTAGGAGCACCTATACAGATGGCAATTATTACTGCCAAAATGTACTGAATAACATATGGGATATGGAACCTACTCGTGCGTATATAAATCGAGAATTCGGATCTGGAGAAATCATTGTTGCATTTGACCCTAGTCCGAATACCATGCTTTATTACCTCGGAAGACAAGGCATACGCTTAGCACCTGATTTTGAGGAAATATTAAGTGTTGGAATCATCCAGAGTAAATTAGACGAGAAAACATTAGCCCAGCCTTATATCATTATCAATGAATACTTCAATTATCCTAAAGACCACTACATTCACAAACTAATTCAAGACGAACCCGTGTTCACCACAGGAGATATCCGGATTTACAAACTGAATAAACAGGTGTTTAATTATTAACCTTAACTACTAAAGGGATAGGAAATTTGAAGGCCTATTCCGCCTCCGTGATATTTGTTTGGAACAATGAAGGACTCAATTCCATTGATAAATCCATCCACGAAAACAGAACCACCACCCAAGCGAAAAGTAGGCAAACTAAAGGTTGTATTGATGTCAAAAACATCAAACCCTCCAAACGAAATACCCGGTTTAAACACTAAATTCCTTATCGGATTCCAAACGTAAGAGCCCGAAATTCTAGGTAAAAATCCAGGAACGTTTATATATTGTAAACGAATAAGATAACCTTTTTCCTTTCCGTCATATTTCCTTGATGTAAATCCAATATTGATGTGAAATGGCGTCCAAACATTACCTCTTTGACTCACTTCTGTCATACCCAATTTTGATTCAATAGAGTCTCTCTGACGATCAAACCAATTACTCACCTTGAGTTCGGCACCCGATAAACCTACCGATTGAATATTAACATCCAATGTAGGCACATCTCCTATTGGGTTTAGGTTGGTATTATCCCATTGGAATCCTCTTGAAATGGTACTGACATTATTAAGGGAAATAAAACCGAAGTTCTCGACGCTCAAGTATGCATATTTAGAATTACCCAACTTATAATAAAAATCAGCATTTAACTGCAATCCCCAGCCTGTACCACCAAACTGATAACCTGTTCCTTGTGAATAGTATGATCCGGAAATCAATACCGAATCAATATTGGAATCGGTATTGACTGAAAGGCCTTTAGTATAACCCCTGTTGAAATTCAATGCTTGAGAAAACTGTACTCCAATTCGCTTAGCGAACTTCCCTTCTGACCAACTTTTAGGTTCGAAACTAAAACGAAGATAACGTTGTGATAATTGATAGAAACTATTCTCACCCGCCTCCTTTAAAGTCCCTATGTAAGGAGCATTCCCTCTAAATATCAAACCAAAAGCATCTTTAGTAAATGTTGCTCCAGCAAGATTTTGAACTCCAACTTCTATTTGTTTGAGCGCATTGATCTTATCGTTGTCGATCAACTCAGGTATGGGATAAATCGCTGTATGATAATCGGTAAACAAGCCTAATCGATTTTGGTCAGACAACAGCCCTTCATATTCTTGAATATCACTTGGTGATATATAGCCACCCGTCGCAAAACGAGATGCAAAATTTAATGGGATTGCATTGGATCCTGTCATTGCCCAGAAACCCCCTACTTGCCGTATTCGTTTAACTTCGGTTATGGTGGTTGTCTCAGGAGTTAAAATCACGCTATCGGGTAATACAGCACCCTTGGCTTGCAAGGAACTCAATACGACAACCAATAATAATGTGATTTTGATTCTATTTAGCATTAGTTATTTCTTACCTCGTACTCAAACCTAATCTTGGATCGCATATTTAACTTTGTATTGGAGTAAACTTTTTGCATACTTCCTGAACCTTTGGCTTTAAGGTTTATTCCTAAATATTTTGTTTTCACCAAAGCTCCTACTTTTTCACGGGGCAGCGTAATGCTCAAGTTCGTCTTGGTTGGCTCTATGGTGTATCCCTTATCGTCTGTAATAGCAGATTTTACTCCATCCGTTGGTTTGGTGTCTAAATAGCCCAATGAATTAAACCCGGCATCAAACATCTGAAATTCTAAATCTAGGTCCAATGGGAAATAATTAGCTAAATCTAACATGAGCGTTGCGCTTTTGATTCTATCTACATTTCCAACCTTTGAAAAATCCACTGCTTGTGTATCCCTAAAAACCAACCCACCAAAGGCAAATGAAATAGGCATATCCATCTTCATAAATACCTCCATTTTTGAGTTGTCAAAAACAAAATCCTTGTAATTGTTGACGTTACCATTGGGAGATACCTCGGTTTCCAAATCATAAATCAAGCGTTGCGGAAGGGCTTCAAAAAAGGATTTGATATTGGAGTTGTTTACGTCTAGACTCAGACGCGTGTCTGTAAAAGCGTCTCGAACAAAATCGGGTTTGGTTACAAAAATTTCGTTCTTAAGAGGGTCAGCATCTAATGCAACTTGTTTCCCATCAAATTCATTGTATCCATCAAGCTGAAACAACTTGAATCTGCCATCGGTACCGATGCTATTTCTAACAACAAAATCTACCTTCAGATCCTTAAACTGAAGATCTCCATTTACCCCTTTAAACAACTCAAAACTTGTCGTATCAACACCTGTTCTTTCCAATATATTTCCCAAATAACCTATCGCATACTCAGGTTTTAGACCCTCGAGTCGGTATTCTAGAACAATACTATCTTGTAAACCCACGGCAAGCTTTCGACCACTACTATCTAATGTTACCCGCAGAATTTGATGGAACGTATTTACCGTATCGGTTAATTCAGGGTCCTTGCCTCTAAAATCCAATAAATAACCCGAGAGATCGTAAATCTGTGTTTTTTCAGCTACCCCTTTACCTGCAGGACCTGGCAAAGACAATTCCTGATAGAAGCTAGAACCTCCTTTGGAAGCCCCTGGCAAGGCAAGCACCATACTCATATCCTCCTGAATAGTACTAATTACTTTGATTTTCAACCTTCCGCTTCGGACTTTAAAATACTTGATCTCAGCGCCATTCATATCCAATGTAAGCCCTTCGTCTTGATCAATTACATCCTGTGTAGGAAAAGCGGCAACTGCGTAATTTGGACGTAAATTCCGAACACCTAATGATAACGTAATCCCCTTGGAAGCATCAATCAAAACCGGACCTGAACTAGCTTCTGTTATCATCCTCTTGATAACCCCTTTCAGGCTCTTGGTGACTGTTTTACCAGCCAAATCAATGGTTCTCGATGACTTCCCTCCATCTGCCGCAATATTTGTGAATGAGTCTAGTGCTACCAATGAATTGTCTTCCGCATTCCTAAGTTCAAAAATGATGAGTGAAATATTCACGGGTAACTCATTAGAAATGGAAATATCTAAATACCCAGTATCCAA
>Ga0233438_10000218_pt1 | contig 79711 bp, 74 predicted proteins | sample SI_123_September_FD_182720 | JGI IMG/M metagenome (GOLD analysis project Ga0233438, IMG submission 182720) | Seawater microbial communities from Saanich Inlet, British Columbia, Canada - SI_123_September2016_10_MG | ecosystem: Environmental > Aquatic > Marine > Inlet | place: Canada: British... | reverse complement strand
CAGCCTGCATTGGCCACTGTATCAATAAAACGAGTTAAATCTTCATACTCATCCATATCATCAATACCAATCCGTGACTTTACGGTCACCGGAATATCCACTTCGGCCTGCATCGATTTAACACAATCAGAAACTATGGTGGGTTCAGCCATTAAACAGGCACCAAATCGACCGTTTTTAACTCGATCAGATGGACAACCTACATTGATGTTCACTTCATCATAACCATATTCTTGTGCCATAACGGTACAGCGAGCCATGTCAGTCGGATCGCTCCCGCCTAATTGCAACGCAACCGGATGTTCTTGATGGTTATAGGCTAAGTAATCCCCTTTGCCAAAAATAATTGCACCTGTTGTCACCATTTCCGTATACAAAAGGCTGTGCTGCGAAATCTGGCGTAAAAAATAACGGCAATGCTTGTCTGTCCAATCGAGCATTGGTGCAACGGAAACGCGGCGGTCTATGATTTTCGGGGTCAAAATAAGGGTAACTCTTGTATTTATGAAGAAAAAATCGATGGCATATTATAGCATTACTAAAGGGATTAAAAAATAATAAGGCGATATCAACGTAAAGTTAGCGAACCTTCTCAAGGTAATGGAATACCTAGACCATAAACACAATAGTTATTGACCTAGTCGCAAAGTTTTCCTAGGATGCGAGCATAATAATAAGGAATCATAATGTCTTGGCTTAAAACGGTTTGTCTGTTTCCCGTACACTTTACGTTGCAAATGCTCAATCTTGGTTGGTGGGCCAGTCTGATTGTGTTAGTGGGCTTACTAAAATTACTCTCTCCTGTTAAGCGCGTTACACGGTTACTCAATGCACTCAATGCCCGATTTGAAATTGCATTTGGCGTGCTCAGCATACAATTAATCACATTTTTTAATCGCATTGATATCGATCTTCGCATTGATGGTGAGCTATCCAAGCAAAATTGGTATTTGATCACGGCGAATCATCGCAGTTATCTTGATATTATTTTGTTAATTGGATTAGCCAAGGGACGTTATCCTGCCCCTAAGTTTTTTTTGAAAAAAGAACTCATCTGGTTACCATTTGTCGGCTTAGGCGCATGGGCGCTGGATATGCCATTTATGCAACGACATTCTCGCGCTGCGATAGCTAAACGTCCGGAATTGAAAGGCCAGGATATCGCTACCACGCAAGCCGCTTGTGAAAAATACCGGACCACTCCTACCACTATCATCAACTTTGTGGAAGGGACGCGATTTACCCCAGCCAAACATGCAAGCAAACAAAGCCCTTATACCCATTTATTACCACCTAAAGCAGCGGGTATTGCGTTTACCCTAGCTGCAATGGGAGATCTGTTTACGCATGTGTTAGATATCAGCATCCTGTACCCGCAAAACACACATTGGCCCATGATGGATATGTTATGTGGAAACATGAAACGTATCGTTATCGATGTTAAAGTACAAGCTGTCAGCCCACAAATGTTGGGAGACTATCAAGGTAATCAACAATTTAGAGACGCGTTTAGAGAACAACTTAATACGCGGTGGGCAGAAAAAGACGCCCGTATTACGCAATTTTTATAAGGTATTTATGCAAACCTCGACCATACAAAATTTCATCTTAGACAGTCTCAACGCTATGTTCCGCAATCCGGAGCCAGCCATTACAATGCAAGATATCAGCTACCAATTTATTTCTGTGATGCTCCTGATAGCTATATCAGCACTGATTTTATGGGTGGTTAAAATGCTTGTTCGATCTAAGGCATTAACCGTATTATTGCGCAACAACCACGACTGGGATGATACCTTGCATGAGCAAGGTTTCTTTAACCGACTTGGTCACATCACTCCGGCACTTTTTATTTTCGTCGCCGCCCCCATTTTATTGGAGTTTAATACGTTACTGCTTAGTTTTGTGCTGAAAGCGGCACAAATCTATCTTGTGGTGTCTTCGATTATCGCGATATTTGCATTACTCAATACCGTAGAAGTCTTGTATGAACGCTCTAATCTCGCGCAAAAAGCCCCTATTACTGGCTTTATTCAAGTCAGTAAACTGATTTTTGCAATCATTGCTATCTTGCTGACCATCTCGTTAATTTTAGATAAAAGCCCGTTATTGCTGTTATCTGGTTTAACCGCCATTGCTGCGATTTTATTATTGATATTTAAAGATACGATTTTAGGGTTTGTAGCCGGTATTCAAATCGCTGCAAATCGCATGTTCAATACGGGTGATTGGATTGAAATGCAGGCCTATGGCGTAGATGGTGAGATCAGAGAGATTGGCTTGAATGTAGTTAAAGTACAAAATTGGGATAAAACTATTGCCACTTTACCGACTTACACGCTGACCAATGAGGTTGTCAAAAACTGGCGTGGCATGACTCAATCAGGTGGACGTCGCATTAAGCGCAGCATTCAAATTGATATGCAAAGTATTACGTTTTTAGACCAAGCGATGATTGATAACCTCGTTAACATCCGTTCAATTAATCACTACCTCAAACAAAAACTGACCGAGCTACAAGCCTATCATCAAGATCAACACATTGACCAAAATGATCTCTTGAATGCTCGACGGTTAACTAACATCGGTACATTTAGAGCGTATATCGAATCTTACTTGCGCCAACATCCGCAAATCAACCAATCATTGACCTTAATGGTGCGTCAATTAAAACCCACCGAACATGGCTTAGCACTAGAAATATACTGTTTTAGCAGTAACAAAAATTGGGTCGAATATGAAGGCATTCAGTCTGATATCTTTGATCATGTATTAGCTATGATGCCACTTTTTAAATTACGTCCTTATCAAAGCATTACGGATGCGAGCCGCATTTAACAACCGCTAACTGGCAGTTATAAAAAAACCGTTACTCATTTCAATTGAAGGAATAACGGTTTTTTAGTATTGATTTGGCTTATTTATGCTAATGCATAGCCCATTAACGCAAACACAACCAACCCTGCTACGCCAAAAAAGCCGTATTCTACTTTTTCTTGCATACCAGATTCTGTTGCTTTAGTTGAGATTACCGCCATGACGATACTAGTTATACCTAGTACAAACGCTAATACACCTACACCGAATACAATCGCATTGATCCATTCACTCATGACTTTCTCCAATAAACTTATCTGTTGGTATTATACCTAGATAAGATAAAAAACGGTACGTACAAATACACTTTTCTGCTAATTCATTGATATTGGTCAAAACCAACATTTAATCATGAATTTCACCTAAATCTAGTTTAATCTTTTTACGCGTGTAGTATATCCTATGTATACGCCTTTATTTAATAGGCTTTCAGTCTTATCTATGTTGGCACACTTATTGTATTAACTCAGACTACAATAGGTTATAAACAAGACCGCAGACATAACACAAGGATCACCATGAACACATTTACCGCAACAATTGCAGCCACCTCATTGATAGTCGCCTCAAGCTTGATGGCAAGCCCTACCGCTCAAGCTAATGGCATTAACGTTGAAATAGAACAATGCAAAATGGATTTAGCTGGCACGTTGGGTTTTCAACATGATGTGCTGACATTATCCTCTCCTCAACAAACCTTGGTAATTGATGCACAACAACATTTAACGGTCGATGGCACAGTGCTGACGTTAACGTCTCATCAACGTGCAGCGGTTGAGAGCTATTATTACAATATTAAAGCTGCGATCCCGATTGGTGTTGAATTTGCGGCACAAGGCTTGGAAGTGGCTAACTTAGCAGTGAATGAAGTCTTTGCTGAGTTACTCGGCCCTGATGATGAATTAATTATTAAAATGAATGAATTGATGACCAACATTTCCGGCACAGTAAAAAGCAGTATCTATGCGCCAGATGGCAGTATTTATATTGATCCGCAGCAAGATAGCGCAAATCAATGGGCTAGTCCTGAATGGGAAGCCGAATTTGCAGATGCATTAAAAAGTGCTATTTCTGATTCGATGGGCCGCTTATTTTTAGCCCTAGGCAGTGACATGTTGTTTGGTGACGGAGACATGCAAGCGGACTTTTTTAATCCCGATGCCTTTGGGCAACGTGTCACCGATACAATAGGAATGCACGCCAGTCAATTTGCTGAATCTGCAGAGCTGTTGTGCGACATTATTCGCAGTGCAGATGCCGCAGAGGTGATTGTTGCTCAACGTATTCCTGAATTAGCACAATTGAATATGATCACCGTTACGGACAACACAAAAAAGGCACACAATAAATAAATGACTCCAGATATTCCGACAGTAATGTTATGTGGTTGCGGTTGGCTAGGCCAGCCGTTAGGGCTTAAGCTTAGGCAGGTGCCGATAAACGTATACGGCACAACGACACGCATAGAACAGCTCCCTATATTAGCAGCCCAAGACATAGACCCAATAGAGTTTGTACTTGATAAAACAGATGTGGCCAACACGGTGTATTCTTCATCCTTATTGACTGCATTTACCCACACCGATGTCATCGTCGTCAACATTCCGCCAGGTCGCCGCCATTTACATGCTTCGCCATTTATTGCCGGCATTAAACAATTAATCCAACATGCCAAAAATCAAAACCCCAATATTAATATTGTGTTCGTTTCAACCACATCTGTGTTTGGCGAAATGACTGGAGACGTCGATGAAGATACACCCGTTACCCCAGTCACTGCATCGGGCAAAGCCCATGCCGAAATAGAGCAATGGTGTCTAAATGAGTTCCCAAAACAAGCCTGCGTTGTCCGCTTAGCAGGATTAATTGATGAGCAACGCCATCCAGTGACAGCGTTAGTAAAGCGTCCGTCATTAGCTAATGGTCAACAGCGCGTTAACCTCGTGCACAAAGAAGATGTGATTAGCGTATTAGTTCAAATCTTAACAACCGACTTCAATCATGTTGTTGGGCGTACGTTGCACTTATGTGCCCCTGAGCACCCTACTCGCCGAGATTATTACCAAGCTGCAGCTCAACATAAAGGGCTCGGTACTTTGTCGTTTACCAATAATGGTAAAGCGGATGATGGGACTGCAGCTGAGGGCAAAATCGTACTTGCACAAAAAACCCAGCAATGGCTGGGCTTTGAATATCGATATCCGTCTCCGTATGACATGTTGTAAGTCATTAGCGTGTCACTAGCTAGTGACTAGCCAATTAGCGTGACGCCAAAGTATTTACTGGCAACCGTGTTCACAAAAATCACCAGTAAAATCGCCGGAATGAAGGTACCAACAGATACATCGACGTATTTTTCAAATAAGCTCGATTTATAGTTTGGCGCGCCACTTTCGAGTTCTTTATTGAAGTTTTGTTTTTTCCAACGGTAACTGACAAATAAACAAATCAATAGACCATTGAGGGGTAATATGGTGTCGTAGAACACATCAAGCACCACATCAAAGAAGGATTTATTGGCACCAGCATAACTGGTAAATTCAGTGAAAAACCCGACCATGCCAAATGATACCGCACACATTAATGACAACATGATAAGTAACAAGCCACATGCTAACAGCGCTTTTTTACGGCTTAGTTTTTTCTCACTCATTAATGCTGCCACCGGCACCTCAAAAATAGACACCAGTGAGGTAATCGCCGCAAAGAACACCAACAAGAAAAAGGTACTCGCTACCGCACTCGCACCCACAAAACCAATTGACGTTTGTAACGCTAAAAAGATTTTCGGTAAAAAAGTAAAAATCAAACTGACTGACGAATCACTCAAATCTTCAGGTTTGATCTCAGGGTTGAATGAATAAATCGCCGGTAATATCATCAAACCAGCAGTGAACGCCACAGCGGTATCTGTCAATGCGACTAACTTGGCTGAACCCGGTATATCAGCACGTTTATCAATATAACTGCCGTAGGTAATCATGATCCCCATGCCTAACGACAATGAGAAGAATGCTTGGGATAATGCGCCATTGACCACACCTGAATCAATTTTGCTGAAGTCAGGAATTAGGTAAAACTTAACGCCTGCCATCGCATTGTCTTGTGTCAGGACAAAAATCACCATGCCCACCAGCATAATAAACAACGCTGGCATGAGCGTTTTAGCTGCTTTTTCAATGCCCTGCTTCACGCCACCTTGCAAAATGAAATAGACAATCGCGAGCACCAATGCCATGTACGCAAAGATAGTATTGGATTGAATAAATGTTCCGAAATGCGCAGGCTCGGCTAATTGGGCTAAATTTCCAGTGACTGCGCCAACTAAATAGCCAAAAATCCACACCGTGATAACTAAGTAAAATACCGCAATCATGAATGGCGTGATGATGGATAGCCAACCGGCGATATTCCATGTTGGATTTTTGTTAGAAATAATCGAGTACGCGCCGAGGGGATCTTTTTGGGTGTTACGCCCCACGGACATCTCGGCAAGCATCACGGGCAAACAGATAAAAAATACGAAAATGGCGTACATAAACAAAAATGCACCACCACCATTTTTAGCAGCACCGACAGGAAAACCAACCAAATTGCCAATACCGACAGCAGAACCTGCTGCAGCCAAGATAAAACCAAGACGAGAACCGAATTGTTCGCGAGATGCGCCCATGAATATTCCTAAATTATTATTATAGGGCGATACTAGCAAGACTTCGCGCAAAAGTCATTTACCATGGAATAGTTTTACCATCCCAACCAAGATAATATGGACTATGCTGGGCTTCTGCACCTACCAATAACTGAATAAGACATTGCGCAGTATATTCAGGCGTAAATAATTTACCCGGTTTAACGTTAGCCTGAAAGGGTTTGGATAAGCCGGTATCAACTGTTCCTGGATGATATGCCATTAACGACACCTGTTTATTACGCCGTCCATATTCAATAGCGGCATTTTTGATCATCATATTAAGTGCTGCTTTTGACGCTCGATAACCATACCAACCACCAATTTGATTATCACTGATGCTTCCTACGCGTGCGCTTAAAAATGCAATGACACTTGGCGAACCTTTCACCATCACGTGAACCAAGTGTTTTAACCAAATAGCCGGTAATATTGTATTTACTTCAAAATACGCCTGTAACTGTTTTGGGTCGATATCCTCAAGTCGTTTTTCTGGTTTTAATGCAACTTGATGCTCATTGCCTTCCCGGTGCAAAACACCTACCGTAGAAACAACATAGCGGTAAGTTATCCCTTGCTGACGCTGTTGGGTAATAAATGCCTTTACGGCATCTTCATCGAGCGTATTGAAACTAAACGATGTAATACTCGGGTTACTCAACGATTGACTCGTTCGTGACACAGCATGGACTTGTGTGACATCCGGCAAATCGGCTAATTGGCTTAACAATGCTTGGGCTATACCGCTACTGGCACCGATGACTAAAGCATGACTCATGTATGAATTCTCTTATTATAGGGTAGGTAATATAGTTAGTTTTTAAGTACACAACGCTCGCAACGACGCTGTCCAGTTAACCAATAGGAAATAGTGTAACGGTGTTTAGCAAAGACATTATAAAACTTATCTGCAAACCAACGGATCACCGGCCAACGCGTAGGCGCATAGACCCAGCCCTTACCGACTAATTTCCATGCTAAATACGTTACATCCAGACCAGTAATCACTTCCCCACTGTCGGTTTGTCCATGAATGCGATTGTTCAATGCATCCCAATCTAAGTGTGGATATGCCTCACTAAAACCAGGCTCCATAATATCCACAAAGTCGAGATGACCAGCAGTATTGTATTTGATTAAATGCTGCATTTCTTTTTGACATAATGGGCACATACCATCATAAAAAAGGGTTAATTTCATCAGTTATGTCGTCTTATTGCTAAATTGTATATGGATGGTTACGTAAAGAATGACGTTTTGGATGAGAATGTATTGATGTTTTGTGGTCAGCCCCCATAATGTTCTCAAAACAATATGGAGAAATTTATGACGACAATTCAAGAAATTACCCTCGGCGGCGGCTGCTTTTGGTGTATCGAATCAGCATTTAATGAGGTTACAGGCGTAGTAAGTGCTCACTGTGGATATAGTAATGGTCACAGTAACAACCCCACTTATGAGCAAGTGTGTAGCGGCACCACCGGTCATAATGAAGTCGTCAGAGTCGTATTTGATAGTGATGTGATTAGCCTTCAAGAAATATTCGAAATCTTTTTTGCATTACACGACCCTACCCAGATCAATCGTCAGGGTAATGACAAAGGCACTCAGTATCGTGGCGGGATCTATTATCACAATGCACAACAACAAGCTGCTGCACACGCATTTGTCGCACAATTAACAGAAGATAATGTTTATGATGAACCGGTCGTCACAGAAATTGAAGCACTTGATAATTACACGCAAGCCGAAGATTACCATCAAGATTACTTTGCCAATAACCCGAGCAATACCTATTGCAATCTTGTGGTAGGCCCCAAACTAGTTAAGTTTAAGAAAACCTTTGCAGCGCGTTTAAAGAGTTAAAAACAAGGTCGCTGTACCTAGAAACGCAAAGATCCCAACTACGTCGGTAATGGTGGTTAAAATAACGCTACCGGCTAGTGCGGGGTCTATTTTCATTTTCTTCATGATTAAAGGTAATGTTGCACCGGCAAGGCCTGCTGCTATCATATTCATGAGCATCGCAAAGGCAATAATGATGCCTAAATCCAAATCTTGTTTCCATAATGCGACGACGCTGGCAATCAACACCGCCCAGATGATCCCATTGAGAAATCCAATCGCAAGTTCTTTGTAAATTAATATCTTGGAGTTAGAATCATTCACATGACCCAACGCCATTGCACGGATCACTAAGGTTAAGGTTTGATTGCCGGCAACCCCTCCCATACTCGGTACAATAGTATTGAGGATAGCTAAAACCGCTAATTGCGATAAGGTTTGCTCAAACATATCTGAAACCATTGCAGCCAATAAAGCGGTAACTAAATTCACACCTAACCAAATCGAACGGCGTCGGGTAGATTGTAGAACCGGAGCAAAGGTATCTTCTTCATCATCAAGACCCGCCATACTCATCATTGAGTGTTCTGCGTCTTCACGAATAATATCGACCACGTCATCAATGGTGATCCGACCCACTAGGTGGTAGTCTTCATCCACTACTGGCGCGGATAACCAATTATAGCGCTCAAACAGGCTGGCCACTTGATCATCAGGCATATCAACGGTTATCGCATCTGGCTCTTCATCCATGACTTCCGCGACTGTCACATTAGGATGAGACGTCAATAGACGTGTCACCGGTACCGAACCGATTAGATAATCACTGCGATTAACGACATAAAATGTATCTGTGTTTTCAGGTAAATCACCCTTGAGACGTAAATAACGTAAGATAACATCCACCGCCACATCCGGACGTAAGGTGACCGTATCGGTGTTCATGATGAAACCAGCGGTTTCTTCACCGTAGCTCAAGGCTTTTTCAGCTCGATAACGATCTTGCACGTCCATCGACACCAAAATATCTTGCAGCACTTCATCCGGTAAACTACTTAGTGTTTCGACTAAGTCATCGGTGTCCATGTCCTCAAGTGCTTCGACCACAGTATCAGGCAACATTTTACTGATAATACCGTTACGCACTTCTTCAGAGAGTTCTTCTAGAACATCACCATGATAATCAGAATCTAGTAATTGCCACAGTATATCCCGCGTTTTGGGAGGAGTAGATTCAAGGATCAACGCAACATCACAAGCTGGGGCTTCATGCAAAATTTTACGCACAGAAACGAATTTACCAGATGACAAGGCATCGGTAATTTCAGTCAATTGACTTTCAGCAAATTTTGCAGCAATGGTATCAGCCATAATCCATACCTGCGAGGCGAATTGATAAGGGGCGTAGGATAACGTGAAAGCTAGGTAATGTCATGAAATGATTGATAAAGCTACACGCCTTCGTTAAATCTTTGACTGATTAAATCAACCACTGCATTTAGAGCAGCTTGCGCGTCATCACCTCGAGCAACTACGCGAACCGTTTTACCTTGGCGTGACTCCAACATCATCAACCCTAACACGCTGACCGCATCGGCTTGTTTATCCCCTTGATGTACCGTTATTTCCGCCGAAAACTGCGCAGCCAACTGGGCTAGTTGACTAGCAGGACGGGCATGTAATCCCATTTTATTGAGGATTGTGACTGTTTGCTCAGCTACCTGACTCATAATTCTGGTTTCTCCAAGTAGCGCCCTAATTCACGGTGACGAATCTGTACATCTGGGTGAGATTCTAACATGTTTTTCTTTAATTGCTCCGCAACATAGACTGAACGATGTTTACCACCTGTGCAGCCTATAGCCACCGTCACATAACTTCGATTGTTCCGTTCTAAATGAGGCAGCCAAGTTGTGATTAAATTTTGAATTTGCCAAATAAATTTGGTGACTACCGGCTGACTACCTAAAAACACTTCAATGGGCGAATCAACACCAGTAAAATTTTTTAAATCCGGCTCCCAATGGGGGTTAGGCAAAAATCGGGCATCAAACACATAATCCGCATCTTTGGGAATGCCATATTTAAAACCAAAGGATTCAAAGACCAGCACTAAGCGAGAACTCTTTTTACCCAAGATACGTTCGCGAATAATTTCCGCTAATTGATGTACGGTTAATTGATCTGTATCTATACATAAATCAGCCCGCTCTTGCATCGGTTCTAAAAGCTGTTTCTCCAGTCTAATGGCGGCTTCTAATGATTGGTTGCCTTTGCTTAATGGATGTAATCGACGTGTTTCACTGTAGCGTTTTAATAAGACATTAGTACTCGAATCTAAGTACACAATAGACACGTTCCAATCTTCAGGTAGAAAATTCAGTATTTCAGGTAACTCATTAGACTCTTTGGGTAAGTTACGCACGTCAACACTCACCGCTACGTTTTCGTATTCGTCTAAAATGGAATGGGTCAACGCTGGCAATAAGTTTACAGGGATATTGTCTACACAATAATACCCCAAGTCTTCTAATGCGCGTAATGCAATCGATTTTCCAGAACCAGAACGACCTGAAATTATAATAAGTTTCATCTAATTCAACCAAAGGTTTTTTTACTAGACTAGTGGCTAGATGCCGGTTTGTAAATCAAAAAATTAATGTAATGACGAATAAATTACTTAAGCAGTAAAAGGATGTCTTGGGGGGTTTTAGCTCGTCGAATACCTGCAACAATATCTGGATCATTCAATTTGGCAGCAACCGCAGCAAGTGTCTGTAAATGGCCTTCAATCTGCTCTTGCGGGACTAACAATGCAAAAAATACATCAACCGGTTTATGATCAATGGCTTCAAAATCAATAGCAGACTCAGTGGTCACAACTATTGCCACTACGTCTTTCAGACCTGCAATGCGCCCATGTGGAATAGCGATACCATTACCTATGCCGGTAGAACCCATTTTTTCACGGTGAACTAAGCTTTCTAAGATATTAGCTTGATAAATTTCATTTTCGACATCTTCAGCTAATTCGCTAATGGTCTCAAAGATCTTCTTTTTACTTTGACAAGGAACCGCACACAATATGCGGCTCTCTTTTAGGATGGATGATAATTGCATTGCTTAGTGTCGTAACAACTTTTCTTTATGCTTAATAACCTGTCGATCAAGTTTATCAATCAGCCCATCAATAGCAGCATACATGTCTGAATGTTCAGACGTCGCAAACACTTCTCTGCCATTTAAATGTAATGTGGCTTCCGCTTTTTGATTGATTTTTTCGACATTTAAGATGACATGAACGTTATTGATATGGTCAAAGTGTCGTTCTAATTTTTCAAATTTAGTATCGACATAGTTACGTAGTGAATCAGTGATTTCAACATGATGACCAGTAAGGTTTATCTGCATAATGACTTCCTTCTTTTTCTATAACTAAACCAAGCTTTTACGCTGGTTGGATGGTGGAATCGATAAGGATTCCCGGTATTTCGCAATTGTCCGGCGGGCAACTTTAATACCTTGATCCGCCAGTACATCTGCAATCTTGCTATCACTTAGTGGCTTAACTGTATTTTCAGCAGCGACTAGTTTTTTGATCAACTCGCGTATTGCTGTTGATGAGCACTCACCACCTGAGTCTGTCGCAACATGGCTCGAAAAGAAATATTTCAGTTCGTATATACCACGTGGTGTATGCATATATTTTTGTGTTGTCACACGTGAAATAGTCGATTCATGCATATCTACCATTTCAGCCACATCGTTTAACACCATAGGCTTCATCATCTCTGGCCCGTGTTCAAAAAAGCCCATCTGCTGTTGTACTATGCAGTTGGCAACTTTTAACAATGTATCATTGCGTGATTCTAAACTTTTAATAAACCATTTTGCCTCTTGCATATGAGATTTGACAAACGCAGAGTCCGAAGAGTTCCGTGAATTTTTACTTAATGCTGCATATTGTTGGTTTATATTCAATTTAGGTAAACTATCAGGGTTTAACTCAACCGTCCAGCGTCCATTTTTCTTGGCTACTGAGACATCAGGAATAACGTATTCTGGTTCTTTGGTAATTAAAGCACTACCAGGACGAGGGTTCAAGGATTGTAATAACAGCATGACCTCACGTAACTGGTCTTCTTTGAGCCGAGTTTTACGCATGAGAGTCCGGTAGTCTTTGCTCGATAACAAATCAGTATGTTCGGTAATGATGAGCTTAGCCTCTTTTAAAAATGGCGTTGCTTCATCAAATTGACGTAACTGTACTAATAAACATTCTTGCGGATTGCGTGAACCCGAACCAACTGGATCAAACATCTGGATGCGTTTTAGTACACATTCTACTTCATCGAGTTCGATATCATCATCTTGCATTGATTCTAAAATTTCATCGCTGGAAACGGTCAAATAACCAGATTCATCAATAGAGTCTATAATCGCAATTGCAATAGCACGATCGTTATCGCTAAATGGAGTAAGTCCCATTTGCCACAAAAGATGAGATTGAATATCATCGGTTGTTTCACCCTGATAGACATTATCATCATCCATCACACCTCCAGAGCCAGTCATTGGAGCTGGAGCTGAAGATGCGCTGTAATAATCATCCCATGTACTATCTAGAGGCAGTTCTTCTGGTACCGCATTGCCCTCAAGCGCATCATGACTGGAAACTTTATCAGAATCAACCGAGTCGTTAGTATCGCCGGAGCGTTCTTTGTCGTTGTGATCAGAGTGTGGCTCTTCGATTTCTAACAATGGATTAGATTCAATCGCTTCTTGGATTTCTTGTTGTAAATCAAGTGTGGATAGCTGTAATAGCTTAATCGCCTGCTGAAGTTGCGGCGTCATGGTTAACTGCTGACTAAATTTTAGCTGTAACGAGTGTTTCATCGAATTCCTTTTAACATCTTACTTACCAGTAACTTCCAACACTGACCTGTTGTGATTATAGCTTAAATTCTTCACCAAGGTACACTTCCTTAACCTTCTTATTTTCAAGGACTTGTGCAGACGTGCCATAGGCGATAAGTTCGCCATGACTGACAATGTAAGCCTTCTCGCACACATCAAGTGTATCTCTTACATTGTGGTCAGTAATTAGCACTCCGATGCCACGTTGTTTAAGATGTTGGATGATATGTTTGATATCACCCACAGAGATAGGATCAACCCCAGCAAAAGGTTCATCGAGTAAGATAAACTTAGGATTAGCCGCTAAAGCTCGCGCGATTTCAACGCGGCGTCGTTCTCCTCCTGATAATGCCATACCGGCACTATTACGTATGTGATTAATATTAAATTCATCGAGCAATGCATCGGCATCACTTTCACGTTGTTGACTCGAGAGTTCTTTACGAGTTTGTAGGATTGCCATGATATTTTCGTAGACCGTTAATTTACGAAAGATTGACGCTTCTTGAGGCAAGTAACCAATACCTTGGCGTGCGCGCTCATGCATTGGTTGAAATGTGAGTTGTGTTTGATCCAGCATAATTTCACCGTGATCCAAAGGTACTAACCCGACTATCATGTAAAACGTCGTGGTTTTTCCGGCTCCATTTGGGCCTAATAAACCGACAATTTGTCCTGATTCCACTTCAATACTGACATCTCGTACCACTTGTCGGGAATTATACGATTTTGCCAAATTCGTCGCTTTTAAAATCGCCATTAATTTTTTTCGCTCTCTTGTTCTTGAATTTGTTGCTTGAGAATTTCCGGCTGAAAGACAGTCGTTACCCGTCCGCCTTTACTTTTATCTGCTGTTGCAATCAACTGTTTATTGATTAAATCGAATTCAATTCGCTCACTTTTCACTACGGAGGTTTCTTGTGCTAACTGCGCTTCACCATTAAACGTTACTGTGCGTGATACCACGTTATAACTAATTTCATTTGCCGCGGCAGTCACACTTGTACCATCATCAAGTAACTGCGTAAATGTAGCAGGTTTGCCTGTCGCAATGAATACTTCCTGGCCTTCACCTGCACTGGCATCGATACTTAAACTCTGAGCATTAATCTTTAATCCCGCTTGCGTGATCACCACATCTTCTTTATACACTGACATTTTTGATACACCATCCACGAAGGTGGACTTAGCACTAATGGATATCGGAGCATTCACATCTGAATTTTGAGCCGTCGCGGCGAATGTTAGACAACTTAAGGCAATCACTAAAAAACGATAGTTCATTATTTTTCTCTACAGTGGGGCTGCGGTTTTAGCAGCAAATTCAGTTTTGACATGACCGGTCAAATTAAACGTTTTGGTTTGCATATTTGCATTAAAACCATGACTTAATATCGAAAATTCAGCCCCAGTCATTAACACTTCTTTATCTGAAAACATCGTATTGGTGGTCAAGTCAATCTCAATAAATTCCGTACTGATTTGTTGAATAAAATCAGTTTTATTTAAACTAGTAATCAGGATGTTTTTTTCAAGTCGAATCACATTATTTGAAAATAGCGTGCCGACATCAGCGGTCACAATATACGGAGATACTGCGTTTAAGTATATTGTATAGCGGGGGAACTCAAACACCATAAAACCTAAATTATCATATTGCTCCATGACTTTTGCGAACACTTTATGGCTGAGTGTTCCGTCCGTAGCATAGCGTTGCGAGGTCAGATTTTCAGCGCGATATGTTGGCGTTTCAAAGATCTGGTTGCGCTCCACAGAACTGCCCTGCTGCGACGCATCGTCGAATGGGTAAAAATATAACCCCGCAATACAAGTGAACAACAATAAAATACTATAACCGACGCGATTCATTAGACACTCGCACCGTGAACACCGGATAGTTTATTGTGCACTTGTAAAAATGTATCCGTCACTTCTCTCACTGCGCCGAATCCACCGTTAATTTCCGTGACCCAATTGGCTTGTTTGCGGACAAAAGGATGTGCATCTTGTACTGCGATTTTGATTGCAGAGCATTGATACATTCCTACATCTGGCATGTCATCCCCCATACTCGCTACTTGTTCTGGGGCTAACTTTAAGGTTTGCATCAGTTGTGTTAACGCACTCAACTTATCTTCTTCACCTTGAATAATATAATCGACATTCAATGCTGTCATACGATCATGCACCAACTGTGACTTGCGCCCTGTAATTATTGCGACAGCAATCCCACATTGTGCTAATGACTTAATGCCATATCCGTCACGAGTATGAAACGCTTTTAACTCTTCACCTTGATTACCCAGATAGATCCGCCCATCGCTAAAGACGCCATCTACATCACACACCAATAGTTTGATTTGTTTGAGTTGAGCATATAGCGACGCTGAAAAATCACTGGTATACAAGGTTGAGATCATTGTCATCATACCACTCCGGCTTGCAGTAACATGTGCATATTAAAGGCACCTACTACTTGATTATGCGTATCAACCACCAGCAGTGCATTGATGTGTTTTTGTTGCATTAAATTCAAAGCATCCACAGCTAACATATCTGCATTAGCGGTTAAGCAATTAGCGGTCATCACTTGTGCAGCAGTCAATACATGGATATCCAACTTTTGGTCTAAAACCCTGCGTAAATCTCCATCGGTAAAGATCCCTAAAAGCTGCATATCAGGGCCAACGACGCCAGTCATTCCTAGCCCTTTACTACTAATTTCATATAATGCTTGTGTGACTGGGGTGTCACTGGAAACACAAGGCACATCTTGCCCTGCACGCATAATATCAGCACAGGTTAGCAATAATTTACGTCCGAGGGAGCCACCAGGATGAGATAAAGCAAAATCTTCAGAGGTAAAGCCTTTTGCATCTAACAATGCAATGGCTAAAGCATCGCCTAACACTAATGTGACACTGGTTGATGTTGTCGGTGCAAGCCCTAAAGAACACGCTTCCGCTGGGACATGTATTTGCAACACTATGTCTGCGTATTTACCTAAAGTAGAATCGGCATGTTGTGTGATCGCAATAAGCTTTATTCCTAAGCGCTTTAATACCGGTAAAAGCCCTATCAACTCGTTGGTTTCTCCGGAATTTGAAATGCCGATAACGATGTCTTGTGGACTTAGCATTCCAAGATCGCCGTGATTGGCTTCACCAGGATGCATAAAAAATGCTGGGGTGCCTGTCGAGGCTAATGTTGCCGCAATTTTACAGCCTATATGACCCGATTTCCCCATGCCTGAAACAACCACTTTGCCTTCACATGCTAATAGTGTTTCGCAAGCCTCAACGAATGCATCGCCTAAACACTCATGTAAGGTCGCAATGCCTTGTAACTCAGTATCAATAACACGCTTAGCCGATTCGACAAATTGTGATGATGACATACTCATCTCCAACTAAATAGTAGGTTTTCACCTAGCTCACATTATCACGCAAACAATAAAAATTGATAACCGATAAAAGAGGCAAGTAATATGCTCGCTTCAACGCGATTGATGCGTCGAGTTCCAACAAAATTAAAACTAAATACCAGTAACATCACAGTCAACCCGAGCATGACATACATATCCCGTGTTGCCGCTGCTGGGTCGATTAAACCCGGAGCAATTAAGCCTGGCATCCCTAATACAGCTAAAATATTGAATATATTGGACCCGATGATATTGCCCATTGCAAGATCATCTTCGCCTTTTAATACCCCCGCAATACAAGCTGCGAGTTCCGGAAGGCTTGTACCTAAGGCAATAATGGTCAATCCAATAACCAAATCGCTGATGCCAAAGTACTTAGCAATAAACACAGCAGACTCGACCAAGAAGTGAGCCGATAAGGGTAGCATCACTAAGCCGACCAACACCCAAAGCACAGCGACGGAAGTAGACACCCCAGTCGGAATTTCAGATTCATTGTCATCGGCCAATTTATCGCCTTTTTCTGCGTATACCGACAACCACCCCATCCCTGCTAAGACAACAAAAAACATCCCTATTAAAAATGCACCTTCATTAAAGGTGAGCATTTGGTCATGTAACACATAGACAGCCAGTAAACACATTGCAAATAATAACGGAAATTCACGTTTTAATGTGCCAGAAGAAACTTGCAGCGGCTTAATTAACGCAGTGATACCCAGCACTAAGGCTATATTGGTAATATTAGAGCCTATAGCATTACCCACTGCAGTATCAGGGGAACCGGATAGAGAAGCGGTCACTGACACAACGATTTCTGGCGCAGATGACCCCATCGCGACAATGGTTAGACCTATCATCATCGGCGACACACCAATATTTTTTGCTAAGGCAGAAGCTCCGTAAACAAAACGGTCTGCACTCCAGCTTAATACTGCTAGCCCGATCAAAAAAATGACAACTTGAAGTACCACTGTGGTATTTATCCCTTAAAATGTATGTGAATCGACGTTCTATCGTAATTATTTTATCTAACAATACTAAGCATAGCGACAAAGATTGTGTGATTACTCAATCATCTAGCTTATAATGGGGTAATTATGGCGGTATTACAGATAAAAGACCACTGTATTTAGTATCTGTTTTACTTATATCAGTTATTTATTCTAATTTGTTGTACATACCTTGTTACTTTTTGATTTTGCATTATCACTATTGAAACGTCATAATCAAACCCAATATTGATAATCTTCGTACATGTTTCAAACGCAAAGGAAAGGCATTACTACTCGCATATGAATGATCATTTAGTCGAAATTCAAAATATCACCTTCTCTCGGTCTGAACGCCTGATTTATGATGATATCAGTATCAGCATTCCCAAAGGAAAAATCACGGCCATTATGGGTCCAAGTGGGATCGGTAAGACGACCATGTTACGCTTAATTGGTGGGCAACTAAAACCTGATAAAGGTGATATTACGTTTGCCGGAAAGTCGATACCTGCAATGAGTCGCTCAACCCTCTACCAAACGCGTAAATCAATGAGTATGCTTTTTCAATCAGGTGCATTATTTACGGATATGAGTGTGTTCGATAATGTGGCGTTTGCTTTGCGTGAGCATACCCAGTTGTCTGAATCTGTCATTAAAACCTTGGTGTTATTAAAACTAGAAGCCGTTGGTCTGCGCGGAGCTGCACAACTTTTACCCAGCGAACTTTCCGGAGGAATGGCGCGAAGGGCTGCCTTAGCCAGAGCAATTGCATTAGATCCTGAATTGATAATGTACGATGAGCCTTTTGCGGGACAAGATCCTATTTCAATGGGTGTGTTGGTCAAATTAATCCGTTCACTCAGTGAAGCATTATCAGTGACTAGCATAGTAGTGACTCATGATGTGAATGAAGTGCTTGATATTGCCGATTATGTGTATATTTTAGCGAATCAAAAAGTGATTGGTCATGGTACAGCACAACAAATTAAACAATCTGACTCACCGTTGGTACAGCAGTTTTTGCAAGGGCAAGCCGATGGTCCAGTGCCATTTCATTATCCAGCTCCGACGCTGCAAGCGCAATTATTAGGAGAAGATAAATGAATTGGATCATTGATATTGGTACCAATACATTGACCAAAGTAGTTGGCATTGGTCGGGCATTTTTGATGTTAACAGGCGCTCTCATTGCATTTCCACAATGGAAAAATGTTAGATTAACCATTAAACAAATATATATCGTTGGCGTGCAATCGTTATTAATCATCATGGTGTCAGGTCTCTTCATCGGTATGGTAATGGCATTGCAAGGCTATACTATTTTAGTTGATTACGGTGCTGAAGGGTCACTAGGACCGATGGTATCATTATCACTGTTACGTGAATTAGGACCTGTAGTCACAGGGTTGCTCTTTGCCGGTCGTGCAGGTTCAGCATTAACCGCAGAGATTGGCTTAATGAAAGCAACTGAACAATTAAGTTCTCTTGAAATGATGGCAGTTGACCCATTAAGACGCATCGTTGCCCCGCGCATGTGGGCAGGGGTAATCGCAATGCCAATGCTAGCGTTAATCTTTTCAGCGATCGGTATTTTAGGTGGGCATCTCGTCGGTGTTGAATGGTTAGGTGTTGACTCTGGTTCATACTGGTCAATTATGCAAGCGACCGTTGAATGGGATAAAGACGTCGTAAACGGCGTTATTAAAAGTATTGTGTTTGCTATTGTGGTGACTTGGATTGCCATATTTAAAGGCTATGATGCGATACCTACCTCAGAAGGTATATCGCTAGCAACAACTCAAACCGTCGTATTGTCTTCATTGACAGTATTAGGATTAGATTTTGTGCTTACGGCACTTATGTTTGGAATTAATTAGGAGTCACCATGACCACACGAAAAACTGAACTTATGGTTGGTTTATTTGTCATTTTAACCATTGCTGCAGGTTTACTGTTAGCATTAAAAGTTGTGAATCAAGGCTTCTCGAATAATGAGTCTACGTACACCTTGTACGCTAAATTTGATAACATTGGCGGTTTACAAACACGTTCCGCCGTCAAAGTTGGTGGCGTTACAATCGGACGGGTCGAATCAATCGATTTAGATCCAGAAGACTTTAACCCCGTAGTGATGATTAGTTTGTCAGACAAATATAATAATTTCCCTGACACCAGTTCCGCATCAATTCTTACATCAGGATTGTTAGGCGAGCAGTATATTGGTTTTCAGCCCGGTTTCGCGTTCGATGATTTTGTCGTATTAGCCGATGGTGACTATATACAAGACACCAAATCAGCCTTGGTGTTAGAAGATTTAATCGGACAGTTTTTGTTTAGCCGTAATAGTGAATAATTTTTTAAAGGATCCCAAGTGAAAGCATTTTTGACCGCCGCATTGATATTGATAACATTGCTCACTCAGAGTTTAAACTATGCACAAGCTGAAACTGAATCTGAAAATCCACACTCGATGATTCAAAACGCAGCCAGTACGACATTTGCTCGCATGAAAAACGAGCAAGCGTTAATCGCACAAAATCCAGAGCATCTGCGTACCATTATGCGTGAAAATTTATTACCGCATGTAGATTATAAATATTCAGCATTTATGGTGCTAGGTAATCAAGCTCGCAATGTGCCCAAACAACAACTCGGTGAGTTCGTCAATGTATTTCGTGAGTATCTCGTGACCACTTACGCAAATGCGATGGGCTATTATGATGATCAAACGGTCGCGTTTGAACCTGCAGGCGAATATGATGATAAAAAGATAGTCACTGTTCGCGCGCTTATTCAAGATATCGGCAAACCCGATATCAAAGTCGCATTCAAAGTGCGTAAAGACCGCAAGACTAACGAATGGGCTGCATATGACATGGTCGCAGAAGGGATTAGCTTATTGTCGAGTAAACGCAGTGAATTTGAGTCAATCCTACGCCAAGATGGCATTGAAAAAGTGATTGAATTAATGCAACAAAAAATAAAAGATCCGATTGTATTGCAAAAGTCAGGAAGCATTGCACCTTTCCCTGCAGCAAAAGGATAAATATTAATGCGCTTATCTATCACGTTTACTGCTGATGGCTTGTTATTATCGGGTGTGCTGAATAATCAAACAATTCAACGTGATTTGTTTGTTTCGCACAAACGCGAACTCGCTTTATTAAACACCCTTAAAATTGATTTACAAGGCCTGACTAACATAGACAGTGCGGGCTTAGCGTGGCTATTGAATCTGTGTCGAGATGCGCGTACTGCTAAGAAGACACTTGCATGGGATCATATTCCTGATAAATTACTACAACTCGCACGCTTAAGCAGTGCCGAATCCTTTTTTGTAACTTCCCAGCCTTAATGTGAATATTTGCGTTAACGGGATTAACTAATGGTTATCGCTATGACAACACAAGAATTAGAAGCGTTTTTACTCGCTCAATTGCAATTGCATGAAGTGCATGTAAAAAGCGATGGCTCACATTTCAATATTATTGCTGTCAGTGATGATTTTGCTGATATGACGCGCGTAAAACGCCAACAAACTATTTATGCACCTCTATCAGACAAAATTGCTGATGGTTCGATGCATGCGGTATCGATTAAAACCTTTACGGTTGAACAATGGCGCAAAGAAAAATTATTTAATCTTCCTCAATAAGGGCTGTTTCTCGTGGATAAATTAGTCATCACCAAGAGTCCAGCACTACACGGAGACGTGATTATTTCTGGAGCTAAAAACGCAGCGTTACCATTATTAATGGCTTCGTTATTAGCAGATTCTGAAATCACCTTTAACAATGTACCGGCATTACGTGATATCACCACCAGTGTGAAATTGTTACAAGGCATGGGTACCAAAGTTACCTTCAATAACAAAAACTCCTTAACCCTTGATACTAGCAAGCTGACTAGCACCGTCGCCTCTTACGAGTTAGTCCGCACTATGCGTGCCTCTATCTTAGTGCTAGGTCCGTTGTTAGCCCGCCATGGGCATGCTGATGTTTCTTTACCCGGCGGTTGCGCTATTGGCGCTCGTCCAGTCAATCTGCATTTGACAGGTTTAGAAGCGATGGGCGCAATCATCGAAGTTGAAGATGGTTATATCAAAGCTCATGTTAACGGCAAGCTGCAAGGCGCACATATCTTTATGGATATTGTGAGTGTTGGCGCAACTGAAAATCTAATGATGGCAGCCGCACTCGCACAAGGGACGACTGTATTAGAAAACGCAGCACGAGAACCTGAAATTGTTGATTTAGCAAATTGTATCAATGCAATGGGCGGGAAAGTCAGTGGTGCGGGTACCGATCACATTACCATTGAAGGTGTTGAAAGTTTACATGGGTGTACATACTCGGTACTCCCTGATCGCATAGAAACCGGTACATTTTTAGTTGCTGCTGCTGCAACAAGAGGCCATATTAAATGCCTTAACGCTGCACCAGAAACACTTGATGCGGTATTAAGTAAGTTACGTCAAGCGGGTGCTGAAATTACCACAACGGCAGATACCATTGAACTCAATATGCATGGCAAACGCCCCAAAGCTGTTGATGTCAAAACCGCCCCTCACCCTGCTTTCCCAACCGATATGCAAGCACAATTTGTCGCGATGAACTGTGTTGCTGAAGGGACTGGTATGGTTACCGAAACAATATTTGAGAACCGCTTTATGCACGTACCTGAACTACAGCGTATGGGTGCTAAAATTACACTACAAGGTAATAGTGCCGTATGCCAAGGTATCGAGGGCTTTAAAGGCGCTCCAGTTATGGCAACGGATTTACGCGCTTCTGCATCGCTTGTTATTGCAGGATTGCTGGCCGAAGGTGAGACACATGTTAACCGCATCTATCACCTTGACCGGGGTTATGAAGCCATCGAAGATAAATTAAGTCTACTCGGCGCTCATATCAAACGAGTACCGGAATAACTCAGCGACGGTCGTGGTGAATAACAAGCCATTCATGTGCTCTGCATAAGCGGAGCGCGTGGATTCACACTGTATGTTTTTCCAATAGTTACGCTTCCATGGATCATTAACTAAATACACTTTACCATTTGCGACAGCGACGCCTTCCAAGGATACATTATCCATTAACGTATTCGCAGGACAATCCATCGCTGTAGGTTGATTACCTAGCTGCGTTGGTGCCATAAATCTTAGATTGACGATTTTAGTTGGTTGTTGTTTCGCAATATCAATCAACCAAAGCTGATTATCGTTGCGCGCAGCAGCGAGTAACCACTTACTTCCATTATGTTCAAAAATATCCGTACCATTAATAGGATGTGGCACTGGGCGCGTACCAGGTTGATTTAGCTCTGGAATACTAAATGCCTCATCCTTCACTTTTACAAAACTATGCTCACGCCAAAATCCCTCATCTAGCACCGTACTAAAGATCCGCGCACGGTAGTTAGCATCTTTTTCCAACGCGATAAATAATTTGTTGCCATCAATACTTAAGCCTTCAACACCATCGTTAGGCGAATTACCTATTTGCGCGTGTCGGGGAAACTGCACTGCACGCACACCGGTGACCGATAACTGCGTGCCATCCCAATGCAATCGCACTAACACAGTTGGATAATCAGTTGAAAACGTATCACGAAAGGCAACTTGGCAAGCCTCTGTGAGCTTGCCTAAGGTCGAGGCATCTTCGGTCACAGTGATAAAACCATTTGGATTAGTGGGATCTTTCACTAATGCTTCTAGGTCAGGTTTGCTTAATAGATATTGATTAAAACACGATTGGGTTAAGTCTGGGCTGATTTGGTATATGGGGGACAATGTCTTGCGCTGCGCATTCACCGGATTAATAAAGTGTAGGCGTTTAACCTGTGAATCATTCGCACTCGCATCCGCAATCATCACCAACTGATCTTGCCACATTGTTAAACCAGACGGTTGGGGATCAATAATTAACTCACCATTGTCATCTATCAACCATTGCCCTGTTAACGTTAATGTCGCGTTAGCTGACGGAGCATTAGCGTCTATTGGTGGTGAAATTTCCGGCTCTGTTGCACAACCAAAGAGTGAACTGATCGACACACTTAGCAACAAAATTAATACCTTTTTAGTCTTTTTCATATATTGTGGTCTTCGCATAATTGTATATGGTAAATAGGAGTAATTATAACGGTTAAGGAACGTCAAGATTAACTCTCAAACTCAGCATGATGATCCCCTTGTTAAATCTAAGCCGTTACCGTTGTTAATTGCAGGCCCGATGTTACGTCATGTTAGTGCCAATGAATTGACTATTTGGCTGGTAACAAGTACATCCTGCCAACCGGATATCACATTGTATCTTGTGGCTGAGCAAGATTATACCCCTCTTTCATTAAACAAGGATGACACTTATAAGCACAACCAGTATCAAGTTGGTACACATGCATTCATTCATCCATTAATTACACATCAAGGCGATAAAATCACATTTAAAGCCGATTAACAGACTACGCACACGACTGCTTTTTATTTACTTTTTTGCTACTATAGCGAACATATATAGCATCACTCTCAATTGAAAGGTAATCGACGTTGGCTCAGTACAATATTGGACTATTTTATGGTTCCACCACTTGCTATACCGAAATGGCAGCGGAAAAAATAAAAGCACAGCTTGAAGCACTTTGCCCACAGCTTGACATCCCATTATTAAACATCAAAGACACATCACTAGATGATATCGCGCAATTTGATATTGTATTACTCGGCATTTCTACTTGGGATTTTGGTGAATTACAAGAAGACTGGGAAGCGCACTGGGATGATATCCATGGCGTTGATTTTACCGGCAAAACTGCCGCAATATTTGGCTTAGGTGATCAAATGGGCTATGCCGAATGGTTTCAAGATGCCGTCGGCATGTTACATGATGTGATTGTTCCCAATGGTGCAGATATTGTGGGTTACTGGCCAAATGAAGGCTATGATTTTATTGCCTCCAAGGCATTAACCGAAGATAAATCCTGTTTTGTTGGGTTATCGTTAGATGATGAAAACCAGTTTGATGAAAGTGACTCGCGCATTGCTAAATGGTGTGAGCAAATCTTAGCTGAACTCGACATATTATAATGGGGTCAGAGCCGAATAAAATGGAGGCAGATTCGCGTTTACATCAGGGCTTTTTCCGAAATGGGCAATCGCATCGTGATGGCGCCGATGTGAGTTTCAAAGATATCTTAAAATTATTTGGCTTTCGCACGATTGAAATCGGACGCTGGGTCAGCGCACAAGAACAGCAAATCGCGGCTAACTTATTTTTTGATGCGCTGTATGATTTATGTGATATTTTACACGTGCCTGAGCAAGTTATATCGCTTAAAGGTCGCTTAGGCATCGCGTTTGGTAAGGGCGGACGACCAGGCGTTTGCGCTCATTATACACCTGCTAAACATGAAATTAGTCTCGCTAAAAATGCCGGAGCGGGGAGTTTAGCTCACGAATGGTTTCATGCCTTTGATCATTATATTGGTCAAAAAATGTATCGAGATGTGCCCACTTCAATGTTTGCATCAGTCGGGTATTTGCATCATCAATCGTTAATAGAGCACCCGCTTAATGTACAACTCGCACAATGCTTTACCCAAATTTTACTGAGTGAGGACAAATCGCAACCCAGTGACTTTTTTTATCAAGCAAAAAAACTCGATGAAACTTATGGCGCTGTCTATTTTACCAAGCCAGAAGAGCTGTGTGCACGAGCCTTTGAATCGTTAATTCAAGATAGTGTCATCACCAACCAGTTTTTAGTGTCCGGCACCAAACAATCGGCACTCGCGAAAGCTGGAGCCTATCCAATGGGACCATCCCGACATGAAATTAATCGACAATTTCTTACATATTTTGGTTGGTTAGGTCAATCTTTACGCTAATTTTTCCCTATAATGCAAAAAAATGTAAAATGTGTTTACAAACCCCTACCCATTTTTGATATTTTCTTTATACTATGTGCTGACATGTTTTAAGGAATAAGAAAAATAGGCTATGAAAAGAAAAAAACATACCTCAAGTGATGACGACGCACAGATTGATATGACCCCGATGTTAGACATCGTTTTCATCATGTTGATATTCTTTATCGTGACAACGTCATTTGTTAAGGAAAAAGGACTTGAGGCAAGTCGTCCTAAAGATAACACTGAATCACAACAACCAAGTAAATCTTTGTCTATTCAAATTGATGACGTTGGCGTGATTAAAATGAATGGTCGTGAAGTCGACATTCGTCGTGTTGTTGCCAATATCCAAACTTACTTAGCTGAAAATAATACTGATTCAGCTGCTATCCAAGCTCATGAAGATACTGAGCATGGCATTGTAGTTGAAGTAATGAATCAGGCTAAAATTGCGGGTATTAATAAAATTTCAGTGCTCGTTAAAGATAAAAAATAACGACACTAGCACGAAGTAAACACCACCGCGTCGGTAACGATTCGGTGGTTTTTTTTAGTGTTGTTTTTTATGGATGTTGGATTTTTCGTTGCTGCCACATTTTAAAGGCAATACTACATAGATTAACCGTATTGAATACTGACCCGAATATACTTCCGACAGCAAGCGCATAAACCACCCCGATGCTTTCTGCAAAGATAAACCAACGTCGCATCACGGCAATATCCGTAAACATGATAGAGCCAGCCGTAAAAATAAACGCTGAGGTATAAGCAAGTAAAATGATGTACCCATGCTCTAATATGACCCATTCATAAATAAAAAAGCCAATGTTTAAGCTAATAAATAACACCAGTACCCATGTGCCTCGAACGGCCAAGGTCACCGCGTTACGAATTGCCGCTAAGCCGCAACCAATACCTGCAGCCATAGCGCCAAGTAAAAAATAGTGCGTACTCAGACACAGCATCGCTCCGCCGGATAAATACAAATAGCGACGCATGTTATTACTGCGATAGCCCACAAGATTAAATATAATCGCACCAAAGCCAAACGCTTCAGCAATCCATACATTGTCCAATGTATTACTCCAAAAATAGATAAACAAACATCAAGGTAATTGATTAACTACAGAGGTTGTAGCTTAATCATTTGTGCTGCAACGGCACTTGCATGCACCGGTTTGTATTTGGCTAGGGGCCCTACAAAACAAAATGATAAGAGCTGGCAAATCTTGATTGACCACTGCTCAGCACGGCGATACTCGTTGCGTTGACCGACTAATAATGAGGGTCTAACCGCAGCTGCATGTTGTAATTGCGGCATAGAAATAATCGATGATTCCAGCTCACCTTTGACTTTCAAATAGAAGTTTTTGCTGTTTTTGTTTGCTCCAACACTAGAAATCCATACAAATCCTTGGGCTCGTTGCGCTCGGGTTAATTGTGCGCACACATGGATAAATTCAAAATCGACACGCCGAAAGGCAGCTCGACTCTGCGCTTTTTTGATGGTAGTGCCTAAGCAACAAAATACATGATCAACGGTAAAGTATCCTTGGTAATCTTGTAACTGTTCAAAATCAATCACCACTGGCTGTAATTTACCCTCAGGATCAGGGTAATCATGACTCGATAAAGGACGTCTAATTAAGCATGTGATGGATTTGTAACCAGGATGGCGCAGCAATTGATTGACTAATTCTTTACCAACCAAGCCGCTTGCCCCGATGACACAGGCTGTTTTTCTATTATCACTCATAGTTTATTAATTATTTTTTATCCGTTAAAGTAAACATGGTAAATTATGCGCCTTCTAAAGTCATGCAACGATGAGTCAATAATATGAAAAATAACCTATTTATAGTCGTCTCTTCTCTATTTATCACTCTAAGTTTCACTAGCCCGTGTATGTCTGCTGATGATACACAGCCCCTTGCTCCAATTGCGCCCTTAGATATCGAACGGATATTTTCAGCGCCGGCATTACAAGGTACAGCACCGTCGATGGTTAAACTTTCTCCCGATGGTAAACGTGTGACCTTTATCCGTGCTAAAGCAACCGATAATAGTCGTTTCGACTTATGGGAATACAACATTAACGATAAGCAATCACGTTTGCTGTTTGATGCTGATGACTTGCATCAAGGCGATGAAAACTTATCTGATGAAGAAAAAGCACGACGTGAGCGCATGCGTGTTTCCGGATCGGGCATTTTATCCTACAGCTGGTCGGCTGATGGCACTGCACTATTGTTTCCATTAGCAGGTGATGTATTTTATTACCGTATTGGTGCGAAAAAAGCACAGCAACTTCTCAATACGCCGGAATTTGAGACGGATATTAAGCTTTCTCCAAAAGGTAATTATATTTCCTTTATTCGTAACCAAAACCTCTTTATCAAACTTATCGCAACAGGCAAAGAACTCGCTTTGACGACACAAGGTGGTGGCCCCATTAAATATGGTATGGCGGAGTTTGTTGCGCAAGAAGAAATGGGGCAATTAACCGGCTACTGGTGGGCACCGGATGAGTCGCATATCGCCTTTACCCGCGTTGATGAGACACCGGTGGACGTGATTACCCGTTCAGAAATTTATGCCGAACGCATTACCACCATCGAGCAAAAATACCCAAAAGCTGGCACACCCAATGTATTGCTCGAACTTTATGTGCAGAATATTCAAACCCAACAGCGTCAAGCGATTAACTTAGGTGCTGAGCAGGATATTTATTTACCTAGAGTACAATGGTCTAATACCAGTGCACTGCTCACCTATCAAGTCCAATCACGCAATCAGCAAACATTACAGTTATTTGGCTATGATGTTGCGACACAACGTAGCACAACTTTACTCACTGAACAGAGCAACACTTGGCTTAATCTGCATGACGATTTACACTTTTTGAGTCTACAGGATGCGTTCATCTGGGCGTCTGAACGTGATGGATTTAAGCACCTATATTTGTATCGTACTAATGGCGAATTGCTCCGTCAACTCACTAGTGGTGATTGGGTTGTGACCAGTATTGCTGCGGTGAATGAAAAAACCGGAAAAATCTTCATCAATGGGCGCAAGGATACGCCTTTAGAATCACATGTATATGCAGTTGATATGCAAACGGCTACCAGTAAACGCATCACCACGTTAGGTAAGCATCATGAGGTGAAATTTGCAAAAGATGCGTCGATTTATGTGGATGTCTTTTCTGATGTTAACACGCCAGCCCAAACCGGTTTGTATGCTGCTACGGGTCAATTTATTACTTGGTTGGATGAAAACCTTGTCAATGCTAACCATCCATTAGCGCCATTTGCTGCAGCATGGATTGCGCCTAAATTTGGCACCATCAAGGTACAAGATGATACTGAATTACATTACCGCTTGTATAAACCCGCAAACGTATCAGGTAAGCACCCTGTTATTGTCTATCATTACGGCGGCCCTCGGGCACAAGTCGTCACCAATAAATGGGCTGGCAATCGCGGCTTAATGTTCCAGTATTGGGCACAACAAGGCTATGTGGTATTTAGTATTGATAATCGCGGTTCGTATTATCGAGGTAAAGCGTTCGAAGATCCGATATACAAAGCGATGGGTACCGTCGAGATTGACGATCAAAAACGCGGCGTCGATTTTTTACGCACTCTTGATTTTGTTGACCCGAGCAAGATCGGTGTTTATGGACACAGCTATGGCGGTTACATGAGCCTGATGGCGATGTTTAAAGCGCCGGAGTATTTTGCGGCTGGCGTGTCCGGTGCTCCGGTCACCGAATGGCGTTTGTACGACACTCATTACACAGAACGCTATTTGGGTAACCCCAACACTGAGAAAAGCGCTTATGATGCTTCCTCGGTCTTTCCTTACGCAAATAACTTACAAGGCGACCTGCTCATTTATCATGGCATGGCCGACGATAATGTATTGTTTACGCACGCGACTAAGTTGTATAAACACCTACAAGACAACGCTAAATTATTTCATGTGATGGACTACCCCGGTAAAAAACACAGTATCCGAGGTAAAAACACACAAATTCATATGTTTAAAACAATCACGCATCACTTTGACACATATTTAAAATAACTACGTAGACATGTTGTTAGCAAGGGAGTGCTATGATATTCGATTTTTTAACGTGACGCCTTGCTTGTCAATTACGCTGAGCCACTAGTGAGATATACGATGCTAACTTTACCTAACTTTACCGATGTGCAAGATGCTTATGAAAGGATCAAACCCCATGTCACACAAACCCCAGTCGTGACCTCATCATTACTCAATGCGTGGCTGGGTCATACCGTGTTATTTAAAGCGGAATGTTTACAACGTACCGGCTCATTTAAATTACGCGGCGCCACCAACTTTTTACATCATTATTGTCAAACCCACCCAACCCCGCTGCGAATTGTCGCTAATTCATCAGGAAATCATGCCCAAGCGGTTGCCTATGCAGGCAGCATGCTCAACATTCCTGTAGATATCTATTCAACTGAAAGCATTTCGCCAGTTAAAGCTGCAGCGACACAGGATTACGGCGCACAATTGCATTTATTTCCGACAAGATTAGAAGCAGATGCCGCCGTAGCCGCTGCCGCTGAAGCCGAAGGGGTATTGTGGATCCCACCGTTTAATCATGCGGATATTATTGCAGGACAAGGCACCGCCGTATTAGAAGCGATAACCCAAACATCCGAGCATAATATTGATGCTGTCTTTACGCCTTGTGGTGGTGGAGGCTTAACCAGTGGTGCGCTATTAACGACCAGAGCCTTGCTACCTGAAGCACAGATGATTGGTGTAGAGCCTGAAAACGCCAATGACGCATCGATTTCATTACAACAAGGCAGTATATATACCCTACCCGCACCAGCACAAACCTTAGCCGACGGAGCCGCGACACCTGCGGTTGGCGATATTACATTTGAATTTTTACAGCAACTAGATGGGTTTTACGAAGTCAACGAAACGCAAATTGCCTATTGGACACAATGGTTACAGCATTTATTGAAGCTCCATATTGAGCCCACGTGTTGTATGACCATGGCCGGCGCTGTCGCATGGCTAGCAGGGCAACCAAAAGGTCAAACGGTACTGGTAGTACTCTCTGGTGGGAATATTGCGACTTCGACTATGCAGCAAATTTATGCCGTTGATTATCTGACACAGCCCCCTTATTTGGATTGATAGTTTAATAGGGGGTTTTTCGTTGTAAAACGATTTTATGAGTACTATTTAACTATTGTTTTAGCACTGTTGTCTCAGCAGCAGTGAGCAGGAACTCATATGAATCTTTACCTAAATAAATCTCGTAGCACTGTTGTTGTGTTGCTATTGCTTGTATTACCTTGTGTTTCAGTTGCAGCAACCACCGCTCCAATACAACGAGCGTTGTTTGTGGGTAACAGCTTTAGTTACTATAACAATGGCATTCAAAATCACGTTAGCAATCTGGTGCGTTCAACACAACAATGGGAAAAAGGAACGACACGCTATCGCATGGCAACGGTATCGGTATCGGGGGGGAATTTATCAGAGCATGTGGCCGGTGTATTTGGACTCCTTGATAATCAAGGCTATGATGCCCTCGTGATCCAAGGGTTATCCAACGGTCCCATCAAAAATAAAAAAACACATCAGCGCTTTTCAGACAATGCAGCCGCACTGATAAAATTGGCACGAGAGCATGGTGCACAACCTATATTATTTATGACTTGGCCCTATGCCAACACTCCCAAAATGACCGAGCCATTATTAGCGGCATATGCCAAAGTGGCCCAAGCGCACCAAGTAATGTTAGTTCCAGTTGGACTAGCGTTTGCCACAATTAATACACAATATCCTAATATCGACTTATATGTTCCTGATATTAGCGCCTTTAAGATTGAGTCACACATCAAAGAAAATGATAACAATGCAAGCACAATAGACGCAGCACAAATCCTCTACAAAAAAGATATTAAACATCCTAGCATCGCGGGCACATATTTAGCCGCTTGCATGTTCTACGCTGCGTTTTATCAACAATCGCCAGTTGGGTTAGCCTATACCGCAGGGCTTTCACAGGAATACGCTGCTATTTTACAACATGTTGCTTGGGATACATTGGTGAGTTATTCGCAGAACAATAAAAACATGAAAACAAAAAAAGCCCAGTCATAAACGGGGCTTTTATCTCGCAATGTGACTGCGCGTTAATTAAATTCACATCAATTTATCAATGCACAGTAACCGCTATAATTGAGGGCCTGCTGCAACTAATGCTACACCATTCTCGGTATCAGTAAACTTACTAAAGTTATCGACAAATAATGTAGCCAGATCCGTCGCTTTGCTGTGCCAATCTTGTGCGTCACTGTATGTACCGCGAGGATCGAGAACACTTGGATCAACATGTTGCAATTGCGTCGGTACCGTCAAATTGAAAATAGGGATAATTTGCGTCGGCGCATCATCAATCGACCCATCCAAAATTGCATCAATTATCGCGCGGGTAGCTTTAATTGAAATACGTTCGCCTGTGCCGTTCCAACCCGTATTCACTAAGTATGCTTGCGCACCGGATGCTTGCATGCGCTTTTCTAAGACTTGTGCATATTTGGTTGGGTGTAAACTTAAGAAAGCCGCACCAAAACAACTCGAAAAAATCGGAGTAGGCTCAGTAATACCTCTCTCCGTCCCAGCTAATTTAGCGGTAAAACCTGATAAAAAGTAATACTGGACTTGAGCTGGCGTTAACTTAGACACAGCTGGCAAGACACCAAATGCATCAGCCGTTAAAAAAATGACTTTATCGGCATGTCCAGCACGCGAAATAGGCTTAACAATATTATCTATATGGTGGATCGGGTAAGAAACACGTGTATTTTCAGTGACTGAACCATCGTCATAATCAATCTCTCCACCCGCTAATACTGTTACATTTTCGAGTAACGCATCACGGCGGATTGCGTTGTAAATATCGGGTTCATTTTCTTTGCTTAACTTGATCGTTTTAGCATAACAACCACCCTCAAAATTAAACACGCCGTTATCATCCCAGCCATGCTCATCATCACCAATCAGTTCACGCTTAGGATCGGTCGATAAGGTCGTTTTACCGGTCCCGGAAAGTCCAAAGAATATGGCTACATCGCCATTTTCACCCACATTGGCACTACAATGCATCGATGCAATATCTTTAAGCGGTAACAGGTAGTTCATCATAGAGAACATCCCTTTTTTCATTTCACCACCATACCAAGTACCACCAATAAGTTGGATTTTCTCGGTAAGATTAAACGCAACAAAGTTTTCAGAGTTCAAGCCATGAGTTTGCCAAGAAGGATTCGTCGCTTTAGCGCCATTCATGACAATGAAATCAGGTTCATAATCGGCTAATTCTTGAGCCGTAGGACGAATGAACATATTAGTCACGAAATGAGCTTGCCACGCGACTTCCGTGACAAAGCGCACTTTCAGACGCGTATCTTCGTTAGCCCCACAGAATGTATCAACAACAAACAACCGCTGTTCCGATAATTGCGTCGTCACTAAGCTTTTGAGGTCGTTCCACACGTTTTGTGAAATCGGCTTGTTATCGTTTTTGCCTTGATCTGACCACCATACGGTGTTTTCAGTCACGGCATCTTTAATTGTCTTTGGGAGAGCGGCCAGTAAATTCGCCAGTATTGACGGCGACTGCACCACATTCGGTTATCACCCCTTTTTCATAACCCGTTAGGCTATCTAAGGTGGTTTCGTTGAACAGTACGTCATAACTTGGGTTATGAAGTATTTCCGTCGCATTTGTTATGCCATAAGCATGCAAATCTTGGGAGATGGTCATGTAGGGTACTCCTCGATTTGTCCACCACAAGCCTAATGGATTGTGACTTCTCGATTGTTTTAAACTAGTGTATGAAAGTGTGACTTTTTTATTTTTATGGGTCTGTCACACATCAATAGTAGTAGTTTTAATCGCCTAGAACAATGGACAAACAACGAGTTAATACGAAAATCGTACAAAAAACGAACTCAATATTCACACGATGAATGATTAGCAGCAAGATTATTAATAAGTAATGGACTAGGGAACCTCGTTCCCTCGCGTAGACTCAAGTAATCCGTACCAATCAACGGCGCTTAATTCACATCGAGTAACTTGAGCACATGCTCTAATACGGCCAAAGTTTGTAGTGCCTATGATAGGTTGTATTGAAACAGGATGGCGAGTTAAAAATGCCAACACGATTGCTTCTCGGCTAACATCATATTGCTGTGCCAATTGTATTATCATGTTTGTTGTATGATGAACATTCATAGAAACATCGTTACTCATTTCTTTGGTGAATTGTCCTTGAGCTAGTGCCCCCCACGCCTGAATTTGTATTTTATGCTGTTGGGCATATTCTGCCATTCCGTCATAGCGGTGCGTCGGTTCAATGCTGGCATTGATGAATCCGGGTTTAGCCAGACTTAATTCGATTTGATTTGCAATAATGGGAAACGGTAAGGCCGATTGTAAAAAAGCCAATTGTGCAGCGTGCATATTAGACACACCGATATGCGCAATTTTTCCGGCACGGTGCAGGGCAATGAGTGTTTGTGCCACTTCATCAAGCTGCATTAATGGATCGGGTCGATGTAGTAACAACACATCAAGCTGTTCGATATGCAAACGTTGTAATATTTCCTCTACGGAATGAGTGATCCACTGCGGTGAAAAATCATAGCGTTTGACGCCATGAACATCCTGAAATCGGATCCCACATTTACTTTGTATACTCATTTTTTCACGTAAATCTGGTGACTGATGCAATACCTGGCCAAATGCAGTTTCAGCTTTACCAAACGTGTAAATGTCTGCGTGATCAAAAATCCGGATCCCTTCCTCTAAACAGCATTCAATAATGGCTTGTGTCTGTTTAATGTCGTCAGCCGATACGGAATTAGTGTTCCAGCCGCCGCCTAAGCCCATGCAACCGTATATAAGGGATGAGTGTTGTGTAAGATGTTGCGCTAGTGGATATTGTGGCATAGCCGATTGTGTTGACATAGGGTGCTCCGAATAAACAATGCCATTATGATACATCGGGTTCCGGTAAGGGTAAATTTAATTGTTCAATATCTTCAGGATCATACAACCCAATATGTAAACCCACCAAACGGATCCCACGCTCTTTGCGTCGTTCTAACACTTCCGTAAGTAAATCGGAAAAATAGGCTTCAGTATATATTTGCCGAGTATGAGAAATCGTCGTTTGCTGAAAATCATTGAATTTAAGTTTGATGCCTTGGCTTTTAATTCGGCTCCCCACATTGGCTGAGGCAATTCTAGATTGCAACTTAGGTAATAAGTATTCAATTACCTCTTCAACATCACTGCGCGCAAATATATCTTCGGATAGGGTGCGTTCAACCCCTACTGATTTGCGTACACGATGCACTTGTACTTCGCGATCATCAATAGCATGACAACGATGCCACAATAAGGCACCGAATTTACCAAACTGTTTATTCAATCGAGCAAAAGGAAACGCGCGAACATCTTTGCAAGTAAACAACCCTAAATGATTAAGCTTTTCAATAGTCACTTTACCCACACCAGGGATTTTATTAAGTGGCAGTTGTAATACAAAAGCATCAAGTTTGGCCGGGGTAATGACACACAACCCGTTCGGCTTGTTTTCGTCTGAAGCAACTTTAGCAACAAACTTAATCGGGGCTACACCCGCTGAGGCAGTCAAACCCGTTTCAGCTTCAATGACACGTCTTATATCCTCAGCTATGCGCGTTGCCGAACCATCAAAATAGGCAGAATCCGTCACATCTAAGTACGCTTCATCCCATGATAGTGGTTCAATTAATGAGGTGTAGCGACTAAATATTTCACGAATGTGGTCGGATACGGCTTTATATTCAGCCATTCGGCCGGGAACGAGGACTAAGTCAGGACAAAGGCGCAATGCATGCGCGGTGGACATAGCGGAGCGAACGCCGAAACGACGGGCAAGATAGTTACAAGTAGAAATCACACCACGACGGTCTGAACTGCCGCCAATCGCGATTGGTACATGACGTAATGATGGGTTATCACGCATTTCTACCGCAGCATAAAAACAGTCCATATCGACATGGATGATTTTACGTTGGACAGACTCACTCATGTGATATTCATTTACTCGTATGAAGGGTTTGAAAACTATCCAAACCCGATACGGTCATCTTATTTAGAAGGGGGAATAGCTTAAAATTTGTGTTCAAGACCTAATGCAAGATAACTCTCATCTTCTGCAGTGTCAAAGTTAAATGAAGTATAAAAGGCATACAATTTGGTATTTTTACCTAATTTACGATCAGCACCTAAGGTAAAGCCAGAATCATCTTCAGCAGTTTGATATTGACCTTTTACGTTGTAGTTACCCAATTTGTATTGCGCACTTACCATAAAGCCGTCTTTTTCAGAACCATCAGCGACATTCTCTTGGGTTTGTAACATGACGCCCAATTTTACTTCACCTACTACAGTACCAGCAGTAAGACGAGTAACGTTATACCCTTTTAGTTCATTGTCCATAGCGATTGCAGCGTAATATTTACCTTTTTTCAAGGCGCTATCACCATAGCTAACAGAGACAGAAGTTGCAGCATCATCACTAGCTTCATCAAGATAATAACCTAGACCTAATTGAAAACCATTAAATGAGGGTGATTTGTAAGTGATTGAATCACTCATGCGGTTTTCACCTTTCCACAACACTTTAATATCAGCTTCTTGGTCTGAATATAAATCAAATTTACCTTGAGATTGTTTCAGTATTGAATCATTACGACCAACAACCACTTCACCAAATGCGCCTCTTAAGCCTACAAATTGATTACGTGATTTAAGGTTAGACGAACCTGATTCATCAGAGGGATCAACTTGGAATTCATAAGTATAAAAGACTTCTAAATCATCATTTAAACTGGTTGAGCCTTTTAAACCAATGCGTGAAGCATTGCTTTTTAATTCAGTTTTACCATCTGAATCTTGTAAGCTGATATTAACTTTACCGTAAAGATCTGCTGAAACTGAAGCGGCAAGAACTGGAGCAGAGATTGCCATTGCTAGTGTAGTAGCGGCGATTGATTGAATAAATTTCATACATTAGACCTTTGATTTAAAATTAACAAATCCCTGATTTAGATTAATTTCGTCACTGAATATGAGCGCTACTTTATATACCGAATATTACAGTAATATGACAACACACAAGAAATATTACATTATTATGGCATATTTGTGACGGCACACTGAAAGATATTACAGATCTTTGGCACATTTATGACAGCGTGTATGGCGTTGAAAGGCTTTGTGGATGTGCGTTTAAGTTTGCGAAAAAGATACGGTCATGGATTCGTGATTCAGAGAAAACAAAATTATTAAATAATTTTGTCTTTTTCCCATGCTTTGATTTTTTCGGCGCGGATAGCTTCTTTTTCCATGCGGGCTTTTTTACGATCACAAGGTTCAGGGCAATCACAGGCTTTAGCAATACCCAATGCACCTAAACCACCACAACTCCCGGCAATGGTTTTACGTTGTAAAATATACCCAATTGCCATTGCAGCAACGGTAATAAGAAAAAACACAAAAGCTAAAATAAACGTGCTCATAGTAACCTACTATATTAATTAATTATGGTGACGATCTGCGTAAATGCAGGTGACTGATACTCGACAAACGTATTGTCTTCTTTAAGGATCAGCATCAATGCAATCCCCTGCGCCTCAGCGAGCGCCTGAGCGTCTTTTGCTGACAATATCATCATTGCAGTAGCCAATCCATCCGCAGTCATAGAGGATGCATGTACCACTGTCGCTGAAACCGTATTATGCTGGATCGGATACCCCGAAATTGGATCGATCAGATGTGAATAGCGAATACCATCTTCTTCAAAATAATTGCGATAGTCACCCGAGGTAGCGACGGCATTATCGCCAACACTAATAATTTTTTGTACTGCTCGAGATTCACTAACCGGTTTTTCAATGGCTATGCGCCATGCCTCACCGTTGAGTTTAGTGCCGGCCACACGCATTTCCCCCCCTATTTCGACTAAAAAACTCATCAATTTATAGTCAATTAATAGTTCAGCAATTGCATCAACCCCATACCCTTTGGCGATTGTTGATAGATCCAAATACAGATTATCGATGGTTTTGGTTAATACCACGCCTTCAAGGGTTAATTTGTCTAAACCTGATAATGCCTTAGCCTCAGCTATTTGCAGGTCGCTTGGAATTGTTTCAGGGCGTTTAGTTGGGCCAAACCCCCATAAATTCACCAACGGACCGATCGTCACATCAAGTGCATGACCACTTATTTTACCTAGCCGTATCGCTTCAGCCGCTACTAAGGCGGTTTCAGGAGACAATGTAAAGGGCTGTTGCCGCGGTGCACGGTTAAATAACGAAAGTTCAGAATCGCCAATATACGTAGACATGAGTTGATTGATCTCAACTAATCGCTGGTCAATTTTATGCTGTAATGCAACCGTATCAACTGGTTTATCACTCACAAATTTGACATTATAAGTGGTGCCCATTGTGCGGCCTGAAAAATAGTGTTCTTTTGCTTGAGGCTGGTGTGAACACCCAGCCAATAACACTGCACTAATAATAACCAAACTGACTAAACGTAATGAGTACACGAAAAATCCTTAATACAAAATAAAGAAAAAAAGGAGCCAATCGGCTCCCTTTCTCAACGTTATGCTGTTGCAATAACCTTTATGGGATTAACCGCCAAAGTCATCAAGCATAATGTTTTCATCTTCTACGCCTAAATCTTTAAGCATATTGATAACTGCCGCATTCATCATTGGAGGACCACACATGTAGAACTCACAATCTTCTGGTGCTGGATGATCTTTCAAGTAGTTTTCTAGCAACACTAAATGAATAAATCCAGTCATCCCTTCCCAATTATCTTCTGGTTGAGGATCAGATAAGGCCACATGCCAATCGAAATTTTCATTCTCAGCAGCCAACATATCAAAATCTTCTACGTAAAACATTTCACGGGCAGAGCGTGCACCGTACCAGAAAGAAATTTTACGGTCTGTTTTAAGACGACGTAATTGGTCAAAGATGTGTGAACGCATTGGCGCCATACCCGCACCACCACCAACAAATACCATTTCTGCATCGGTGTCTTTAGCAAAGAACTCACCAAATGGACCTGAAATTGTCACTTTATCACCTGGCTTTAAAGACCAAATAAACGATGACATTTTACCCGCTGGTAAACTTAGATTTTTAGGCGGCGGCGTTGCAATACGTACGTTAAGTAAGATGATACCTTCTTCTTCAGGGTAATTAGCCATCGAATATGCACGAATGGTTTCTTCGTCTACTTTTGATTCAACATCAAAGAAACCAAAGTGATTCCAATCAGGACGGTATTCTTCTGGGACATCAAAATCACTGTATTTAATGTGATGAGGTGGCGCCTCAATTTGAATATAACCACCAGCACGGAATGGAACACTTTCGCCATCAGGGATGCCTAATTTAAGCTCTTTGATAAACGTCGCTTCGTTATTGTTAGAAATAACGTCACATTCCCATTTTTTCACACCAAAAATTTCTTCTGGTAATTCGATATCCATGTCTTGCTTAATCGCAACCTGACAGGATAAGCGTAAGCCTTCTTTGGCATCACGTTTGCTGATGTGATCTAGCTCAGTCGGTAAGATTTCACCACCACCAGATTTGATGTGCACGTGACACTGACCACATGAACCACCGCCACCACACGCTGAAGATACAAAGATCCCAGAGTCAGCTAACGCACCTAACAATTTACCACCTGGAGAGGTAGTAATTGATTTTGCTGGATCGCCATTAATTAAGATTTGTACATCACCTTCAGGTACCAACTTTGACTTGGCAAACATGATAATGAAGACTAGCGCTAGTACGATCGCAATGAACATACCTACGCCTAAATAAATTTCAGTTGTATTCATATAAATGCTCCTTTAGGGCTTAAATTGCAATACCAGTAAATGACTGGAAGCCTAGTGCCATAAGACCAGCAATCATAAATACTGAACCTAGACCACGAATACCTTCAGGCATATCTGCATACTTTAATTTTTCACGTACCGCTGCTAATAAGATAATTGCTAGCGCCCAACCTGCACCACTACCAATACCATATACAATACTTTCTGGAATGTTGTATTCGCGTTGTACGGCGAACGCAACACCACCAAAGATGGCACAGTTTACGGTAATCAGCGGCAAAAAGATCCCTAATGCGTTATATAACGCCGGGAAAAATTTGTCTAAACTCATTTCCAAAATCTGTACTAATGCAGCGATAACTCCAATGAATGTCAAAAAACTTAAGAAGCTTAAATCCGTATCAGGGAAACCCGCCCAACCTAATGCACCGGGCGCTAGGATGTTAGTATAAATAATTTGGTTAACCGGTACTGAGATCCCCAATACCACGATAACAGCAACCCCTAGGCCCATTGCCGTAGAGACTTTCTTAGATACTGCCAAAAATGTACACATACCTAAGAATAATGATAGCGCCATATTTTCAACGAAAATTGAACGCACTAATAATGCTAAATAATGTTCCATGATTATTCCTTAGGCTCTACTTGCTCTGGACGAATAGTTCGGATAAACCAAATTAACCCGCCAATTAAGAAGAATGAACTAAATGGTAGAATCAACAGACCATTACCTTGATACCAACCACCATTAGTGACTAATGGTAAAATTTCAAAACCAAGGATAGTACCAAAACCAAATAATTCTTTGATTGTACCAATCACGATTAGGACAAATGAATACCCTAAACCATTACCAATACCGTCTAAGAAACTCATCATAGGTGGTGACTTCATTGCATAAGCTTCAGCACGACCCATTACGATACAGTTAGTGATAATCAAACCAACGAATACCGAGAGTTGTTTAGAAATCTCATACGAATACGCTTTTAACACCTGATCAACAACGATTACTAGTGACGCAATAATCGTCATCTGAATAATAATACGTACGCTTGAAGGAATTTGATTACGAATTAATGAAATAAATAAGTTAGAAAAGGCTGTTACTACAGTAAGTGCTAATGACATTACTAACGCAGTTTCTAATTTAGTTGTAATTGCAAGTGCAGAACAAATACCTAGTACGTGCAACGCGATTGGATTTGACCCCAAAATTGGCTCAAAGAGAGCTTTCTTCATTTCTTTTATATCAGCCATGATAGTCCCCTATGATTTCCAAGATTGACGTTGAAGATAAGGACCGAAGCCATTATCACCTAACCAATAAGATAACGTATTCTGAACGCCGTTACTGGTAAGAGTTGCACCAGATAATGCATCAACCGCATAGGGGTTTTGCGTACCTGCTTGCTTTTTAACTTGAATAGCAACTTCGCCATTGTTAAACAATTTCTTACCATTCCACAATGCTTGCCACGCTGGATTTTGCACTTCACCACCTAATCCAGGGGTTTCTTTGTGTTGATAATAAATGAGTTCACGAACCGTATTGCCGTCTGCATCTAATGCTAAAAATCCGTACATCAAATCCCACAACCCACTACCGTGGATCGGTAAAATGACACGAGATACTTCACCTGAAGCGTTTTTGATGTGATAAATGTTAGCAATATTTGCACGACGAGAAAAACCAACATTACCTTCGACTTTCGTACTGGTATCTTTGGTTTTCGATACTTTACCGTACATATTGTATGGCTTTGTCATCCCTTCATTAGGATTGGCAACATATTCACCCGTCGCTAAATCAACAAATTTTTCTTCAACAAGTTGATTGTACGTGCCAGCAATATCACCTGCAGCTTGGTCAGCAAGACCAGCCGCAGTTAAAATATTAGACATTTTATCTAACGCTGCATTGTCATTTTGTAAACTACGTAAACCTACCGCAGCACCAGATACAATGATTGAACAGACTAAACATACAGCCAGTACAACACCGACTGTTTTACCTAAAGTTTCTTTTTTAGCCGACACGAGCGACCCTCCGCTTAATGTTGCTTTGCGCGACGAAATAATCGAATAACGGCGCCCATAAGTTAGCAAATAAGATAGCTAGCATAATACCTTCTGGGAATGCAGGGTTAAGTACACGTACCACCACTGTCATAAAGCCAATAAAGAATCCATATGCCCATTTGCCTGTGTTAGTAAATGATGCTGATACTGGGTCGGTCGCCATAAAGAACAAACCAAACGCCATACCACCAATCACCATATGCCAATACCAAGGCATTGCCATCATCGGATTAACATCACTACCAATATAGTTAAGCAAGCTAGATAAGAAGACCACACCGATGATGCCGCCTAATACGATACGCCAACTGGCGATGCGCAAGTAAATAATAAACAAGCCACCAAGCATAATCGCTAGCGTTGATACTTCACCAACAGAGCCTGGAATGTTACCGAAGAACGAATCCATCCATAAGCTCATGTTGCTGTAGTCCATGTCGCCATTAGCGGCTTTTGACAACCACGTCGCGCCAGAGAAGCCATCAGCAGGTGCAACTGCAACCCAAGGGCTGTCACCAGACATACTTGCAGGATAAGCAAAATACAAGAACGCACGGCCTGATAAGGCTGGGTTTAAGAAGTTACGGCCAGTTCCACCAAAGACTTCTTTAGCAATAACAACACCAAACGTAATACCTAATGCAACTTGCCATAATGGCACGGTCGCCGGTAACGTTAACGCAAACAATACCGAGGTAACAAAGAACCCTTCGTTGACTTCATGTTTACGAACCGATGCGAACAATACTTCCCAGAAACCACCCACAGCAAATGTCACGGCATATATAGGTAGGAAGAAACAAGCTCCGTAGAAAAACATGGATAAAGTACCGATATCAGCAGTACCTAACTCACCGCCTAGGGCAGTAAATAAGGCAGCTTGCCACATGTCAGGTAATGTACCTGCACCGGCTAAGATAACTTCATGCGCTTGAGCACCAACGTTATACATACCATAAAACATTGCTGGGAATGTCGCCATCCACACCATGATCATGATACGTTTTAAATCAATGCTATCTTTAACGTGAGTCGATGAGGAATTAACCTTACCTGGGGTATAAAAAATAGTCGCCGCTGCTTCATACAACGCGTAAAACTTTTCATGTTTACCGCCCGGCTCAAAATCCGGTTCGATTTTTTCTAAAAATGCTTTTAAACCCATGGCTTAACCCTCTTGTTCAATTTTAGTTAAACAATCACGTAAGATTGGACCGTAGTTATATTTGCCGGGGCAAACATAAGAACATAATGCCAAATCTTCTTCATCTAACTCTAATGCGCCCAGTGTTTGTGCACTATCGGTATCACCAGAAATGATGTCACGTAATAATAAAGTCGGTAATACATCTAACGGCATGATGCGTTCATAGTTACCAATTGGTACCATTGAACGGTCTGAACCATTAGTCGTTGAAGTCATATCAAATAGACGCTTAGTATTCAGGTGACCTAAATACGCTCGGGTAATTGAATGCTGGTTACTACCAGGCATAATCCAACCGAACAATTTCTTTTCTTTGTCTTCTTTGATTAATGAAACTTGTAAATGATAACGACCAAGATACGCTTGTGGACCTTGTGCGTGAGTACCATTTAACACTGAACCAGAAATCACACGAACTGACGTTTCGCTAAGTTCATTTTCAAGAAGTTGCTCTAATGAAGCACCAAGTACCGTCGAAACTAAACGAGGTTTTTTCGCAACAGGACCAGACAAAGCAATCACGCGCGTACTATCTAGCTCACCAGTAGTGAACAAAGTACCAATAGCGATGACATCTTGATAGCTGATGTGCCAAACTTTTTTGCCTGGACCAACTGGATCAAGAGTATGAATGTGCGTACCTACTAACCCTGCAGGGTGAGGACCAGCAAATTCGTTCGTATCAACCTTAGCATTACCGGTATTAACCGATGCACCAGGTGCTTTACTGACGAAAATTTTGCCATCAGTTAAGTTTGATAATACGTTCAAGCCGTTCACGAAATCATCATTGCGTGTCGCAATAATCACCGTCGGATCGGCAGCTAATGGATTAGTATCCATTGCATTGACGAAAATTGAATTCGGTGTTGAACCAACCGCAGGTACTTTGCTGAATGGACGAGTACGTAATGCTGTCCATAAACCTGAATCGACTAGTTGCGTTTGGACCTGTACACGAGCAATACCCGTTAACTTGTCCGCAGCAAACTTGTCAAACGTGACTTTCGCATCGCCCGCGGCATCAATAACTACTGATTGCAAAACACGCTTTGCGCCACGATTAACCGCAGTGACTTGACCTGAGATAGGCGCCGTAAACTTTACGCCAGGATTCTTTTTATCTTCAAAAAGTAACTGACCTTGCTTTACCGCATCGCCGACTTGGACATGCATCGTAGGACGCATTCCATTATATTCCTCACCTAACACAGCTACTTGGGTAACGGCATTTCCAGTATGGATTTGCTGTTCCGGCGCACCTGATATCGGGAGGTCTAACCCTTTCTTTATTTTATTTAACATAAGCAATTGCACTACTCGTTTAGATACTAATTAGCCAAGTCACTCACCCTTTTATCGGCAAGGCGTTGAGAGATTTGGCTAATCAGTCTCATGGTTATAAATAATTATATTTGTATATGCATGTTTAGCAGATGGTTCAATGGCATCTATCTTACCCATACCTAGACGCGTTGCGTCCTAGACAAATGTCATTTAAGCGTGCCGGATTATAAAGGAAAATCCCTCCATAATCTATTGTCTATCAGGATAATATTGGCGAGTTTGAGATAATAATAATAATCCGATGTTCAAATATACTGCCAAGTAACTAGGTTCACTCACGTATCAGCTTGATGTTTAAAGAAATAAACCGCCTAAATGGCGGTTTATTTCTTTTTTAACTATATATTGCAAGGAGATTAAACTTTAGTATTGCATAGTATTATATAGCTATAAATGTATCCGTTATGTAAGAACAAACTAGGTCTACATATTGCTAGATATTATACCCATTCAGCTAACGGGCTAACATCCGCCGCATAATCAACACCGTCTAATCCAAATCCAAATAATTGCAAGAAATCAGCGTTATAACCCGCATAATCACTTAATTCATGAAAATTATCTTGGGTCACTTGTCCCCATAACGCTTCGATTTTAGCCTGAGTAGCATCGTTGGTTTCTTTGGCATCCATACGATAACGATTCGTTTCATCTAATGCTGCATCAGGGTTTAACAAACATTCGCTAAACAAGCCTGCAATTTGCTCAATACAGCCTTCATGCGTGCCTTCTTCTTTCATCACTTTATAAATCAATGAAATGTACAATGGCATCACAGGGATTGCCGAGCTAGCTTGCGTCACTAACGCTTTTAATGAAGATACATGCGCATCAATACTAAGGTTAGCATAGGTAGTATTAATCGCTGTCGCGGCACGATCTAAATCTTCTTTCGCTCTACCTATTGTCGCAGAGCCGTAGATTGGCCATGTGAGTTTTTTACCAATATAAGTATACGCAGTCGTTTTCGCATTTGGCGCAAGTAAATCAGCTTCAGCTAAGGCTTTAACCCACAATTCCCAATCTTCACCGCCCATGACTTTGATCGTTTGATCGATTTCGTCTTGGTTTGCAGGCTCTAACGCAATCGTATGGATCCGATCTTTATCTGTATCATACGTTTTAGTTTCATACGCTTGGCCTACTGGCTTAAGCGTTGATTTGTAGACTTCACCTGTTTCAGGATCCGTGCGGCGTGGCGACGCTAATGAATACACCACTAAATCAACCTGACCAATGGTTTCTTTTAATTTAGCAATAACTTGCGCTTTCATGTCATTACCAAACGCATCACCATTTAAGGTATGTGCTTCAATGCCTGCTGCTTTTGCTTGGGCGTGAAATGCAGCGGTATTGTAATAGCCCGCAGTACCGGTTTTACGCTCGGTTGGTTCTTTTTCAAAACACACACCCACTGTATTTGCGCCGTAACCAAAGCTAGCAGTAATGCGAGATGCCAAACCGTAACCAGTAGAACAGCCTAGAATGAGTACGTTTTTTGGTGCCGTATCCGCATCTTGCGTTAAATCGAGACCTTTAATATAGGCTATTTGATTTGCAACGCTTTGTGCACAACCCACTGGGTGAGCATTGGTACAGATAAAGCCACGTACTTTTGGGGAAATAACCATCTACTGCTTCCTTAATTATAAATATTTGGGCGTATTGTAAACCTGCAAAGCAGGTTAACTGGTCAAATGAGTGATATATCGACGCATATTTCACGTTAATCGCTTTTATCAGCATCATTTTCGACATAAAAAAAGCGCTTGGAGCATTTACTCAACAAGCGCTTGAATCAAATACAGCTAGGTTTAACCTAAAATTGCGTGCAATTCTACGTCAAATACTAGTGTGCTGTATGGTGCTATTGCACCACCGGCACCTTGCTCACCGTAAGCAAGATCATGTGGAATGGTTAAACGCAACTTATCGCCAACAGACATAAGCTGCAATGCTTCAGTCCAACCTTTGATTACGCCACCAACTGGAAATTCAGCAGGCTGACCACGATCATAAGATGAATCAAACACGTCACCATTAATCAATGTACCGTGATAATCAACACGAACGGTCGATGCTGCTGTTGGTTTTTCGCCGTCACCAGAATTAATTACTTCGTATTGTAAACCAGAATCCGTTACTGTTACTTCAGCACGTTCTGCATTTTTAGCTAAGTATGCTTGCGCTTCAGCAATCACACTTTCAAATTCTTTTGATTTTTCAGCTTCCATGCGCTTATGGATCTCACTGAATGCAGCACCTAAAGTCTCGTTATCAACGGCACTTTCTTGACCACCAAAAGAATCTTGTAATCCATTGATCACAGCTTCAATTGATAATCCGTCAAACGGATTAGATGCTAATTGTTGGCCCATTTGGAAACCAATACCGTAACTTGCTTGACCTTCAATAGTCGTTAGATCTGCCATGTTTTCTCCTGCAGGTTTATTAAAATTGTCGTGCAAGTCGTCGCTTGCACAACAGCAAAGAAGAGAATTGTAGCATAGGTGCAATTAATATAATTATAAAATATGTCATATTGATTTAGACAGTTTAGCCAAAATTTCGTATGGTTATAGTTCGATGAAATATAGGAAATATTGCTCATGCAACATGATAAGCAAATCGATGCTCAGTTAAAGCACACAGTGCGGGATTTAGGTGAATTACTTGGCCAGACAATTAAACATGAACTCGGTCAAGAATGGTTAGATAAAATTGAAGCAATCCGTTTGCAAGGTCGGGCTGGACATCTAGGTGATGCCGCTGCCAATATCGCCTTACAAAATGTGTTTAAAGACATGAACAATGAAAGCTTATTGGTCATTGCTAGAGCGTTTGCTCAGTTTTTGAACCTTGCCAACATCGCCGAACAAGAATTTAATAGTAGTAAACAGCTCGATGATTCCGTTGATGTGTTATTTAGCCACTTACGTAAAGCTCAAAAATCACCCGAAGCGATTTATGAAGCCGTTAATGCCTTGCATATTGATTTAGTCCTTACCGCTCACCCGACAGAGGTTACTCGTCGCACCATGATCCACAAACATACGGCATTAGCCGAGTGTTTGCGTCAACAACACAATGACACCTTGCATCCTGCGCAAAAATTACAATTAAGCGAGCGCATCGCCGATTTAGTTGAGCAAGCATGGCACACCGAGGAAATTCGTGACCGTCGTCCGACGCCTATCGATGAAGCGACGTGGGGATTTTCAGTTATAGAAAATTCTTTATGGGATGCTATACCCGATTTCATGCGTGATTTAGATCTTAAATTACAGCAAGAATACGACATTAAATTACCGATTGATGCTCAGCCGATTCAAATCAGCTCATGGATGGGGGGTGATCGTGATGGTAACCCATTTGTGACATCAAACGTTACCCAAACAGTCTTGCACTTAGCGCGACGTCGTGCGGCCAAACTCTTTGCCAAAGACATTAGTGCCCTGCAAGTCGAGCTATCGATGAGTAAATGTGATGCCACGATCCGTAACCAAGTCGGTAGTGCATCTGAACCCTATCGTGCAATCCTCAAACCATTGGTCAAACGCTTACGATCGACCAAAGATGGTATTGATGATTTATTAAATGGTCGTATTGCTGATGACAGCAATTGGATCCACTCACAAAAAGAATTACTCAAACCACTAATGCAATGTTACCGCTCACTTATTTCATGTGGGTTAGAGCAGACCGCTAAAGGGGGGTTACTCGATACCATTCGCCGTGCACATTGTTTTGGGGTGTATTTATTAAAACTAGATATCCGTCAAGATTCTGGTCGTCATGCTGATGCCATTGCTGAAATCTGTGATTATTTATCATTAGGCGATTACCATAGCTGGGATGAAGCTAAAAAAATCACCTTTTTAACCAAAGAAATGGCCTCCAAACGTCCATTTTTACCTAATGCTTGGCAAGCTGACTGGCAGCCAAGTCCCGATGTACAAGAAGTACTAGACACCTGCCGTACCGTTGCAGTCAATGATCGGGATGCCTTTGGGATCTATATTATTTCAATGGCGAGCTTTGCGTCTGATGTCCTAGCAGTACAATTACTGCTACAACAATCTCAAGTTACCTGGCCGATGTCTGTCGCGCCATTATTTGAAACTCTCGACGATTTAAATCACTCACCCGTCGTCATTGATCAATTGCTCGCCATTGACAGTTACCGTAATGGGTTGGCTGATGGTCAACATATTATGATTGGGTATTCAGATTCAGCCAAAGATGCAGGCGCATTAGCAGCAGGTTGGGCACAATACACAGCCCAAGAATCACTCGTCGCCATTTGTGCTAAATATGACACATCGTTAACCTTATTTCACGGCCGAGGTGGTACGATTGGTCGTGGTGGTTTACCCGCCCATTCTGCCATATTATCGCAACCGCCCGGCTCATTAGATGGCGGCTTTCGTGTTACTGAACAAGGCGAGACGATCCGTTATAAATTTGGTATGCCAGCATTAGCCAAACGCAGTTTAGGTATTTATGCCAGTGCCATCATCGAAGCTAAGTTATTCCCTCCACCGGCACCCAAGGCTCATTGGCGTGAATTACTGGATGAAATGGCCGCACAAGGGCGCGATAACTATCGTCATGTCGTTCGCGTTGATCCTGATTTTGTCCCTTACTTTAGACAAGCTACCCCAGAACAAGAACTGGGTAAGTTACCACTTGGTTCTCGTCCTGCTAAACGTAACCCGCAAGGTGGGGTGGAGAGTTTACGTGCAATCCCTTGGATTTTTGCATGGGCGCAAACGCGCTTAGTACTCCCTGCATGGCTAGGTGTGATGCGTGCGATTATGCGGAGTTATGAAACTCAACACGTCACCATTGATGAAATGGTCGAACAATGGCCGTTCTTTCAATCGCGTTTATCGATGCTCGATATGGTATTTGCTAAAGCAGATATCAGTATTGCCAAAGCCTATGATGATAGTTTAGTTGATGCTGAGCTAAAACATTTTGGTGAATCGTTGCGTAATGAATTGCAGCAAAGTAGAACTGATTTACTGCATATCACTCACAAAAACAACCTGATGCAAGATGATCCCCAAGGTCTCAATTCTATGCATATTCGTGCTGACTATTTGCAACCACTCCATTATTTGCAAATTGAACTGCTCAAACGTACGCGCCAAGTAGATAATGAACATGAAATCAGTGCTATCGAAAAAGCAATGATGGTTACCATTACTGGCATTGCAATTGGTATGCGCAACACGGGTTAGTCGGTATTTTTAATAGCTAACAACTAACAAAAAACCCGTTAAGTATAATACTTAACGGGTTTTTAAATTATATTGCCAATACAATCTGCTCCAAAGCAGCCGTATTAGGCGATGTATTTACGCGTTAACGAAATCGACACCAAGTTGAATATCACCACGTAGACCGTCTAACATGTCAGCTTTTGCTTGTTCTTCGAACGCACTTAACTCACCGTAAGATAAAATCTCTTCTACGCCGTTTTTACCTAAACGTACAGGGTGAGCAAAGAATGCTGCATCAGCAGAACCATCAACCTGAACATATGTATACTCAACTACATCACCACCTTGCATCGCATCAACTAAAGATAGACAAAAACGTGCCGCTGCTTGACCCATAGATAATGTTGCAGATCCGCCGCCCGCTTTTGCTTCAACAACTTCAGTACCGGCATTTTGGATACGAGTTGTTAGGCTTGCTACTTCTTCATCAGTAAAGCTTACGCCTTCAACTTGAGATAGTAATGGTAAAATTGTTGTACCTGAGTGACCACCGATAACAGGTACGTGAGTTTTAGCAACATCAAGACCTTTTAACTCAGCGACAAACGCTTCCGCTCGGATAACATCCAATGTCGTTACGCCGAACAGTTTGTTCTTGTCGTATACGCCTTTGGCTTTTAATGTTTCAGCAGCAATAGCAACCGTTGTGTTAACAGGGTTGGTAATGATACCAACACACGCAGTAGGACACGCATCTGCAACGCCTTCAATAAGGTTTTTCACGATACCGGCATTGATGTTAAACAAATCTGAACGATCCATACCTGGCTTACGCGGAACACCGGCAGGGATCAACACGATATCACAACCCGTTAATGCACCCGCTAAGTCATCTTTACCGTGACCCGTTACTGCAACGGCAGTTGGGATGTGGCTTAAATCAACCGCAACACCTGGAACAACCGGAGCAACATCATACAATGCTAACTCGCTTCCCGCTGGAAGTTGGGTTTTTAATAATAAAGATAATGCTTGGCCGATACCGCCAGCAGCGCCTAAAACAGCTACTTTCATGTTATTCTCCTAAATGGATTGAGCAAATTGTATATTTTGTGAATTCAGTACACTTGGTGTTTAATACCTTATGAAATAATCTAAATAACCACAATGACACATTAGTTGTATGTGTAATGTGTGTATTGTTTGCTAAATTTCAAGGTCTACGGCAAAATAACTCAATAATAAAAATTTAACCTGACGGGTATACGACATGTCGAGCCAAAAACAAGGCGATTTAATCAAAGCGTTCCGCTCAATATTGACGGCAGAAAGCTGTGCTTCCCAAGGTGATATTGTCAACATACTGAAATCCCAAGGCTTCGATAACATCAGTCAATCCAAAGTCTCGCGTATGCTAACAAAGTTTGGCGCAGTCCGTATGCGCAATGGTTTAGGCGAGATGGTGTACTCGCTACCCGCTGAATTAGGCATCCCTACAGCGAAGAGCCCATTGCGACAACTAGTATTAGATGTTGTACACAATAATGTCATGGTCGTCATCCGTACCAGTCCAGGTGCTGCTCAACTTATCGCCAGATTATTAGATTCTTTAAGCAAAAAAGATGGTGTATTGGGAACGATTGCAGGGGATGATACTATTTTTATTGCACCTGCAGATGTATCTCAAATTGAAAAATTACGTCAGTATGTTGAAAATCTCTTTGATAATGTGTGACGTATTTCACAACATCATTTTGTATACTTTTACCTAATAGAACGTTATCCACAAATCTTCTACTAAATTCCCTAGATGAATAAATTTGAGCGCTTGTATGCATTTCACGTAATCAATGCCTCAAATATCATAACGTTTAGGGAGCAAATGATTGCATAAACGAAAAAACTTAATCGTCGATGATGGTCAATTATTAAATCTACACAATATCAGTGTATTACTGATACATCATGATCAAGACGTTTATCAACAGTTTGAACAGTATAGTCATCATTATGGCAATACCCTCGTTTATGCGGATTCCGTAGAGGAGTTGCGTGACAAAAAATTACTACTTGTTTGGGATGTTATTTATATTGATGTGGGCATATACCATGATGAGTGTATTGATATTATAAATATTTTTAAACTCTCCTTTCCAGATGTGAAAGTGCTTTTTTTAGGTGATTCAATTACGTTACAAGAACGAATTGATTATCTGCAACTTGGTGCAGATTTAATTTTGTCCAATCACCTTGCTCAAGAGGAATTTGGCTTAATTACTCGTTATATGTACACCAATGCAAAAATGACCCCAAAACCGATCCTAACGCTTGATGATAATGTCATGTTTGATCTTGTGACCAGTGAATTACATCTTGCTGGTACGGATATATATATTGAGTTAACTCTTCAAGAAGCATCGATTATTACGTTATTTATTTTGGATGCTAAGCAGCAACTCGAAACATGGCAACTATTAGATGCGATTGGTTCATTAGATAACCCTCGTGGTCGTAAAAACCTAGAAGTGTTTATTTCTCGCTTGCGCAAAAAATTAGTGCCGTTGAGTACCAAGCTATCGCCGATTAAGGCAGTACGTAATTATGGCTACCACTTGACATTACCCATACGAATTAAAAACTATACATAAGCTATAATATAAAAAATCGATAAAACACAAAAAACCCGCTTTAAAGCGGGTTTTTATTTATATTAATTGACCTTAACCGATCAAAAAGATGTTTTAGGGCATCATTAAGATGCCCTTGCAGCTCATTAGAAGCTGTATTTAACACCTACACGTACTTCCCATAATGATGGGCCACGTACATAGCTAGTCTCTGGCGCATTGAAGCGTTCAAACACATACTGACCAGCATCATTGATGTGTGCATTAACGATTTGCTCACCAACAAATGAACCTTGACGTAATACGCCCCAATCATCATTTAGCATATTCGTTAAGTTTTCGATAACGAAGAATGCACTGGCTTTATGACCTTCAACAAATCCAGGAAGCTCTTGAGAGATGCGAACATCAACTTTAGACCACCATTCAGCATTGAATGAGTTACGACCTAGGATAGATCCGCGCGTTAAGCCTTCAGCTGCGATGAAATCATCAAACGCCGCTTGGTCAAAACCACTGCCGTAAACCACACCCGCATCATTTACTTCAGGGATATATACCAATCCGCGAGTACTTGAAGAATCAAAACCAAACAAGTCACCGCCGCTCTCAGAGAACGTCATTGAATATGGCTTGCCATCACTCGCAGTCGCATATAAATTAAAGCTAGTGTTATAACCGTCAAATAACTCAGTGGTATAACCAAACTTCATCGTAAAGCGATGTGGGATCTCATAATCAGAGGTCGCAGCTTGTGGCGCGTTAACATCTGCAACAGCAACGTTAATGAAGTTAGAATAAGCCACTGAAGACGTCATAGGATTCGCATCCGTTGCTTCAGTATATGCATACGCTAACATACCGTTGAAACCATTTTCCCAATCTTTTTGGATTGACGCAGAAATAGTCGTTGAATCACCGTCATTAGCAGAACCGACGTTAGTCAACATGAAGTCACTACCAGCACGACGACCTGTTGTTGACGTTTCATATAATGGACGACCATCTACAGCAGTAAATCCCGTCGGTGTTAAACCTAAATCAACCACCGTTGCAGAATTTTGCTTATCGGTATACATAATATCAGCAGTAATAACGTAATCGTCAGCCGTGATATAAGTCGCACCTAAAGAGTATTTCCACTCTGATGGAATTTCGAAGCTAGGATCAGTCGCGTTAACGTTACCGTTACCATCTGCGATTGAAGTTGCAGCAACTTCGTCAAACAAGGCTTGTGGGATATCATAAATTGGACGACCCGCACCGGTTAAGTAACCGTCAGCAGCAGTTGTAACGCTGTTACGTGAACGATCTTGTAAACCAATGTTAGTTACACCATCGTTAGAATAAGCATTCGAGATCCATACGTTTGGATTACCACCGGCATACAGACCAAATCCACCACGAACTTCAAGGTTGTCTTGCACTGCCCAGTTAAAACCAACACGTGGTTGTAGTAATTTAATACCATCAACGTTTGCAGTGTTAGCAAAACCATAACGCTCTGTAAAGTTGGCATTTAACGTTGGACGGTCATCTGAAGACCACATGTCATAACGTAAACCAACCATTAATTGGATATCGTCAGTGACATAAAAGTCATCTTGTACATACAACGTAGTCGTTGCATACGAGAAACTTGCACCGGCATCCGCTGGGTTGTTAGTGCCCGCAGAGTTATTGTAATAAATACGTGCAGGGGTACCAGCAGCAAAATCAGCGATGTTATCAAAACGGTATTCACCAACAGTGTGTTGCATGAATAAGTTAAATACATCTAGATCTTCATATTCAAGACCAAACGTGATTTTGTGATCGTTATCAGTGTAATACGTACCAGCGAATTTAGCAGTGATGTTTTCCCAGTTCAAATCATTCGATTGACGAGAATCATCTGGACCAATATATACTGTTGCGCCAGAACCAGAACGGATTTGCGCTTCTGCAAAACCAGATTGATCTAATGACGATTGACGGTTATCAAGTTTTGTTTGACCTAAACGCACTTCAGTAGAAAATTTATCAGACCAATCAGAATAAACTGATGCGACTAATGAATCTAACTCAGCGCCACGCTCATAAAAATGATTACCAAAAGATAAACGACTCGAACCAGTATCAGACTGGCTGATTGAGAAACCATCGTTCCAGTTGTATACAAAAGATGCACGGTGTTGCTCAGAGATGTTCCAATCTAGTTTAACAAGTAACTTCTCGTCTTCAACCGGTGTACTTGCAGGGAAACCACCAACATCGTAGTTATACACATCCGCAGCAATTTGCGTGATTTCTGCAATCTCATCAGCAGTTACACGTCCGTTATCACGAGCGGCATAACCAAATAACTGAACACCTTCAACTTTTTCATAAGCTGCAAATACAAATAACTCGTCTTTGATTAATGGTAAGCCAACGTTAAAGCCATAACGTTTTTCGGTGTAATCACCATTTTCTTGCTTATCACCTTTAACTTCTTCACCACGGAAAGAATCGCTAGTGTAGTCAAAGAACACACCACCGTGGATTTCATTAGTACCAGATTTAGTTACCGCATTGATGTTACATGCAGTAAAGCCACCGTACTGAACGTCAAATGGAGCTAGTTCAACGGCAACTTGCTCAATCGCATCAAAAGAAAATGGCATTCTTTCAGTCGGGTAACCGTTAGAATTAAGACCGAAGTTATCGTTCAAACGCACACCATCAAGGGTTAAGCTGTTAAAACGTGGGCTCGCACCCGCACACTGAACTGAATCAGAACGACTTTCATCGATATAAACACGTGGATCAGTACGGATAACATCTTTAATGTCACGGTTTATCGCTGGTGAGTTTTCTAAGTCTGCAAGGTTAAATACGGTACCTGGCGAGTTGCTACCAAATACTGAAGTGCTAACTTGTGAAGCAGTAACGTTAATGACTTCGATATTTTGCTCTGACTGTAAAGAAACATTTACATCAAACGTTTCACCTAGTTCTAAGAATACACCGTCAACAGTGGTATCTTGAAATGTTTGTGAATCCACAATAATTTGGTATGGACCACCAACACGAAGGCCTTTTAAGTTAAATGAACCGGAGTTGTTCACGACTGCATTACGCACTGTACCTGAAGGTAAGTGAATAATTTTAACGGCAGTACCCGCAGCTGCCGTACCTGCTGGAGTAACGATTTTACCTGAGATACCTGAAGAAGTTTCTTGCGCAAATGCTGGCGCTGCTAGACCGATTGATACGGCAACAGCAATCGCAATGCGATTAAGCTTTGTAGGTGCAAACATGGTTTGTGCTTCCTGTTTAAATTAAAAATTAGGTTGTATGTGTCATGTCTTAATTTTGACTAGCGAAAAATCGACTAGGCTTTTATCATCCATGATTGCCGTTTATAAAAACGTTTATTTCAGCTGCGTATTGTATAGTAAATGACAGAAATGACAAAAATATGACAGATTTAAAGTGTAAATAATTATAAATTCACGTATTAAGCAATTTTTTGAGTATAATTATTTCGCTATAGGGCCAATTCTAACGACTCATCCTAAACTAATAATAAAAAAACTATAATAAGTGTAATATGACTAGAACGCATTCAAACCAAAAAACGATCAATACCAAACCTTATATCATCGCAATATGTGGGGCATCGGGTTCAGGTAAATCATTATTTACCCAAAATCTGGTGCATCGTCTACAAATGCAGTGTACCGATATGTTGGTATTACAAGAAGATCGCTATTATCGCGCCCAAGATGATAAACCCATGGCGCAGCGGATCATTACTAACTATGACCACCCAAATGCCTTTGAACACGAGTTATTAAAAACCCATATCGAAGCACTGGTTAACGGGCAGACCATTGATTACCCTGAATACTGTTACCAGACCCATACCCGTAAACCTGAGACACAGCGGATTACGACCTCCCCGATTATTATCATTGAAGGGATCATGCTATTAGCTGCTGCCGAATTACAGCCTCTGTATGACCTTACCTTGTTCGTCGATACCCCTTTAGATGTCTGTTTATTACGCCGTATGCTGCGTGATACCGCTGATCGTGGACGCACCATTGAATGCGTTGCTGAACAATACCAAGCAACGGTTAAACCCATGTATCATCAGTTCATTGAGCCTAATCGTAGCCAAGCAGATATGATCATCACGCAAGGTGGTGATAATCAAGCAGCTTTGAATGTAGTTACACATCACGTACAATCTCAAATCAATCTTGCCAATCAACAATAATAAAAGGCTTTTACCATGACAGGAATAATTGGCGTCCTCGCTTTACTCGCGATAGCCTTTGCACTGAGCAATAACCGCCATGCGATTAATTGGCGCACGGTTGGCGGCGCATTTGCCATCCAAGTATTCATTGCGGTATTTATTTTGTATTTTGAACCCGGGATTGCTGCGTTACTAGCTGTCACAGACTTTGTTGCCGGGGTCATTGGCTATGCCGATGAAGGGATTAACTTTGTATTTGGCGCCGTGGGCAATAAATCCCTCGGATTTATCTTTGCGTTCAACGTGCTGCCGGTCATTATCTTTTTCTCCGCACTCATCACCGTGTTATATCATTTAGGGATCATGAAGTTGATTATCAATGTGATTGGCGGCGGATTACAAAAAGTCTTAGGCACTAGTCGTCCTGAATCTATGTCCGCAGCAGCAAATATCTTTGTTGGCCAGACTGAAGCGCCCTTAATTGTGCGTCCATTTATCCCTAAGATGACTCAGTCAGAACTCTTTGCTGTAATGGTAGGTGGTTTAGCCTCGATTGCTGGTTCAATTATGGCAGGTTACGCCGGTATTGGTGTCGAACTTAAATACCTCCTTGCAGCAAGCTTCATGGCAGCGCCTGCTGGCTTATTAATGGCCAAAATCATGGTGCCAGAAATCGATACACCCAATAACGATCTCAGCCAAGTAGATGGCGAAGATACCAGTTATGCCAATATCTTTGACGCTGCTGCATCTGGTGCTTCATCGGGTCTACAATTGGCATTAAATGTCGGTGCAATGTTATTAGCATTTGTTGCTTTGATTGCCCTGATCAACGGCATTATTGGTTGGACAGGTGGTTTGTTTGGGTTTGACAACTTAACTTTTGAACAGATTTTGGGCTATGTGATGGCTCCGATTGCTTGGGCTATTGGCATTGATTGGTCTGAAGCTCAATTAGCAGGTAGCTTTATCGGCCAAAAAATTGTAGTTAACGAGTTTGTTGCTTACCTAAATTTCATTGAGATCGGCGATCAATTATCCGCCAAATCACAAGCTATTATTACCTTTGCCTTATGCGGTTTTGCCAACTTTTCTTCCATCGCTATTTTAATGGGTGGTTTAGGTGCTATGGCTCCTGGCCGCCGCAAAGATATCGCACGCTTAGGCCTTAAAGCGGTCTGCGCTGCAACCTTAGCTAACTTGATGAGCGCTGCATTAGCGGGCTTATTCTTATCATTTTAAAGGATACAATTGATGAGTCATGTCACTTTAGAAGCGGTTGATTATTTAGCTGCGGATGCGCAAGAAAAGTTTGTACAGTCCCTGCGTGAAACGGGTTTTGGCGTATTAAAAAATCATCCTATCAAGCAAGCCACCGTACAAGGGATTTATTCTCGCTGGCAGGATTGGTTTAATCTTGACGACAGTATCAAAGAACAAAGCCTCTATAACAAAGGCACGCAAGATGGTTTTTTCCCTGCGCGGATCTCAGAAACGGCCAAAGGCTTTACTCAAAAAGACATCAAAGAATATTTTCATTACTACCAATGGGGCCAGTGCCCAACGGATCGTCGTGCGCAACTCGATGCGTATTATCAGCAAACAACGGCATTAGCCGCTGAGCTATTAGGTTGGATTGAAGCGTTATCACCACCAGAGGTGGCCGCTAACTATCGTGAACCGTTATCGAATATGATCAACGGTTCCGACCAAACACTGCTGAGGATTTTGCATTATCCGCCACTAGCAGGAAATGAAGAACCAGGCGCGATTAGAGCCGCAGCACATGAAGATATAAACCTGATTACTATTTTACCTGCGGCAAACGAACCGGGTTTACAAGTTCAGCTTAAAGACGGTAATTGGGTTGATGTACCCAGTGATTTTGGTTATTTAATTATTAACATCGGGGATATGTTGCAAGAAGCATCGGGTGGATATTTTCCGTCGACATCGCATCGTGTTGTTAATCCTCAAGGGGCGGATATGACTAAATCACGCATATCTTTACCTTTATTCTTACATCCACGACCGGATGTAGTCTTATCTGAACGCCATACTGCTAAGAGCTATCTGCATGAGCGTTTAACAGAGCTCGGCGTGATTTAACTCACGCCTTGTTATCTTTTCTGTCACATTCGTAACAGCTGAAACTAAAGGTCAGTTCCATTATTGACTAGACTACCCACTTCCAATACCGGAGCAGCATCGATTTTCTGCGCATCCATCATAGTCGCAATTCGTTGCATCGTCGCCACCATTTGCGATTGTTCCCATTCTTCAATCGCATTAAACCGATTTAAAAAATGTTCTTGCAGAGGTAACGGCGCTTTATCGAGTAAGGACTGCCCAACATCCGTTAAAAACACCCCTACTTTGCGCTTATCTTGTGTACTGCGCACTCTATTAACATGTCCTCGACTTTCCATACGGTCCAAAATACTGGTCACTGTTGCAGGAGATAAGGTAATGTGTTGCGCAATCTCTTTAACCATAACACCTGGGTTTTTTCCTACTTGTTGTAACACAATTAATTGAGGACCCGTTAAACCGACATCGCGGCTTAACTCTTTGGAACGAATGTCGATAGCACGTATTACTTTACGTAGGGCAACTAATAGCTCTTCATCTTTTTGCATGAAAACGCTTCTCTTATTTTAAAAGGTGTAAGAAATGGACGTGCTTTTGATACTGCTCGACCACATCGTTAATAATTGCTGTTTCAGGCCAACTCATAATATCGTAGTCTTGCCCGCCTTCAGCTAAATGTACTTCCGCCCGATAATACATCTGTTCTTCATCTTGGTCACTAGCATCTTCTAATAGATCAGGTTGAATATGCGTTCGGGCCCGAACCGCGTAGATAAAATCAGGTTGATCCACGTGACTAACCGTTAATATAATCCGGTCATCATCGAGTAACACATCCGTTGCAATCTGGTTATTATTTAACTCATTTGCTACTTTTGTCAGCGCAGGACCCACATTGTGCGCTAAAAACTGTAACACTTTACTCTTGGATGGGAAGTTCACAATAATCGCTAAACGTTGACGCCAATCATCCGACTTAATTGACGGTGACTGCATCACCGCTACATTCATGGATTGTTGTTTAGTCGACTCAATACTCAATGCTGTAAACATGCCATAGATAGCGATGATTAATACGACGGTAAACGGCAATGCACTTACAATTGACATCGTTTGTAACGCTGCTAAGCCGCCATTTAATAGCAGTATTGTGGCTACGACCCCAATTCCGACTGTCCAGTAAAAACGCTGCCACAGCGGCGTATTATTTTCACCATGACTGGCCAACATATCCACGACCATCGCGCCAGAATCACACGAGGTCACAAAAAAGATAATGACCATTACCAGCCCTATGAATGAAATGATTTGAGAAAAAGGTAAATGCTCTAAAAATGCAAACAACGCAATCGAAGAATCAGCTGCAACCGCATCCGCTAAATCAGTCATGCCTTGAACATGGATTAAATCAATTGCACTGTTACCAAAAATCGTCATCCATGCAAAGGTAAAGCCTGATGGGATTAACAACACACCGATTAAAAATTCACGTATCGTACGTCCACGTGAAATCCGTGCGATAAACATCCCAACAAATGGCGACCACGATAACCACCACGCCCAATAAAATATGGTCCAACCGCCTAACCAGTCAGTTTTTTGGTAAGCGAACAAATTAAATGTGTTGTGCACAATATCAGATAAATACGCACCGGTGTTTTGCACTAACGCTTGCAGTAAAAACAAGCTAGGACCAGCCACTAACACAAACAACAATAAAGCTACCGCCATGATCATGTTCAGCTGAGACAAACGCTTAATCCCTTTGTCCAACCCTGAGCACACCGATACCAGTGCCAGACAAATAATAAAGGTAATAATAGACAACTGGACAGTTTGGCTAACTTCAATGCCAAATAGATAGTTTAAACCGGAGTTAATCTGCATCACCCCAAAGCCTAAACTGGTGGTCACGCCAAATATCGTACTGATGACGGCAAACGAATCAATAATATCGCCTCGCCAAGTATAGATTTTATCCCCAATAAGTGGGTGAAATGCTGAGCGTAAAGTCAGTGGTAAATTATGTCTAAACGAAAAGTACGCAAGTATCAAGGCGACGACGGCGTAAATAGCCCAGCCATGCAAGCCCCAATGGAAAAAGGTCATTTTTAAGGCTTCGCGCGTTGCTTCAATAGAATAAGGATCTGCCGTTGGAGGCGCAACATAATGCATTACTGGCTCAGCCACGCCAAAAAACATCAGCCCAATTCCCATCCCTGCAGAGAAGAGCATCGCTAACCAAGTTAACTGACTATAGTCAGCTTGGGCATGATCCGGTCCCAACTTAATATGACCATGACGAGACACACACAGATACACCACTGCGACTAAAATCCCAGCAACAGATAATACGTAAAACCAACCAGCTGTATCAATGAGGGTCTTTTGGACATCGCTAAACAAGGCTTCCATCTCAGTAGGAAACATGACGGTAATGGCTACCAACATGAATATCACCGCACTCGCGCTAAAAAACACGCCACGATTCAATTTATTCGCATTAAAACTATTATTAGATACTTTTATCATTAACTCATTACTACACATTATATTTACAGAACACTCATATTTTGAGGCCAGGTTGCTTTTTTAGCAACAAATACCCACAAAATTGACTGTTTTGTACAAAAAACACACTAATAAAAATTAAACACCATTACCTTAACAGCCTTACCCAGTCAATAAAAAATAGAACACTGATGATTCGTATACAAGCCAATTTGCATTTTTCTGGTAATTCAGTACACTTGGAATCTGGAAATATACATTCAACACTAACTATTTGGTATTTAAATGAATCATATTCTAGGTACACAGCGCCTACCTACACCGTCAAAACTAGCGTTTGCGGTATGTACAGCATTAGCTATAACACAACCTACTATTGTTGCTAACGCGTTTGCAAATGCAGCAGAAAATCAAAAAATTGAAACGATAGAAGTGACTGCGACTAAACGTTCGCAGAATATTCAAGCAACCCCTGTTGCCGTTCAAGCCTTAAACGGTGAAGCACTGCGTGAACAGAACATCAGCAACTTTGATGATTTTGCACGCTATGTCCCTAACATCACTCTAGGTGGTCGTGGTCCGGGTCAATCAGACGTATTTATTCGAGGTATGGCGATCCAGCCGATCACCGTCATGTTATCCGGTGCCCAAGGCACCATGCCTAATGTTGCCTTGTATATCGACGAACAACCCGTAACTGCTCCAGGTCGTAACTTAGATTTATATGCAACCGATTTAGAACGTATTGAAGTATTGCCGGGACCTCAAGGCACATTATTCGGTGCCAGTTCACAGGCTGGGACTATCCGTTATATTACGAACAAGCCGACGAGTGATTTTGAGGCCGGTTTTAGTACTCGTTTAGAATCCACTAAACATGGCGAGATGAGCACCTCTGCAGAAGGTTTCATCAATATCCCATTTAATGATGATTTGTCTTTCCGTGCAGCGATGTACAGTGTCAATCGTGGTGGTTATATTGATAACGTTGCTGGCACTTTCACTACTGATCCGGCAATAAATAGCGCATCAGTATTAGATTTAGGTCCAGATGCAACGTATGAAAGTGCGTCAAATCTGGCACTCGCTGAAGATGACTTCAATGATAGTTTTTATCAAGGTGGTCGCTTTGGTCTTAAATATTTTATCAATGATACTTGGTCGTTATTGTTACAACATACCACGCAATCACTTGGCGCAGATGGCGTATTTGATTACGATCCAGAAGTCGGTGATTTACAAGTTGAACGTTATTTCCCGGATTCACTTCGTGATGATGTGGACCTCACCTCGTTAGTAGTTGAAGGTAAACTGGGTGAATTAGACGTTGTTTATGCCGGTGCGTTCCTTGACCGTGAAGTAGAACAATCAATCGATTATACCGGTTATAACAATTCTGGCGGTTATATTGCTTATTATACTTGTACCTATACCAACCCTGATTATGTTGTGAACTATAATATCTCGCCTGAGTTCATTACTGAAAATCGAGAATGTAAAGATCCGACCAAAGGCTTCAAAGGCCAACAAGAACATTCTCGTATCACTCATGAATTACGTTTTTCAACGGACTTTAATGACCGCTTAAGCATGACTGCGGGTATTTACTATGACGATGTTGAAATCAAAACCCAAGATGATTATGTGTATGTTGCGATGGAAGAATTAGGCTTTGCTCCTAATGCGCCTATCAGCACCGCTAACAGCATCAACCCGAACACTCGTCCTGTGGGCGTATCATTCTTTAATGATATAACTCGTAGTGAAGAACAAATTGCTGTTTTTGGTGAAGCAACTTATGCGATTACCGATAAGCTAGCCGCAACCTTAGGCTTACGCTGGTACGATATCGAAACGGACTATACTGGCTCATCTAACTTTGCCGATGGCATCTTCCAAGGCTCAATCAACACTGATCGTGGGCGTGATTATGATAGTTCAGGTGGTCATTCTACGGAGCCATTACAAGAAGATGGTGTGATCCCCAAGTTTAGCTTAGCTTATCAAGCCACGAATGATGTTTTGTACTACGGTACATACTCAGAAGGTTTCCGCCCAGGTGGCTTTAACCGTGGCGGTGGCGTGCCATCTTCAAATACTGATTTCCCAACGGTCGGTATTACTTATGCAACCGATGATGTGACTAACTATGAATTTGGTTGGAAATCATTGTTACTAGATCAACGCTTACGTTTCAACGGTAATGTTTATTATATCGATTGGAGCAACATGCAGACATCACGTTTTGATCCGCAAAACGTATCGATCTTAACCTTTATCGAAAATGCTGCTGATTCCAAAATCCAAGGTATCGAAACAGACTTTGAATACATAGCAACTGATAACCTGACTATCTATGGTGCGTTCTCGTTTAATAAAACAGAGCTAACCGCCACTCGTGCTCAAGTTATTGAAATGGCACCAGTCGGTTCTGAGTTACCGGTAACACCTGCGGTACAAGGTAATGTGCGTGTGCGTTATGATTGGGAATACCAAGACTTTGACATGGATTGGCAGCTAGCCTTGCAACATGCGTCTAAGAGCTACAGTTCAATTGTTGCGTCTGAGCGTGAAGTGCAAGCCGGTTATCAGTTATTGAATGCCAACTTTGGTATCAGCAAAGACGCATGGCGTGTTAAGTTTTATATTGATAACGTGACAGATGAGCGTGCAACGTTGTTCATCAATGATCAAGACGATATTAAACGCATTAGTACCAACCGCCCTCGTACCATTGGTATGAGTGTCAACTATACGTATTACTAAGTATTACGGTATACTAAGACTAATGACGCTCTGTTATTAGTTCAATAATCCCTGTATTTTTGAAGATACGGGGATTTTTTTTAGTACTTAATGAGTGAATGACATCGCAATGACCATACCCGATTCGACGACAGTCCCCCCTTTAGTGCAAGCTGAGGCGCTAGTTAAAGCGCAACAATTTCCCGCAGCATTACAGATTTTGAATCAATGTTTAAAAGCTCAGCCAAATGATCGACAATGTTTATATCTAAAAGCGGTGTGTCACCGTTATCTGCAAGATGTATCACAAGCCATTGGCACTCTCTCGACATTGCTAGCGACACATCCCGAGTATGCCCGCGGTTATCAAGAACTCGGTCATTGTTACCGCATCCAAACTAAGTTTCCAGAAGCGATTAACGCCTATCAAATGGCGGTGCAACTTCATCCAGGTTTACTGGCTAGTTGGCAACAACTTAGTCATTTATTTGCGGCATTAAACGAACCTAAACTAGTGCGTGAAGCACAAGATAAAATCATAGAACTCAAAGCGTTCCCTCCTTTTTTACTGGCAGCACAAAGTGCTTTTTATGAAGGGAAAATCGCTAAAGCCGAACGCTTAACTCGTGATTTTTTAATCAAGCAGCCCAGTCATATTCCAGCAATGCGTTTATTAGCAAAGATAGCTATCAAATTAAACATTCTCGAAGATGCACAAGTTTTATTATCTAGTGCTGCCGATATGGCACCTCACAGTACCGATTTGCAGTTAGAACTGATTCAGGTGTTACAACAACGACAGTTGTTTGATCAAGCCCATACATCAGCGCAAACCTTATTTACGCATCACCCGCATCTCCCCCTAGCGGAGTTAGCACTTGCCAATCAATGTGTCGCGATTGGCCAGACTGAACAAGCCATTCTCCATTTTGATTCGGTGCTGGCTCAGTTACCTAGTCATGCACCTGTCTTTGTCCAACGTGGACACGCCTTTAAAACCATTGGTCAAGCGCATGCTGCGGTCGCCGATTATCTTAAAGCCTGCGAACTCAAACCCGATTTTGGTGATGCTTATTGGAGCTTAGCAAACCTAAAAACATTTAGTTTTGACGACGCACTAATTAACACTATGATGAACGTAGTCAATCAGCCTCAAGTACAGGTGATGGATAAATACCATATTTGTTTTGCGTTGGGTAAAGCCTTTGAAGATAAAGCGGATTATGCCCAGTCATTTGCTTTTTATGCCCAAGGCAATGAGCTCAAGCATGCGCAACTGAATTATCAAGCAGATGACACATCACAACAGATACATGCACAAATCGAGCATTGTCCAGCAGCACTTTTCACCCAAATCTTATCCGCTTGTAAGAGTGTGGCCCCGATTTTCATTGTTGGTTTACCGCGTGCTGGCTCAACCTTAATAGAGCAGATACTTGCATCTCATCCATTAATTGAAGGCACCAGTGAATTACCTAATATATTAGCGCTAGCGCGCAAGCTATCGGGTCGCTACAAATCAGATAACGCCTACCCTGCTAACCTTGCGGGTTTCTCTGCCGAAGAGTTAACCCAATGGGGTGAGGGTTATATTAACGATACGCAAATTCACCGCACCCAACAAACCCCATTTTTCATTGATAAAATGCCTAATAACTTCCGTCATTTAGGCTTAATTAAACTAATCCTTCCCCATGCTAAAATTATTGATGCACGGCGTGAACCTATTGCATGTTGTTTTAGCGGTTATAAACAATTATTTGCTGAAGGCCAAGAATTTAGTTATCAACTTAGTGATATTCGTCAATATTATGATGACTACGTGGCCCTAATGGCGCATTGGGAGCAGTGTTTTGGGGACAGTATCTTACGCGTGCAACATGAAGAACTGGTTGATGATTTAGAAGGACAAGTGCGTCGGTTACTGGATTTTATTGGCGTGGAATTTAACACTGCTTGTTTGGATTTTCATAAAACCAAACGTAATGTTAAAACACCGAGTGCAGAGCAAGTACGACAACCGATTAACCCCGAGGCGCAACATCAGTGGCGACACTTTGCGCCATATATTAGCGCACTCACAGAGCATTTTAAGCGACAGGACGAGCAAAGACTTTAATCGCCCCTGTTGCTTTAAGTTGTTGTAACGTCGTCTGCCCAGTTGCATCCAATATATGCATTTGGGCTAACCATAACTCCATAGTCGCCATCGCATCGGATAATGCATTGTGGGCTAGTGCAGGCGCAAGAGCAAAACGTTCGCGACATGCGCCCAATGTGGCTGCGCCATTTGGGATCACACTCATTTTTTTATGTAATTGGTACAAAGCTAATTGCATCGTATCAATACACACAATCGTGGGTAAAGGCACGCCTAAACGAATGCTTAGCTGCTTCAGCATGACCATATCTAATTGGGCATTATGTAATACCCAAATATGGCTATCAGCAAATTGCATGATTTGCTCAAATAACTCTTTAGCATGAAAGCCTCTGGCAATATCACGCGGGGTTAATCCATGAATAATTGGACTTTGTGCCAGATCACCTTTCGCACGAATCAAACGGTAATAGCCACTCTTTAAATCAATACCCATAGAGGTGCCTTCAATCCAACCCGCCGACATAAATTTTGCCGTTTTAGGATCCATGCAACTAAACTCAAAATCTACCGCCAGCCAACGACATTCTTTGAGCGCTAGATTAGCGACAGCTTCAGGTAACCCTTGATGCTGACCAAAAAACGCCTTTATTTTGCTACTTAAATTGGCCAACATCCCCATTAAGCTATACCACCGGATAGTTTAATCACAACCGCTTGTTGGGCACGATGAATGGATTTAAAGGACGCTTTTAATTGATGTCGTTCAAGTGAAGATAAATCAGACACACTGATAATATTATCAGTCACATTGTTGCGTAACTGATGGCGCCAGCGCAGGCGATTTAAGAATAACCAAATATCGCGTAAATTATTAGCATTTTCAGTGCTAATCACATTGATTTGGCCGAGTATGTTTAACCGCTCTACGGTATTGGGCACAGTGATACCGGCAGATAATGAATACAAGCGAGCAAGATTGTTAATCAAGGCTATAGCGTTGACTTTAAGATTAATACAATCTTTCTTACCATTATGTTTGCGATACACAAATTTGTTAAACACCGATAAGGGTACTGCATCGCTGTTAGCATCTCTGGCTAATGCAGCTAAGAAAAAGTCATTTTTGAACAACGGTTTGCGGCGTTGTTGTAAGTTTTTAAATAATGCGCGGTCACCTTCGACGGCTCTAGCATCCAAAAAGATATTAAACGCTAAAATCGCTTCTGGGGTTGGCTGATTGACCCATTTTTTAGCCTGAACTACGGCGTCATCAACACTTAAACGTAATTCGGGATTAGATGCCATGATATTACCATCACAAAGTTTAATCCCACATTTACCCAAGCCTTTGCAGACATACTCAGCCATTTGCTTAAAATACTCTGCCTCCGCTTCATTGGGGCTTTGCGCTAATAACAACGCATTATCCTGATCTGACCCCATGGTTTGGTCTTCACGAGCTTGTGAGCCATACACGACCCAACAATACCCCATTGGCGCAGCACCATGTTGTTCTATAAAAAAGGCGATCAATTTGCGGGTCATGATATCGGTAGCTTGGGAAAGTACTTTACCGGCAATATCAAAGTCCCCTGCACGCTTTGCGTTCGCGGCAAAATATTGTGGCATTTGCCATGCGATACGGGTTAACTCGTAAAGATTGGCTGTTTTAGAGAGCTCCCCAATCATAAACAACACATTACCCCGTTGTTTTCTAATCACATCTGACGTCGTTACCATACCGACAGGGGAACGGTCATCGGCATGTAAAACAGGTAAATGATGAATGTTTTTTTCACTCATTAAAGAGATGGCCGAAAACATATTTTGATTATGTAGAACATAAACAGGATTCTCAGTCATGATGGTATTCACGCCCAAACTAATATCCATCCCCTCAGCGACGACTCGATTACGTAAATCACGGTCAGTCACTATGCCAATAAGATGATCATCTTCGGTTACTATCAGTGAACTAACACAATGTTGTGACATGATTTGCGCGGCTAATTGGATACTGTCATGTTGTTCTATTTGGATCGGTGCTTTGGTCAACTGTTCATGTAACGGTTTATACAACCACATCGAATTAGAATCTTCCACGGCCTGATTCAGCAACACATCATTTTTGGCATCGGTAAAAAATTTTTTCACCCGACGATTTTCTAATGCGACATCGAACATCGTTTTAGGAATACAATACACTACTCCAGGACTATCAATTTTAACTTCTATTTGACCTTTACCAGGTTCCATCAATGCGATAAAACCAAAATAATCACCGTCACTCAAAAAGCGTTCAGCCCCGTCTTCATCATAAATCGTAAATTGACCAGTCTGGATCAAAAACAATGATGGTAGATGTTCAGCTATTAACGCCTCTTGATTGTCGGGAGTGAGATAAATCACTTTGCTTTTAGTGGCAATAGCGCTGACTTTATCTTCATCTAATACATCAAAGGGTGCTGATTTAGAGATAAAGTCACTGACTTGGTGAGGGATATCGCTCATACATTATGTCCTTATTACACTCTGCCCATAACTCACTAAATGATGCAGTGGCTACGGCAGAATTGCATCATAACCAAAATGGTCTAGATACTCCATTAGCTACCTGTTACGGAATAAAATTCAGATATATATTGCCCACCCTTAACTGTAGCTATTAAACGCACTTTTTGACGGCTACCAGGCGATTTTGCTAAGACTTCTAGTGGTGTAGATTGAAACCAATAGTAAGGGCTGTCTTTCATACCCATCTGAAACACACTTGAAATGTTATTTTCATCAACTAAAAATAAGTTGGCGGTATCTAAAGGAAAAGTTGAATTAATGGTGGTTAAGCCATTTTCTTGATAAATACTTATTTTAAATTCACCTGATACTAGCACACACTTGTTAGCCAAAATATCACACACCCCTGACTCTGGTGTCATTTCAAAAAAACGGGCTTCGGAGGCTTTATTTTCGATCCATAGATCGGAAGCGGCAAAACCTAAAATTACTAAAATTGGGGCGACAAATATAGCTATTTTTGTGTGCCGACTGAGTTTGTTCAGGAACTGAAAAATCATGCGTTAAACCTACTAAAATTGTGACAACATTAAGGATGAGAGTAATACTGTATTATAAAACGACCACTTACTCAAAAATAAAAAAAAAACCTCCAGCTATTGGAGGTTTTTAATCAACGATTAATCATGTTTAGTGATCATGTGACTCCGCGATTTCACCGTGTGGTGAACGGAAATTATCAACTAAATCTCTAATTTCCTGAGGAGCAGGTTGCGTCATTTTAAGTACTATGAAAGCAACTGAGAAGTTTACGATGGCACCTACAGCACCGAAGGCGTTAGGTGATATACCAAAGAACCAATCTGCCGGCATATCGCCTAAGAAACTAGTACCAGGGATAAACATAATGCCTTTATGCTGGAATACATAAAGCATTGTCACACCTAGACCAGCACACATACCAGCTATCGCACCTTTGTCGTTCATTGAACGAGAGAATATACCCATCATTAAGGCTGGGAATATTGACGAAGCCGCTAATCCAAATGCTAATGCTACTGTACCTGCCGCAAATCCTGGTGGATTGAGCCCCAAATAACCAGCAAATAGAATTGATACCGACATGACTATACGCCCTGTTAACAGTTCGGTTTTCTCGGTCATATCCGGCGTTAATATCCCTTTAAGTAAATCATGAGATATTGAAGAGGATATAGCCAATAATAAGCCGGCTGCAGTCGATAGAGCCGCTGCCAAACCACCTGCTGCTACTAATGCAATTACCCAGTTAGGAAGATTCGCAATAGAAGGGTTAGCAAGTACCATAATGTCACGGTCTACTTTAACCATTTCATTTGTCGTTGCATCAGCTGTGTATTGGATTTTGCCGTCGCCATTTTTGTCAGAGAATTCTAAAAGACCAGTTTTTTCCCAATCTTTGAACCACTGTGGACGTTGTTCATAATCTAAGTTTTGACCTGCAGTTGGCTCAATGGTATTCATTAAGTTGTAGCGAGCCATTGCACCTACCGCTGGAGCAACCGTGTACAATAAAGCGATGAACACTAGTGCATAACCAGCTGAAGCACGCGCAGCTTTTACTGATGGAACAGTGAAGAAGCGCATAATAACGTGTGGTAGACCTGCAGTACCAATCATTAGTGACAAGGTATATGCGAACATATTTAACGTGCCACCCATTTTGGAAACAGTATATTCTTTAAATCCTAAATCGGTCACGACTAAGTCGAGTCTGTCTAATAGATACACCCCGCTGCCATCGGCTAGGGTTGAGCCAAGACCTAATTGCGGAATTGGGTTACCTGTTAACTGAAATGAAATAAATACAGCTGGGATAGTATATGCAGTAATCAACACAACATATTGGGCAATCTGTGTATATGTAATACCTTTCATACCGCCTAATACAGCATAGAAGAAAACAACACCCATACCAATGTACAAGCCTGTGTCATATTCAACTTCTAAGAAACGAGAAAATGCAACACCTACACCTTTCATTTGTCCAATGATATACGTTACCGAGGCAACAATAAGACAAATAATAGTCACAATTCTAGCCGTTCTCGAATAGAAGCGATCGCCAACAAATTCTGGAACAGTAAACTTACCATGTTTGCGCATGTAAGGAGCTAAACACATGGCGAGTAATACATAACCACCGGTCCATCCCATCAGGAATACTGAACCACCATAACCTAAGAAGGCAATTAAACCAGCCATCGATATAAACGAGGCTGCAGACATCCAGTCGGCACCAATTGCCATACCATTTTGAAGTGGAGTAATACCACCACCCGCTGCATAAAACTCACTGGTTGTTCCAGCACGAGCCCATATTGCTATGGCAAAATAAAGGCCAAAGGTACCAAATACAGCAATATAAGTATAAAACTTTAATTCATCCATTATTTTTACTCCACGTCATATTTTTTATCAAGGTCATTCATTTTCTTGGAGTACCAGAAAATCAAGCCTAAAAATGCATATATAGAGCCCTGTTGTGCAAACCAGAATCCGAGTTTATAACCGCCGAGGCGGAATTCATTTAGCACGTCTACTAATAAAATACCAAACCCAAATGATACGATAAACCAAATGACTAAGCAGATTAAGATTAGACGGAGGTTTTCTTGCCAATATGTGTTTTTATTTTCCACAAGCATCTCCTACAATAATCCGAGTGTCGTTTGTGACTTCTTGGATTATAATGTTTCTTAAAAGTACGATGGTATAACTTGACTAACTGTTTTCAATGTCATTCATTTGAATCCCATTGAAAACGGATAAATTAAACCATCCCCAGCCAAAAAGTTTATATAAATGTTAATTTTTTGATATAAAACTTTAGTCTCAACTCAAATTATTAACATAAAATTTATAACTTTTACTTAAATTGACTACTTAATTGATTAATAATCTGCCATGGATTTCAATACTTCTGAACTTTGCTATATATAGCCTTCATGTACTAGTCCCATGATTTATAAATTATGGGGCTCGCAACTCATACTTCGGTGAAGTGACTACTATAAAATGTTTCGACGATAGAGGTTAGTGGTATTCAGTATATTATCGCTAGGCTTCTTTATTAGCCTCATGCTAAAGTGGCATGAGAAAAATGGGGTACTTTATAGGATAGTTATGGCATTTGGTTGGTTGCTACTCGCTCTTGCATATTTAATGGGATTATTTTGGATTGCTAAATGGGGGGATCGCAATTCCACTATCGCCCGAAAAATAACTTCAAATGCGTATGTTTACTCGCTAGCTCTGGCTATTTATTGTACAGCTTGGACGTTTTTAGGTGCGGTGGGGCAATCTACTCGTGAATATTGGATGTACTTACCGATATTATTAGGTCCCATGCTAGTGTATCTGTTTGGCTATAAATTCATTGTTAAGCTCACCCAAGTCAGTAAAAAGCAACGTATCAACACAGTAGCTGATTTTATTGCTTCTCGTTACGGCAAGCGTCAAGCTGTGGCCTTACTCGTTACATTCATCGCGTTACTTGCCACTATCCCTTATGTTGCATTGCAGTTAAAAGCCATTGGTTCAGCCTTTGCCATCATGTCGCAACAAGAAGACCAACAACTTATCGTTGTAGTTGCAACTATATTCATCGCAATATTTGCTATTTATTTTGGTACTAAGCAAACAGATGTCACCGAATACCGTCGTGGTTTAATGCTCGCGATATCATTCGAATCGATTATCAAGTTATCTGCCTTGATCTTAGTCGCATATATCGGCTATGTGGCTTGGAATAACACATCTACCGATGCATTTTTACATGAATATCGTACTGCAGATGCTCTAAATATATTTACCTCGTATAGTTTTTGGGCTCAAACGATCATTGCTGGTGCTGCCGTTATCTGTTTACCGAGGCAGTTTCATGTTGCGATTATAGATAATCTTAATATTGAGCATATTAAAACAGCGCGTTGGTTGTTTCCTTTATATTTAGGATTAACCGCTTTGGTCATCCCCGTCATTGCCATGTCAGGGAAAGTATTATTCGCCGACCAAAATATAGAGTCTGATAGTTATGTTCTTCAATTAGCCATTTTTTCTGACTCATTAATTATTAAAATGTTTGTCTTTGTAGGGGCATTATCTGCTGCCACCGCTATGATCATTGTTGCGACGTTAACGCTTTCTACTATGCTTGCTAATGATGTGGTATTACCTAAATTACTTGATAACCCCAACCAAGCAGGTCACAAAGAAGATTATGGCAAAACCATCCGCTTGGTTCGACGAATCATTATCGGGTTAGTATTACTGCTCTCTTATATTTATCAACAACAACTAACAGGTTCTCGTTCGTTAAGCTCTATAGGATTAATTGCGTTTTCATTAGTGATCCAACTGCTACCAGCGATTGTCGGCGGTTTATATTGGAAAAAAGGCCATGCACATGGAGTTTATGCAGGGTTACTCATGGGCTTGGTAAGTTGGACATTGTGGTTAATTATTCCCTTATTAGATGCAGATATGAGTATTTATTCCCAATCTGAAATACTCAGCCAAGGTACATTAGTCAGTTTAGTTGCCAATGCCTTAGCCTATATTGTTTTTTCGCATCTCGCACCAGCTAGACTTATCGATAAGATCCAAGCTGAAGCCTTTGTGCGGCCTAGTAAAGTCGCGCAAGATAGCTCTAAACGGAGTAATGTTAATGTCGATGCAAGTGATTTAATCACGTTATTATCGACTTTCATGGGTACCAGTCGTTGCGATCAACTTATCGCAGAATTTGAAAATTTACACAAAATCACATTGGTACCCAATGATAAACCTGACGAAAAATTCATTTCATTTTGTGAACGAGCTTTAGGCGGCGTTATCGGTTCATCTAGTTCACAAGCCTTGATCAACAGTGTCTTACAAGGTAAAAAACTCGATTTTACTGAGGTGATTAACTTTTTTGATGATACCACCCAAGCCATGCAATTTAATATGACAGCCTTGTTGACCTCGTTAGAGAGTATGGAACAAGGGATCAGTGTGATAGATAAACACTTGAACTTAGTCGCATGGAATAAAAAATACGCCGAATTGTTTAATTATCCTGATGACTACCTTCTTGTCGGTAGTCCTATCGAAAAGCTCATGCGATTTAATGCTAAATGCGGTGAGTTGGGTATGGGTGATATTGAAGAAATGATCCAAAGACGCTTAGAGCATCTTAAAAATGCGACCCCTCATCGTTTCACTCGCCAACGCAATGATGGGCATGTCATCGAAATGATCGGTAACCCTCTTCCTGGCGGTGGTTTTGTTACCAGTTTTAATGACATCACTAGTCATGTTGAAATTCAAAAAGCACTCAAAGAATCGAATATTGATTTAGAATATCGAATGAAAAAGCGTACTAAAGAAGTGCATTCGATCAACGCCGATTTACGCTTAGAAATAGAACGTCGTAACGATGCAGAAAAAGAATTGATCCGTGCCCGACGCGCAGCCGAAGAAGCAAATGCCAGTAAAACCCGCTTTTTAGCCCTCGCCAGTCACGATATTATTCAACCTTTGAATGCTGCCAAGCTTTACCTCTCAGCACTCCAAGAGGCAAAGCTATCTGAGTCAGCTCAAGAGATATTAAATAAACTTAACGACAGTGTGACGTCTTCAGAGCGTTTAATTTCAACTTTATTGGATATCTCACGGTTAGACCAAGGAGAAATGCCCCCTAACTACGAATCCTTTGAATTATGCCATCTGATCCAGCCTCTTATTGTCGATATGCAAATGGCAGCCGAGAAAAAAGGCTTAGTACTCAAATCTCACTTACGCCCAGTCTGGGTGCAGGGCGATCGTACATTTACTTATCGCATCGTACAAAATTTATTAACCAATGCGATTAAATATACTGATACTGGCAAGGCGTTAATTACTATCCGAGAACGAAGCGGCCAAATAGAAGTTCGCGTCTTTGATACTGGGATCGGGATCGATCAAGATAAGCAAAAAGCAATTTTCACGGACTTTTTTCGTGTACAAGAATCTGCGGAATCCGGATTGGGTTTAGGCTTAGGTGTGGTACGTCGATTGACTGAGCAAATGCAAGCAACCATGAACGTTGTATCAACCAAACATAAAGGTAGTTGTTTTACTTTAGTGATGCGTAAAGGCGAACCAGTACAAGCATCACACAGCGCTATCAACAAAGTCAAACAGACCTTATCTGGCTTAAACGTGTTATGTGTGGATGACAAAAACGAAAATCTAGATGCGTTAGATACCCTACTCACTCGTTGGGAAGTGAATGTTGTGATGGCCAATACCTATGAGAGTGCCTTAGCAATGCTGAGCAATGACCATCCTATCCCTGATGCATTATTGATAGACTATCAATTAGATAAAGAGCAAAACGGATTAGCGCTGATTGCAGCCATTAACGCCAAACTCAATAAAACAATCCCGAGTGCCATTGTCACGGCGTTACAAGATAATGAATTACGTGAAACGTGCCTTAGTCAAGGCGTGCAGTTTTTAAATAAACCCCTCAAGCCAGCAAAACTAAGGGCCGTATTACAATCATTGGCAAAACAACGGAAACGATAATTATAGGCAATAAAAAAGGGTAAGTAATGCGCGAATGGCATATTTACCCTTAGTTATTCGTACTGTTGTGTGATATTAGCGCGCTTTAACAGGCGGCTCTAGTTGTAACTGTGAAGCAATCAATACTGCTTGAGTGCGGTTGTTGATCCCCAGCTTTCTAAATATCGCAGTGACGTGAGCTTTTACCGTCGCCTCAGCAATATCTAAGTTGTAGCCTATTTGTTTATTTAGCAAGCCTTCACGCATAAAGCATAATACTTTATATTGTGATGGCGTTAAGCTTGCGACGTTATCCGCTAGTTTAGAAAATGCTTCGTCGACTTCTTCAATTTTGCCACTGACTGACTCAGGTAACCAGACGTTCCCATCTAAAATCGATTTAATCGCTTTGGCTATATCATTTGCCCCTGCAGTTTTAGGAATAAAACCTAATGCACCACAACCGACAATTTTAGAAATAATTAATGGATCTTCTGTGCCTGAGACAACGGCCACAGGCAAATCAGAAAAGAGTTTGAGGACATGTAACAAACCAAAGAGGTCATTACTACCTGGCATATGTAAATCAAGTAGTAATAAATCGACATCTTCTTTATTTAGGATCTCGATAGTCGAGGGTAAATCGCCGGCCTCGAGCAATCGAATATCCTGTAAGGAAACGGATAACGCCCCTCTTAATGCATCCCGATACAACGGGTGATCGTCTGCTATGAGTAACGTTATCATTAAAGCTCCTTGGGTTCGGCTTATTTATTTAACCTATTTTCGATCAGTAAATCAACGACTGAAGGATCAGCTAAGGTAGAAGTATCACCTAATTGGTCATGCTCATTGGCTGCAATTTTACGTAAAATACGACGCATAATCTTACCTGAACGTGTTTTGGGTAATCCTTTGGTCCATTGAATCATATCTGGTGACGCAATCGGGCTCAACTCTTTTCTGACCCAAGTACGTAACTCAGCGGTTAATGCATCTGTGACCACAACACCTTCAATCGGAGTGACGTAAACATAGATACCTTGACCTTTAATATCATGAGGATAACCCACAACAGCAGCTTCGGCAATAGCAGGATGCGCAACTAACGCGCTTTCAATTTCAGCCGTTCCTAAACGGTGCCCTGATACGTTCAATACATCATCCACACGACCAGTGATCCAGTAATAGCCATCTTCATCACGACGACAACCGTCACCAGTGAAATAAACATTCGGGTAAGCACTGAAATAGGTTTCAATAAAACGTTTATGATCGCCATAGACAGTTCTAGCTTGTGCCGGCCAGCTATCTTTAAGTACTAAGTTACCTTCTGCCACGCCTTCTAATTCATTGCCATCAGCATCAAATAACGCAGGTTGTACACCAAATAATGGACGTGAAGCTGAACCTGGCTTGTTTGGTGTGACGGTTGGTAAGGGGGCAATCATCATCCCGCCAGTCTCTGTTTGCCACCACGTATCAACAATAGGGCAACGCGCCTGACCAATTACATTGTAATACCATTCCCACGCTTCTGGGTTAATGGGTTCCCCTACTGAACCTAAGATACGTAATGACGATAAATCACAACCTTCTACCGGCTTAGTACCATGTGCCATTAAAGCACGGATTGCAGTTGGTGCTGTATATAGGCTGTTTACTTTGTATTTTTCAACGATTTGAGCTATACGGCGAACATCCGGATAGGTCGGAACCCCTTCAAAAAATACCTGTGTTGCACCGTTCATTAACGGCCCATAAGTCATGTAGCTATGACCCGTGATCCAACCAACATCAGCAGTACACCAATAAACGTCGTCATCACGATAATCAAAACCGTATTTAAACGTCATTGCAGTATACAAAGCATAACCACCGGATGAATGCACGACGCCTTTGGGTTGTCCTGTTGAACCCGATGTATACAGAATAAATAATGGATCTTCTGAATCCATGACTTCTGGTTCACACTGCGCTGAACAATCTTCTGTTAATTCTGACCACCATACGTCAACATCGGCATTCCAAATCACATCGCCGCCAGTTAACTTATGGGTTAATACTGCGGTGATAGATGGACATGCACCGTTGGCAATTGCTTCATCGACATTGGCTTTTAGTGGTACGCTGCGACCAGCACGACGGCCTTCATCACACGTAATAACGACTTTAGCATCCGAGTTATTAATTCGATCCGCAATTGCATTTGGCGAGAAACCACCAAAGATAACAGAATGAATTGCGCCAATTCGAGCACACGCTAACATTGCATAAGCAGCTTGAGGCACCATTGGCATATATATCGCGACACAATCGCCTTTTTTAACGCCTAGTTTTTTTAAGCCGTTAGCCAATTTACACACTTCGTAGTGCAGCTCTTGATACGTAATTGTTTGGGTATCAGAAGGTTCATCCCCTTCCCAGAAAATTGCCGTCTTTTTCCCATTTTTAGCTAGATGACGATCGATACAGTTATAAGAAACATTTAGCTGACCATCTTCAAACCACTTAATAGAGACATTTTCTGGATCAAAAGTCGTATTTTTAATGATGGTTGGTTCTTTGTACCAATCAATTATATTTTTGTGCTCGCCCCAAAATTTATCTGGGTTCGTGACCGATTCTTGATACATAGCATTGTATTGCTCTTCAGAGATAATTCCGTTTGCTTGTAATGTCTCTGGAACGGGGTAAAGCTTGGCAGTCATGTTGCCTCCATGTGCTAATTAAAATTTTGTTAAATACTACTACTATTAATGTAACGTTTTACGGGGAGATCAAAATAGGACTTTGGTCTATGAATTTACTTGACCGGAGACCACTCAACACCTTGATGCGTAAGGATTACAACCAAAGTATCACAGACTATTGCCGTATATAAAACAATCTAAAATACGGGGGCTGCGGCTAAAGAGTTAATACTTTTTTTACAGGTGTAGGTTGAATAAACAACAATCCCACACTCAACATTGTATCGAATGTGGGGATATTAAGTTTAAAATGGGGCTGGGTATTGTGTCCAAACAGCATTAACCGCCTCCATTTCCTCCGCCGTTAAGCCACGAGCGAATGCCTGAATATTTTCATCTAATTGTGCCATGGTAGTTGCACCAATAATGGTCGAAGTGACCCCATCGACTTGATCGCACCACGCTATCGCTAATTGACTGGGTGTCATACCAAAATCTAACGCTAACGCACTATAGGCTTTGATTGCAGCCTCACTTTGTGATGTATTGCGAAATAACCCCATACGCTGCGCTAACGTCCAGCGTGAACCTTGAGGTCTAGCACCATCTATATATTTACCCGATAGCATCCCTCCGGCTAATGGCGACCAAGGTAAATAAGCAATATCTTCGAAGACACAGCTTTCAATTAGATATGGCCAATCTTTAGTATGTAATAGGTTAAATTCATTTTGAATGGAGACCGGACGAGCAAAACCGTATTCATCACAGATGGATAAAAAGGTATGAATTCCCCACGGCGTATCATCTGATAACCCCCAAAATCGGATCTGACCCTCTTTTATTGCATTATCTAATGCCCGAACAATCTCTATCATGTTGGCTTTTTCTGCAGCAACATCGGTTTGCGAAGATTTAACGTGGTTAATGCCATGCTTACCAAAATGTGGACTCGTGCGATTGGGCCAGTGCAACTGATATAAATCGACATAATCAGATTGTAAGCGTTGCAACGAACCCATTAATGCTTGTTCGATAGATGCAGCAGAGATATCACTTGCGCCACGAATATATGGAAAACCCGAGCCGACAATTTTAGTCGCAACTAACCAGTCTTTGCGCGCATGTGGATGGCGCGAAAAGTAATCACCGATGACTCGCTCAGTATCTCCGCTGGTATCGGCGGTAGGAGGAATAGGATACATTTCTGCCGTATCAATAAAATTAATCCCCTGCGCAGCGGCAAAATTTATTTGCGCGTCAGCATCCGCTTGGGTATTTTGTATACCCCATGTCATTGAGCCTAAACAGACCCTAGATACGGATTCACCAGAGCTACCTAACGCTGAAAATTGCATGTTCACCTCTTATTATAATCATTTATCATTCGTGACTGATTCAGTAAGATACAGTACGTAAAAGAACTATAATAAGATTATTTTACTACTAAGCAAATAATCTTAAGCAGTGCTAGTACTTTCCCCAACCTCTCATACGGTTATATAAGGATGAGACACCAGCGCTTTAACATGTGCAACCACACTGCGCCCCAATGCGCTAAGTGCATACCCGCCTTCAAGTGGTACAGGTTTAAAATGAGAAGGCTGATTGTCAAGACCACCAAAAGGATAAAAAGGATGCTGAAAGCTTGAACAAAACATGACATTGTCGTCATTTTTAAAGATGTCTGCTGTACCATTACCGTGATGCACATCAAAATCAATAATTGCAACGCGTTGTACATCATACTGTCGCATTGCATACGTTGCAGCCACCGCAACATTATTGATTAAACAAGGAATAATATTAATAATTTCCTTAAGTTGGTTTGGTACACACTTCGTTTGGATTGGACAGTATTCGTAATCATTTGATGGCACTAGATAGTAAGTGGACCATGACGAATGATCATGGAGCAAGTATTAAGGCTGTATTTTCTGCAGTAACGTAAATACAAGTCACTATATATTTTACACATACAAAAAGACCGCCATCAGGCGGTCTTTTTTAAACTATTGGTTATCTAAAATTATAGAATTTTAGATACAACACCAGCACCAACTGTACGGCCACCTTCACGGATTGCGAAGCGTAAACCTTC
>Ga0233438_10000217_pt1 | contig 79868 bp, 123 predicted proteins | sample SI_123_September_FD_182720 | JGI IMG/M metagenome (GOLD analysis project Ga0233438, IMG submission 182720) | Seawater microbial communities from Saanich Inlet, British Columbia, Canada - SI_123_September2016_10_MG | ecosystem: Environmental > Aquatic > Marine > Inlet | place: Canada: British... | reverse complement strand
CCCAGGGTTGGTTTGGGGGATATAATGGACACCTTATAAAGTGTCACACACTCACCTACGTTCAATAGTTGAGTCGTAATAGTTCATCATTTTGGTGTCTCTCTGTGATAAAAAGAGTAAGTAACCTATAAGTGCAACAACAATGAAAATGCTGCTTAGAAAATACTGAGTGAATTTCATTCTACCTCCACCAATTCCTGCTGTTGTAACATCAATTGCTCCTCTGTAACCTCATCCACACACTCTTGAATCACCTGATAAATGTAATCGATGTTGCCCACATCATCAAAGATACGTGCAAGAACCTCAGGATCTTCTACATTGTTACCATAGTCAGTGTTGCCATCTTCGTCCTTTAGATGACAATCATTCTTGGTATAAATCCACGCGGCACACTCTGCATCCTCCCCCTGTTCTTTGATCATAGATGATACTCGGTCTTGAAGTTGCTTGAGAGTGTAATTCATGATTTGAGTGAGTGTTAGTTAGTGGGGAAGTTCTTCACAACGGCATCGCATAACATCACGATTAAATCTTCCATATCATCTTCATCAATTTTATCATCCAAATATTGTGATGTTATAATACAATCAATATCTTCCATTAGTTGTTCCCGTGCTGATAACATGTCAAGTTGTGGATTGGGTGCGAGGTTGTTCATTGTTGGTTGTGTTCCTTTGACTCTTCTAATATACACGAAAACCGACCCCGTGGGGGGTTTTGTGGTCAGTTAGTAAACTGTCACCTAGTCTAAACACGAGTCGCAGTGAGACCAATTTCATCTGCCCACCTAAGAATTGCTTTATCTTCAGAATCTGCATAAACAAAATCAGTTTTATCATGATTTGGAGTACTAATTGCAAACTCTTTCATCAAACTTGGTGTGTAATTAGATTGGTTATCGATAGAATCAAGAATCATTTGGAGACTATCCTTTTCTTCTTTAGTTGTTGCTACATCATGTGCAATGAAAACAAATTCATAAATTGCATCCATCTCACTTTCTGTAAAAAGAAATGCTTTCAGCATTGGTAATACTCTCCAATAGATTTCATCATAGCAATAAGTTTATCATGAATATCATCAACTTCAAAACGAAGGTATTCTTCTTCTCCAAACATACTCATGAAATCAACTTCACACCAATCTTCTGTTTCTATCCCTCCCCCTTCCATCATTGATGTATAGAATAAAGTTCCCTCACTATCAATAGAATAGGCACATCCATGCTGTTCTGATGTAAGAATGATCATTTAGATAGACTGTACATAATAATTTTCAATTCCTTAATGGTGTCAATCATTACTGCTCGGGAATACCCGGCAGCATAAGCATAGTCAGAATACCCAGGACTTTTCTCAGCATCAGTACAGATACTGATTGCTTTTTCCAATCTTTGAACAACAGCAGAAATTTCTTCGGTCATTTATCTTAGGATAAAGTGATATAAGCATGATTGCAATCTAAAACCTCTTCTCTTTCATCGGTGATAAGCATATCCTCACAAGGATAAAACTCATCCATCTCACAAGCATAGACTGTTACTGTTTGATTGAGTTGTTCCTCAGATAGTTGAGAAAGTTTATTGAAAAGTGTGCGATAAGTAAATGGAGTCTTCACAATAGTTAGTTTGTCGAGTTGTGATTGAACATCACCAAAAAAAGAATCCATTTCTTCCCTTTGTGTCATGAATATAGTATAACACCCTTCCAGTGGTTTGGAGGGGTGTTATAGACGGTTCTACAGGTGTCACATGGTATCATTTAAGTTGTTTGGTTTCCATACCTTTAACAACCGTTCCCATTTTAATCATTTTCATCATTGCTTCTTGAGCAGATTCTAATTGAAAATATACTGCAAATTTAGGTTCACCCACCAATTCATATTCAATAGCATAATATTCATTAGAAAATTTAGACATAACAATACTCTTTCCATTCAGGATTATTAGTTTTATCAAGTGATAAAGTTATTTTATTCAATGGTGTTGTTGGTTTCTTTCTCAGAACCATATTAGTTTCCTTAAGAAGTTTTCCTCCCTTTTTACTATTACAACTAGAACATGCAGTAACTAAATTTTCCCAAGTATCTTGTCCACCTAAAGAACGTGGATGTATATGGTCAATAGTCAAATTCTTTGTTTCTCCACAATACTGACACTTATTACCATCACGTTTATAAATCATAGACCTTGATGGTTTATGTGACATCATAAGTCGATATGGAATTTTAATATAATTTACTAGTCTAATAACAGTTCCTGATAGTAACTGTGCTTTTTCCTTCATCAACAATACAACTGCTCTTCTCCAATTACAAAAGTTAATTGGTTCATAAGTTGCATTTAGAACTAAAATTGTATTATTTGGTTGAATCCGATAATAGTCCATAGAAGGTTTTTTATGAGTTTACCTCATAAGTATCTAGGTGTCAAAGAAATAATAATTGTCTTGGATTGAGTGAACCATCATCAATATTCTTTTGTAGATTTTTAGAATCTTTATAAAAAAATGCTACAGTTGTTCTTAATAAATCTGTAGTTTGATTTGGTGATTGACCATAGTGTTCCCAATATGATGGTATTAAAGCACCACCATTAGGAATATATGTAAAATACTCATAAGTATCTGTTATAGGATTTTTACAGATAAACTCTCCACCCCATTGAACATCCCAATGAGATTCTGTGAATAATATAAATGACCATTCATCTATCTCATTACGGGCATCTACATGAAAGGAACTATATTGTCCTCTCGTTTGTCCATTCACATGAATTCTAGTTAATTGAATTGGTTTTCTGATATATTTTTGACATTTTAATTTAATAATGGTTGCTGCTTTGAACCAAGATAAATTATCATTTCTATTATTTTTAGAAAGTCCCCAACATAAACTATCACCCTCATATGATTTATTTTCTAATTGCCATCCACAATAATTCCAATTATCCTGAAGGGTAAAAAATAATTCAGTTGGTAAGACGTTAGTTATTAGTTGCCCTTTATCCATGTGGTTTATGTTCTTTCATTCCATCATGATTACCATCACCAGGAAGTCTACCAAATTCAATATATTGAACAACTTGCATAGAACCTTCAAGACGTTTTAAGTCACCTTCTATTTTTACATATTCATCATAAGATTCTTGCAACTCTTCAAGTCTTGTTTGAAGTTGCTTGGTTCTCTTTACAAATCTATCAATTAGTTGTTGATTTGATTCTACTGGTTTCATTTTAATTATATGGTAAAAACGTCTTGTGAAGGACTCGAACCTTCGACCGACTGCTTAGAAGGCAGTTGCTCTATCCATCTGAGCTAACAAGACAAATAAGGGGAGAAATACTCCCGTTTTAGATTCAATAGTTTAGAGCATTGTCAAATTCAATTTCATAAGAATCATCATTGAGACTATACTGCATGTTCACATAATCTTCATAATCAATACCAAGAAAACTTTTTGCGAAATTTTCGTAATCATCGTGTAAACGACAGGTGTCAATCATTGGGGAACTCCTTGAATCACATTAGTAATTATAACAGATTTATATTAGTTCGCAAGTTATAAGTAAAAATTATTCTTCTTTCGCATTGACATTAAAACGGTCAAGAACGTATGGAAATTGTTCATAACATTCTTTGACAATCATATCCTCTTGATGATATTCAACTCTAGAGTTGAGACTATTCAATAGAATTTTTGAATATGCTTTAGCAATATCTTTTGGACTCATAGAGTCAATAACTTCATCAACATACTCTTGCAAAAAGTCATTTCTCACTTGAGGATTTTCCACAATACTATCAATAAAATCTTCAAGGTCCATGTCTGGTTTCTCGTATTCTAAAATTTGGTTATAGAGATCGTAGTTAAATTCAACCATTTTCAATAAGTTTGGCAAGTTTTTTCTCTTCCCTCATTTCCTTTACAAGAAGTTTGAGTTGAGAGATGTCTTCATTCAAAATTGACAAATCATCATACAGAAGTTCTGCTTGATAATAACTGGTACACTTTCTATATTGTTTAGAAAGTTTATCGAATTTTTTCTTTGAATCCTTCAGTTCTTTTTCGTATTGCTGAAGGGTTTTGCTATCGTAAGTCATTTGACAGTTTAGAATTCAGTCCGTTATTGATTGGTTACTTTGTAAGTATAACAGGGTTTTGGGGGTTTTGCAAGTAGAACGTGCCAGAAAAAATACTGGCACTCCACTCAACAATATGTAGTCAATTAAGGTGTTGGGTCATAATAGACAATTTCCTCAATTCTTGGAATAATCTCATACTTAAGATCATCAAGATGAAAATGAATGAGACTCATATCCATCTGATGAAGTTTTTCTTCATGTTCTACAAGATCAATAAGTTGATTGTAGACATTCTCAATGATTTCGTATCCATTTTTTACCCTACCCATTGTCCTCTTTGCACAAGAATTTTACGCATTTCAAGATAGATAAATTCCCTCATACGAGGATTTTCTGTGGTGCCGTAAGCATCACGCAAACGTTGAAGATAATCATTTTGAGTAGTCATTTTCAAATTAGTTGCGTTAGTAACACCAATGTCCTTCATAGGAGAACCTGCATTTACTTTGTTTTTTCCAAAGTTACCAGAAACTCGACCATTAGTGCGAAGTTTTGGTTTGATTTTAGAGAGATTGGAAAATTCCATCAGTCATTTGCTCTACCCTTCTAATATACACGATTTTCACTCCCAATCAAGTGCGTCTGTGCCACCTCTACGACCGTCCCTGAGGAGGATTTCGATTCTAGTGAGTCTATCTTCAATAAGGTCTAATCTGTGCTCTGTAATTGCCTCTCTCTTCACAGAATATGGGTCTATTGTTGCCATTGTTCCCTGAAGAGAATTAATTAGTGGTTCGTCAAACATCATAGTTAAATCATCCAAGTAATCATAGAGTATCTAGTTCCAGATGTAACTGGCATAATTTCATGAGGATACATGAAATTTGATGGAAATATAATACCATCACCCTTCTTTAATTTGTATATTTTTGTTCTTCCCCAGAAAGTAAGTTCTCCACCTTCATAATCATCGTTTAAATTAAAAATTATAGTTAAACTTCTTGGTCTGTCTTTGAAATGATCTGTGTGTTCTATGTACTTTCCACCAACAGAATATTTTAACAATGTATATCCTTCATCTTGAGCACAAGTTAATTGCATTTCAGGATATTTGGATTCATAACGTTGATATATTTCTTTTACTTTTTGAAAAAACATGTCATCATATTCCTTTCTCTTTTCTTGATTTTTAGACATCACATCATCATATGAAATATCTATCGAGGAACAATTTCTAACGTCTATGTCAGGTTCTCCTGAAGAAATTTTAGATTGCTGCCATTCATCGAACCTATTATATTCTTCAATAACTTTATCGCAAATTGAAGTATCAAGAAAATTATCAACATGATATATCATGTCACTATAATCTATTTTTTTCTTAGTTCTATCAAAATACCTATCCGCATACTCTCCATTTTTTCTTACATAATGAAGAAATATTTGTGTATAAGATTCTCCTTCATATGGTTCCCTCCAATGAGGTCTTTCAGTTCCTAAGTAAATAATTGCATCTCCAGATTCTAAAACTACTGATTTAGTTTCCTTATTTGGTGTTTCTACAAAAAATTCCCAAGGTTCATCACCTTCCAAATGAACTGTCAATGATATTTCACATTCAGATCTATCTACATGCTTTGTTAATACAGATTGATTACAATAATTTCTTGAGTAGCAATAAGTTGGAAGTACATCCTCCTCGATAATTTTAGAAACCTCTTCGTTTTTATTAACAAGTAATTCTACACCAACAATAGGATTGTACATAGCAGGAGCATTTGATACCTGAGTATCTTTAATACAATCCCCCAAACTTATTTGTTTTTTTAACTTATTACTGATAGATACTGCATCATCAATTTCAATAAAATTACGGATAACAGCATATCCATTTTCTAACAATTCATTATTCATTGTAAATCTTTTTTCTAAGAAATAATTTGTTTTAATAGTGTCTATTCCATCAGGAATATCAGTTTGAAGTATATCCCTATCCCATGAACTTAAAAATCTATTTTCCTTATTATATCCGCAAACATTAAACTTATGCAAGTGGTTTGTTATATATTCATCTACTGGAATAATACTGTTCTTATCACCAATCAATTCTCTTGCTGCTAATGGTGTAATTAAGTAACCATGAGTGCAATATGGATAGACTGGAAGTGATAGATAATCATTTATTTTTACCACATTAAATTGCTCCCTCCAGTCAAAATATATCAAGTCATAATCATTAATAAGATTATCAAGTTGATTGAATGGTATTTTATGTTTAAGTATTGCATCATCTTCAAGAATTATTATTGGTCTGTCTTCATCTAAGCATTTTTTCCAAAGATAATAATGTGATAAAAAGCAACCAACTTCACCTTTCAAAATAGGTGTTTTGAATTCAGGATCTCTCCAATTTTTATCAATATCAAATCCTCTTTCCAAAATCCAATCATAATCTATTTCGTATCCATTTATTGCATCAAAGAAATTATATTCAATAAATTTACTATTAGTTTCTTCAAATAATTTTTTCCTATCTTGTCTACTTTTTAATGATATTACAAAAATATTTTTACTCAGGAATATGTCTTTCATCTTCACTAATAGATATTTGTTTTTCTTGTTTCCATATCCATCCCGTGCATATGTATTTGACTTCTCTTTTAGGTGGATACCCTCTATGTTGATATGTCCAAGTTGCTGGGAATAACATCAACTTCCCGCACTCTGGTTGAACCCTTGTACCTCCAACAAACTCTGTATATCCATTTTCTTTAACATCATTCAAATACCACAGAAAAGTTACTATTCTATTTGTTGTTGTTGTCTCATCTACATTCCCAGAACAAAAATCATGATGCCATGTATAAAATTCATATGGTTTTGTTTCTTGAAGTTGGTATCCAGTATCATATACTCCATCACTACAGAGAGCACTACCCATACCTGGCAGTATACAATTTAAATATTCTGAATACCTTTTTACTGCTCCAAATAATACTTCACTTAATATTTTATCTTCCTCTCCCCAATTATTAGCATCTGAAAGTGACATGTCTATGGATAACTTAGTATCTGGACTATATCCCCCACCAGTTATTCCTTTTCGTCTATGTTCAGAAGTTTTAAATTTATCAATTACATGATTACAAAACTCTCTCGTAAGAGAGTTTTGTTCAAAATAAATTAACTCATCAATGTCCATATTTTAGTTTTATCTTAAGTTATTTAACAAGTTCCCAATTATCATCATTCTTCGCATTCATTCTAAACTTATATTTTTTATTGATAGACGTAAGAGAAAAAATTCCATTATTCTCATCATCAACATAGCAACTATGAAGTTTGTCCATGTCCAATTCAAACCGAATGTTTGCAATGCTAGTTTTCGGTTGAACGCAAATCATTTTTCTTTTAGTCATCAAACGTGCAGGGGAGTGTTAGAGATTTCAACGATTTCAGGTTTTTTTCTATGATCAAACTGATTCATATCATAGCATACCCATTCACCAGTTGGTGTAAAAATATAAGCATACTCTTCACCATCACTTAGATATTCTGCCACATTGTTATCGAGATGAGGAGGACAATCATCACCACGTTGTGCATAATATTGTGGACCATATTCTTCTTCTTCTTTAATCTCTTTTACATAAGGAGCAAGTTCTTTACCAGTCCAACGTTCTTTTGTCCATGCACAAGACATATCACCACCATCAATCAGTTCGGATACTTTCTCCTTCGTATTGTAGTGCGTCTTAAGAATCCGACCCAACCAAGTAGGATAACCATCCCAGTGATGATAAACAGAAAGAATAGAGTCATCTGAAAGTTGAATACCGATGCGTGAACGTGTTCCCATTATGTAGAAAAATTAGAGAGTTGAATAAAAATCAGAGGTTGATGAGAATGTCATCTTGATTGCCGAACCAGTCTTCTTGCTCAGTTTCAATCATTGATTCCATATCTTTATATGCCATCTCATCAAAAATTTCATGTAAGTCAAAGTCATTGATCTCTTCAATCTGCTCCTTTTCAATAAAAATCCGAGTCATGCTTCTGTTTTGATTACTTCGTAATCATAGCATGTCTCGGACTGTATGGTGGGTTTAGTGGACAGTTAAACTACTGGTCTCACTCTTCCTCTGGTGCGGAAACTTCTGCTTCTTCAGCAACAGTTTCTGGTGCAAATACTTCTTCTTGTGCTGGTGCTTCTTCGGCAACAGGTGGAGCAACTTCCTCAACAATAGGTGCTGCTGCTGGTGCAGTCAGTCCATCGTTTTGTGCTTTTCCTTGAAATAAGTCTCTAAATCTTCCCATGGTTTTAATTAATTGAAACTACTTGTTGTGATTGGTCATCAATTTCATATACAATGTGCATCCATTCCCATGTAATAATACTGACACAAGATGCAATCAAAGAAATAATAATAGTTTTTTTCATATTAATGGTTATGACAAATGCCTTCAGTATGACAATGACTTGAATTTCCATTCATGTGAAATACCCCATGATAGAAACCAAATCCAATAATAGCACTAAAAACTGCTACTGTTGCTGCTGCTACAAATGGTGTAGAATTGGATGCACCCCTAAGTATTAAAGTTTTCATAAATTTATAAACTATATATTACCTTCGATTATTTATGAAAATAGAGGGCATTACACCCCCCAAGGGTTATTGGATTAGAAGGATAACCTATCCCCCATCTCCCATTTAGGCAGTCGCAAGTGTGCGAGTGCGGGAGAATGCAACGATATTATTCGCTGCGGAATCAGATGTGTTTGCATCTATGGTTTTATCCCGTCAACAATTACAACCTTTTTGCCCTGTCGAAACCATGGCACCCCCCAAAAACGATCTATACGGGATTTGAACCCGTGATACAACCGTGACAGGGTTGCGTGATAACCACTTCACTAATAGATCTGGTGGAGGTGAGGAGAATCGAACTCCTGTCCAGAACAACAGACTTTGCAACCTCTTGGACATAGTATATATTAGCATATTTTTTCCTCAAGGCAAGTCCAAATTATTTTCTTCGTACCAGATGTTACTTTTGTCCCTTTATGTATTGTTCTCATATCACAGGGAAATACCAAAACACTTCCCTTTTTGGGTTTAACTTTTACTTTATCATTCAAAAATAGTGTTGCACCACCATCAAAATCATCATTTAAATATATGATTATAGAAAGTACGAAATTTCCATTTTTTGATGAGTCTATATGCCAATTATAATAATCATTTTCATCATAAAACCTATAGATTAATTGCATATTATAATCTTTAGATTTACTAGAAAACATATCTGAATACTTATTTACTAATATATTATCATCATAATAGTTGGTTATAGATTTGGAAATTATTGCACTTGCTTCCATATCTACTATTTTTACAAAATTATATTCATTAGATAACTCTGTTATATTAAATGCAATATTATTTCTAACTTTATTTTTACCACTAGACTTGTTATTAGAAATAATACTATTTTTTTCCTTCTCAATCAGTTCTATGAATTGATCGCAGATTTCATCATCAACAAAATTTTCATATTCGTAAATGAAATTATTATGTTTAATTAATTTCATATGTTTAGAGCAAAATGGAGAATAGGAGACTCGAACTCCTGACTTCAACCTTGCAAAGGTTGCACTCTACCAACTGAGTTAATTCCCCTCTTTTTTAAGTTTAAAGTATAACTTATAATATGGTTTTTTCATTTCGTCAAGGACTTTCATATCCTCTTCAAAACCCATATACTTACAAAGTTGATAAGAACCCTCTAACTCACTAATCAATCTTAGTATGTTAGCAGGATGCCTTTCAAGTCCTCCAAAATCATACTTATTATTCGGATACATAATCTTCAAAAGTATTTACGTAATTATAATGATTAGTCATAAGTTTTGCAAAAGCAATTGCAGTTGCATGATCATCAAAACATCTAATATCTTCTGGACCAACTTGACCAACAATGTGATTAGTCCATGTAACTACATAGATTTTTTTATTCATAATTTGTAGTAGTTAGAACTACAATGTCGATGAAAGGACTTGAACCTTCACGTCTTGCGACACAAGAACCTAAACCTTGCGTGTCTACCAATTCCACCACATCGACAAACTCCCCTTCCTGGGATCGAACCAGGGACCAAACGATTAACAGTCGTTCGCTCTACCGCTGAGCTAAAGAGGATTGCTGCTTAATACTTTGTTCCAATATTAAATTGGCAAGTAATTTTTTTCCCCGATTCAGGTAGAACAAAGTGTTCTAAATGACATGGAAATATTACCACAGAACCTTCACCAATACTTTTTTCTTCTCTTGTATCGTATAACTGTTGACCAAATACTGGACCACATGTTAAAGGACTTCTTTTCCTGAAAACTGTAGTATTTTCTTGACCATCAGTATCAACTATGTATACAAAAGAAAAGGATGGTGTATATCCATCACGACCATCTGCAAGATGATCATGTAATCCAATGTAATCACCTTTATCATATCTATTATACCAACAATTAAGTATAATAGATGACTCTGGATTTAACCAGGGAAACTCAAATTTTTCTTTCAATTCACTAAGCATTTGCTCTAGTGGTTTCCAGACAACATTGTTTAAAATTTCTTTATCAAATAAAAAACTATTGTATTCATTTCCATTATAGTAACTTTGAAATACATGGTCAATAGAGACACATCCCTTCTCATTGTCTACTCTGGACTGAATTTCATTTAATATTTTATTCTTTATATTTTTATGATTTTCTACTTTGTTGGAATAAACAAAATCAATAGGAAAAAAATAAAACATTATTGCTTTTTATCTAAAAGATACTCAACAGTGTTAGCAACATCATTCATGGCATCTTTAAGAAAAGGTCTTTGACCTGATTCCATTTTTACTGGACTACTTTCTTCATCAGTAGTAAGAGTCCATCTCCACTGACCCATATCAGTGCAATACCATAAATTTATTTTCATAACATCATGTATTTTATTTGTTCCTCTATATAGAGGAAGTCGGAATGATAGGATTTGAACCTACGGCATCTCGCTCCCAAAGCGAGTGCTCTACCAAACTGAGCTACATTCCGAATTGGATAATATGAAAACCTGTCGATTTCCAATGGGTGAAGAGGGATTTGAACCCCCGACTGCCTCCGTGTAAAAGAGGAACTCTACCACTGAGTTATTCACCCAATAAGACAATTATACAACATATAATATAATTGTCAACGGAGAGGGTGGGATTTGAACCCACGGTGCTACTAACACGGCAGTTTTCAAGACTGCTACCTTAATCCACTCGGTCACCTCTCCAGCATGGGTAGAGTTGGATTTGAACCAACGTAAGCATAGCTAACGGATTTACAGTCCGTCTCCTTTAACCACTCGGACACCTACCCATATCCGATTCATTTATCATACCAAAAAACATCTATCGTGTCAAGAAAATGGTGTAGAAATCCATGTTGATGGGTCTGTGCAAACATTCTCAACGTTACCAATTTCAGATTTTGCAGTTATCATAATATCAGCACTAACCGAATACCTCATAGAATCTCCTTCGTATTTTAAAACTTCATGTTCTATTGAAGAAGGAAAAATTATTATACTGTTACTACCCAAGTTATAATCAATATGATTGCGACTAAGTGACGTTTCACTAAACATACCATGTCCACGAATAGGGAGTCTTCTCAAAAAATCGTCTCCTCTATGAAATCTTAACTTCCCAGTTTCACTATCTGTTTCTTTTTGAATGTAATAAACAGCACTTAAATGTGAACCAATGTGGTTATGTGGTTTTATATACGAACCCTTTTCACAACAAACTGGCCAAGATTTTACAATATTTAAATCTACTTTTTCAGTATCAACTCCAAGTTCCCTTAAGTAACTAACAGTATGAAAACCAATAGCATGTGCTAAGTAATAAAAATCACCTGATGTTTTACAAACATTAGGTGCGGTTCCATGTGTATCACCCGTTAAAGCACCATTACTTGTCTTTAGATGCTTATTAGTTTCATAATATTTTTCACAATATTTAAGCATTCTATCCTGAAAAACAGGAAAATAATCTATTCCTGATTCATAAATTGGCAATCCAAACCAACTGTAAATTTCTGCCTCTTTTACCATAATAAAGAATAATTTTTATATAGATTAATTAGTTTTCAGGGTGTCTTGGGTTGATTTAACATCTTCGTTCTTTTAGCAGCAAAGTTATCCCTTCTTATTTGTCTTTCAGTTCTCGTATCATATTTTGATATACCTCTACTATGTCTATCAATAGGTGATCCTGCTGGTGCAGCAACAAATTCAATAATTTCATTTCTTTGCTCTTCAGTCATGATTGCCATCATTTCAAGTGACTCTTTCTCAGAATAACCTTCAGAGACTAAGAAGTCGGATAGAAGATCAAACAAGTCTACGGAGTTATTAAGGTCTCTTCCCATATGCTGAACTTGTCCACCTCTCTTAACAGCACTTTGAGCACTAGAACCAGTAGAATTACCTTTCACCATGCGTCCACCTGGTGTTGGACGAGGAGTAGATGGTCCCTTGGTCATATTTGGAGGAATATTTTTCCTGGTTCTTTCTCTTGCACTATCAAAAGTACCCTTAACATTCTTAACTTTTTGCTTTAAGTATCCAGGTCCTCTTGTTAATGCTCTTTCAGTACCACCAACAACATTTCCAGCAAATCTTGCAACCCCATCAGCAAATTCCCCTACTGGTCCCTCAACAAGATCACTTTCTTCAGTTAGATAAGGTGCAGTATAAGGCCAACTATTCATGAAACTTTCTTCTCCTTGAGTAGACTCAGAAAGGATTCCGTTAGTTAGTTCTCTTAAATTTCTTAAGTCTTGAGATTTCATGTCTATTAAAAACTGCCTGAATATTTTTATTTATAATGTCAGGTCTTGAAGATTATAGTTAGTGACTAACAATTCTGTTTTCACATTGTCATTAGTACCCTTTTGTCCTCTATGAACCATGGAATAACGAAGTTTCCACTCATTCAAATTATATTCTTTATATCGATTCAACAACCACTCATTTACATTGTAAGTAATCATGAATCGATGTGGACATGAATCAACATCATCAGCAAACCTCTCATGACTAAAAGAAGAATGAAGTTTGCGACCAGTACCATATAGGAAATCTTTAATATCGTATGGAGGGTCAAGAAAAATAAATGCATTTTCCCCAGGAGCATTCATCACTTCTGCATAATCAATATTAGTTATTTTCCAATCTCTGATAATATAAGAATACTTTGGAAGTTTATCAATACCAACCAAAGAAAAGTTAGAACGTGATGCTTGAACAGAAAACGTGGAGTTTTCAGTCAAACCAGAATAAGAACACTTATTCATCACGAAGAAAGCAACTGCTTGTTCAAATGGTTCTAGAGTTTCAATATCACTCTGATATTGTTTGAACAACTCTTTATGTGCTTCATCGTCACCATTTACTTCTTCTTTAATATTCCTCAACTTTTCAGATAATGCCAATCCATTATCACGAAGTTGAATCCAGAAGTTATACAAATAAAAATATTTGTCATTCACCCAAATAGGTGTCTTGGTATAATTTTGACTGATGAGCAATGAGATACTACCACCACCCAAGAATGGTTCTCTAAACTCTTTGAAGTCAGTAGGAAACCAAGGTGCAAGAGTTTTTAGTGCTTTACTTTTACCACCTGGATACCTCAAACATGTTTTAAGTGGAAATTGATTCATTCTAAAGTATTACAACTCCATAGAGATAATCTTGTACTTCTAATATAACATGCACCCATTACTTTGCCAAATGGTGATTTACAAATTAATTCCATATCTTCAATAGTTAATTTACCCCAACGTGTGTAAGCAATACTTAGTTTTAATAAATTCAACATTTACCTATTCCTAATCCAATTTACAATTGTGCTGTTGACTGTTTCGGACAATCGAACATTTGAAGATGGTAATGAGAAATAATCCAAATCAATGTTCAAAGTTGTCATATCTTTTGGAGTGAAAATAGAGAAAACACCATCACCCTTGCTTATGTAGCAACTCTGTGCAACTTCACGGGAAGCAACAGCAACCTTATAATTCTTGTAATCAATAATCATAACGAAGTCAAACTTATTCTCTGTCTTATACCGATTAAATGTTGATTCACTTGTATCTCCTCGGTAATTCTTCATCTTCACTTGTTTACACTTACCATTTCCGTAAAAGAAACCCTTTAGTGCTTTTTGCTCGATACGAATAGTTTCCCCATTGCAATCCATGTGGAAGTCTACACCATCTTCATCAACATACTTAAATGGTGAAAAACAAGATACTGCAAGTTCAAATGCCTTTGAACGAAAGAAGTTGTCAGAATTACTCTTCAAACCAGGGTCTTCAGAAACATCTCGAAATGTTCCAAATACTTTGTTCCAATCAATCTGAGTCTCACAGATTTCTTTGAACTGTTCTGTAGTAATCATAATAAGATGAACAAAGTGCGAGTAGGGAGACTTGAACTCCCACGAGATTACTCTCAACAGATTTTAAGTCTGGTGCGTCTACCGATTCCGCCATACTCGCATGACATTACACTTATCCGTATGCTATGTGGGCATTACACCCAGTATACTGACAGTTTGTAATGGAGTAGGACGCAAAACCACTGCGAACATCCAAAGGGAGTTAGTTCCATCCATCATTCTGGGTGGCACCTTTGGTTGGAACGTCTCAAGTTCCTAAGTAGGACTACCGGGAATTGAACCCGGTTCACACCGTTATAAGCAGTGGGCATTAACCAATATGCGATAGTCCCATAAGAACATCCTAGAGGATAACCCCTAGAATGTCAAGTGTTCAGACAGCAGTCAAAGTACCTTCTTTACGCAGTTGAGAAATAAACTTCCCAACACTCTCCTCTTCGGAGACAGTCTTATTCAGACTCTCAACAAATCCATCAACATTATCACATTGAAACATATAGTATTTTTCGGGATTAGACGTAAAAGCAACACCAACTTGAGACTCTCCTTGGTCGATACCAACTTTAGCAACGGCAGAAGAATTGGTGAACTCGATGACGTTCATTAGGTGCGACCCCTTTGTTGATTACTCTGTAATCATAGCACCCATCAGGGGTCTTGGCAGGGATTAGGGACAGTTCCCAGACTGTCCTCAGTCGTTGATAATGAGATTAAACCACATATCACTCATACCCTCAATAACTCTATCAGCACCCTCTTTATCCGTAGAATATCCTTCTTTAATAAGATGTTCTACTACAACTTCATAGTGCTCATGAATTTTCTTTGCTTCTCTTGGAGTTGGTTTCATCTTACTTTTTACTTTTATTTATTTACTTTTCTTCTTAACACAGTTTGGATACCTTTTCCCAAACATAGTTTTCATACCTTTTTTCGTATAACCTGGCCAACACTTTTCACCAAGCATGTCACTACCAATACCTTTTGATGGTGTTAGAGGTTCTGCTTTGATAATATCAAAACTTTCAACTTCCAATGCAGAGAAATCATCTCTCCAATTAGAATGATTGTAATTTTCATCTACATTAGTCTCTTGCTTTTTCTTAGCAATCATCTTTCTATACTTTTCCAATGCATCTTTACTATCAGGTGCATCCATATCTTTAGCACTAGCACCATATTTTTTAGATGGGGAATTATCAGAACCGGAGTTATTAGTAATCTTATTAAGAGCATTAGATGCTACATTACCAAGAACATTTCTCTTTACTCCAGTTATTTTTTTTGCTTTATTTGCATTTTTGCCAGTTCTTGCTGCCTTAGATACTGAATTTACTCTTCCTGCATTTCTTGCTGCTCTTGCTCCCTTTGCTACTTTTGCTCCTTTGCCAAATATACCAACACCAGGAATAGCACCAAGAGCATCTAAAGCAGCAGCACCATAATTTCCTTTTTGCAAATTCTTTCCCGCACTATAAGCAGAATATCCTGCCAATCCCGCACCAATACCTTTTAATGCCAAACCACCAAGAGCAAGTGGTGCAATTTCTTGAAGATTGCTTTCACCCAGTCCTCCACCGTCACCATCTCCCATATCGTTAACTTCGATATCATCATCATCTTCCCTTGAAAGATACCCACCACGTCCTACTGAATACCCTTTTGGAATCTTTTTGCACTTTTCATCATCAAAACACCAGTACTTCCCATCAGGGCAAGATTTTGCTTCACTACCCTCAGTTAACTTTTTTTTTTCTCTCATCTTCTTTGCTTTTGCAAGAAGTCGTGCTTTTGCTGAATCCTGCTCATCTTTAGGAACATTAAACATATCCCTATCAGTCTTCAGTTTCTCATCGGGTTTATCATAACCCTCATACATTCTTCTAGATCCTCCACCATAATAAGACCTATTCGTTTTATCTGATGTATCTCTTTTAGCCTTAACTTTCTGTGCAGGAGTTGGTGCATCATTCCATGCTCTTTCCTTCTTCTCACCTTTTACTTTTTTCTTTCCTCTTGCGAGACCTTCTTCTCTTGCACCAGATCCACCACCACCATGAAGATGTCTACGGGTTCCAGGAATCCTCTCAGTACCACGGGAATATGGATTGGTAGGATTATCCATAGCCTGTTTCATTCTCCCCATTGCTGCTTTCATGGAGAGTGCTTTCTTCTCAGACTTCTTTACTTTCCACTTTCCTTCATCATCTTTAGTAATATGCTTTTTACTTAAAGTTTGATAAAGAGGTGTCTTTTTCTCACCTTTTACCTTATCTTCCTTACGCATCTCTGAGAGATATGACTTATCCAAAAATTGATTAAAAGTCTTCATTTCTCGCACTTTTATTTTTATTTATCTTGGTTCTGTTTTCTTTGTTTTCTGAGTGCAGCATTAAGTAAATCTCTATGAGAAATTGCACTTTCTTTGCTTCCCACTCCAGAAACAAGATCTTTTACTTTGCCTTCAAGTTCATGTGCTCCACCTTTTCTATGATAGACACCTTTCTTTTCTTTGGAGTCGGTAGACTTCTTTGTTGCCATTAAATTTCTAGGTTGATGTCCATGATAAACACCAATCTTCTTATCCCTATTCACTCTTTCTTTCCACTCTGAATCACTCATTGAAGACTTCAATTTAGCAGAGTGATGTGTTGGAGTAATATGATGTGCTTCATATCCTCTTTTCTTTATCTTTGCTGTCTTTCTATCTGCCTTATCTCTTTGCTCAGATGAACTAAGACCTTGTATTCTTTCCTTTCTAGCAGAACGTTCTTTCGCACCACCAGACTTTGGTTTTAGTCTCCATTTAGGACTTTCAGTACTTCCTGCATTATTTGCATACATTCCATCAGGAATACCACTATGATGCTTCTCTAATTCTGCTCTAGATGGAAAATGCTTTTGTGCTTCAATTACAAATGCATTAAATGTTTTTTGTTCTTTCTTTACCTTTCTATTTCTTGATCCTTTAGAGACTCTCTCATTATCAAGATTTCTATCTGCTTCCTTTCTTTTTCGCATCATTCTAGACATGAGTTGATACCCAGGTGCCTCAACATGACCAGAACGTATCATTGCTTCTGGTGAAGATGCAGCATTAGCAGCAAATGCTAATCCTAGAACAGCATTTGCTGCTTTATCTCTCTTTCTTCCTTCTTCAAGCATATGAATACAAAAAGTCCTCTGACTATTTATCTAAGGACATTTTAATCATCAGTTATAAATTATTTATTGGTAAGATTATTCTTTAATTTTTCTACAAGATACTCAGCAAATGCCTCCATCTTTTCAGGATGAACAGCACTAATACCCGAATCTTTTACTGCACTTTCAATACTTTTAATTTCGTTTTTATTTAATTTTTGTTGCTTAGAAGGAAGTGTCATGACATCTTTACTGGTTCTCTAAACAGTCTAGCATAGATTTTGTTGAAACCCTGACTTATTTAGATTATCTTCAGATTTATATAATCTTACTCACTAATTGGACCCCAGGTTCCACTATCACCTTCTGTTCTAGATTCAAGTTTATCTAGGATAACATCAAATGATTGGATATTCTCAAGTTTTTGAATAATTTCTGCAATGCTAGAACATACAAGTGGACGTTCTTGTCTAGCAGCAAATGCAAGTGAATTTCTAAGGTGAGATTCTGCTTCTTGGAGTGATGCTTCAACGGATTTGCTAAGTGCCATAATAAAATTTATTTAACTGGATATTTTTGAGTTTCACCAACCCGACGTTTTGTTACTGTTTTGCCATTATCAGGTGATTCATAAACCCACCCTCTTTCATAAGCAAGTCTTACGGGATCATTTCTATCAATGGTCTCATCCTTTGGTGTTGCAGGAGTCCATTCATAACCACCTTGTGCTTTAATTTCATCAGATGTCAAATCATCTAAATCCTTTTCAAAGTTTAATCTTCCACCACTTCTAAGATATGCTAGTAGGTCAGCAGCATATCCCATTTTTTGTTCAGACAAATTGCGTTCATCTTTTACAATATTAAAGATAGTATCAAATACTTCTCTTGCAGTTGCTCCAGATTGCATTGCATCAAAAATACTGTCTTCTAACCTAGAAAGAGAGTAATTTTTGTATCCTGTACTATTCTTCGTATCCATTTTCTTTGATGTAGTCATCAAGTGCTTCCTCTATCATAATCTTGATTTCTTCAGATGTCAACTCATTTAACCAAGTCCAATTAGGATCTTTAGAGTCCCACTTGAGACTAAAAGACCCATCATCATTTCTTTGAATATCCAGAGTATCTAATTGTAACTTATTTTCCATAATTATTCTTTGAATAAAGGACTATTTTCTCTATTAAATTTATCTATTTCATCAACCTTATCTTGAATTTCTTCCATACATGGTTTACAAAATGCCTGAAACTGATTTTTATTTATTCTAGTAAAATTCTCCTCAGTTAAATCTTTTACTGTTTGGCACTGGGCACATAATAACTTTATGCACTTACTGCTTTCTTGATTTTCCATTTTTATAGAGATATTTCTTTATATATCAACAGTCATCTTTTTTAAATAGTTTACGACATTTTTTTACCTCTTTGAGTTCATCTTTAATCATTTGGTATGCATCTTCAGCAGTTAATTTCTTTGCCATTTCCATAGCAGTAATAATTTCTACTCTAGTACCAAAGTGTTTGAGTGCTTCTTCAAAACAGTTTAGTTCTTCATACATGATTTACACTATCCCAATCTTTTTGAAATTGCTCTAAACCTTTATCAGTCATCACATTATTATACATTTTCCAAAAAACTTTTGGTGGCATAGTACAAATATCAGCACCAACACCAGCACATTCTTCTACCTGATAAACCTCACGAACAGATGCTGCAAGGATATTACACATAGTGAATCTACCATCACCAGTAAATACATTACGAATCTTTTTAATTAGTTCAATTCCATCTACTGAATTATCAAACCATCTCCCCACAAAAGGAGAGATAAACGATGCTCCTGCATTTTCTGCAAGAATTGCTTGTGCAACTGAGAATACGAGAGTTACATTTACTTTAAATCCTTCTTCAGCAAGTTTTCTACATGCCTTAAGACCCTCCACAGTGCATGGAACCTTGATGGTAACATTCCATAGACCTTTGAATGCCTGTGCCTGCTCTACCATCTCCTCTGCGGTATCTGCAACGACCTCAGCAGAGATAGACTCCAGAGTAGTGAACTCAGCAGAAATTTCTTTAATGACTTCTACTGGGTCACGTCCACTCTTTTTAATAAGAGTTGGATTGGTTGTTACACCAGCAAGGAGTTTTGTTTCATATGCAGACCTAATTTCATCAATTTCGGCAGTATCTAGAAAAATTTTCATAATTAATTGTTTTTGTTGCTCAAATTATATATTACTGGATGGATAATGTAAATTATGCGTAATTATTTACTATCTTATCATGAACAGCATTTAGTTCATTCATCCGTCCATATTTTTTAACATGTATAACTGCATCTTTACCAGTAAACTCCTCATATAAGTTTATGAACATTCCAAAGTAATGCCAATGCTGTGGTGGTATGTATTGAGGTGATAAACAAACAAAAATATGATCGTAATTTACTTTTTGAAGATTATCTTTTATTTCACTCCTTGAATGCATATAGAATTCTTTATCCATACTATCATATATAAACTTAACTTTTTCATGATTTAAGTCAAATTTAATATTAGGATTATGTATCCAAAGAAAACTTTTTAATTTATTCTGTATTTTTAACCATGATCCCCAATTACCCTCATCTAGATAATTTTGATGCTCCGTAAAATAATATTCTTTTTCATAACCTTCATATCCATCTTTATGATATCTTCCGTTGATATAATCGTCATGGTGATCAATATGGTATAAATCCATATTTTTATATTTTTCTTTTTCTAGTTCATATAAAATAGCATCATGCTCATACCCAAATGATACAGAGTGACAAGTTTTAATTGCCTTTAGAAAGGTATTAAAAACAAACATCAAATTTCCTTGATCTATATTATATGTTCTGGTATCTGCCAGATTTCCAGAATCTTCCATTTTTTTCCACCTTCCAGTTGGATTTGGATCATATAACATATTGTTATAGAAAGAAATATCTGGATACATTATGTAATCAAGATCAATACTTAATACATTCATAATTAATTGCTTTTTTTAATATTTAACATCATAATCAATGTCATACCCAATTTGGTTTACGGGATTCGTCACGAAGATAATTAGATGCAACCCAAGGTTTGGATGCGATATACATTTTGTAAGCAGTAAAAGTGTCGATGCTTGAATCAAGTTTATATTCATCGGGCATCGCACGGGTAAAGTTTTCAGCAAGGGTATGGCAACTTATTGCTTTATCAGCATGTTTATGAAAAATTTTCTTTGCTTCAAACAGAGTTTTAGAACAAGAATGAATCTTACCATATCTATGATGATACTCGGAAGAAAGAGCACATCCATGTTGAATCAACCATGCAAGATTGTAATGGTTTTTTGCTGCCCAAACAGTACATGGATGATTGCGGAAAGCACCTTTTTTAGTGCTATATGGGTCACCATCTTTCTTGTGAATTTCACCCCAATTTAGATACCACTTAGAGTAAATGATAGAAATCATTTGACAGCACTCTAAGGGCATTTTCACAATATGTTTATCAGGAAGAACTCTTGCAGATTGCATAGGGTTATCTGAAGTAACAAAAATGTTCATAATGTAAGTTGAATGATTTTAGATAAATCGATACATGCGAAAAATGTTTGTATTCCTACAACATCCCACACTTTGATTTTAATAGCAAAGGGAAGCATTAACACTCCCCCAACAAGTCTAAAGCAACATCCTAGTAATACGTCAACATATAACAAAATGAAATATCCTGTTAATAGAAGAGCACTACCAGTAATTCTAAGTTTTGCTGGTGTCATCCTTTAAATGATGAGGTTCGTGTGGTCTATCCATGGGTTGAGACTTGGTGTCATCATTCCTAGATAGATTTTTGATTACGATGAAGGCATCCTTATTATATTTACGAGTACCGTATTGAGTTGCCCACTTCTTATTATACTCTTCACCTTGGTGGATACCAGAGACTACTGTGCCACCAATTTCAACTACAACATCATCATAGCAATCCCACCCCAGTGTAGCAATTACTTCACGAAGTTTTTCAGTTACACCTTGATTGCAAAGTGCGGTTGCTTTGCGTGTAGAGAAAATACTCTTATCTAGAACTCTTTCTTCTGGGTCAAGTTTACCTGTCATTTACCAACTCCATAATCTGGTGCTTTAAGTTCGAGTTCTGCAATAGTTTTGTGCAATTCTCTGATTGCTTTTTTTGCTTCTGGAGTTTCATCCCACTCCCAGATTTCTTCACGACCTTTACTATCAATTTTTTTAGATTGTTTTTTGGTCATAATTTTCCTGATACTACTCCAGAGTTTACCACACGGGTATATAGATGTAAAGTACCATCTTGTTCGCACTTAAGATGCCAACGTGTCATTGTAATGACATTATCTTTATGCATACCAGTTAACATCTTTCTTCCCTGTTTTGTCATTGTAGAGAACAAACCAAAACGAGTCTCCCAGACATAAAATACATCATCAATAAGTTCAGCATTATCAGGTAATCCCTGTTCTTTACATACGGAAAGTTGATCTTTTTCTTGTTCGGTCATAGTTCTTTAGTTAAATTTAGTACACCAATAACCCCCACGGGGTTTATCAGCACAAATATAGATATTTGATGCTTTATCATTCCAATTCCTTATGACATTTGCCACAATGGTAACATTAGTAACCATGTAAGCAACAACAACAAGGGTGCGTATGCCAGCAATAATATCTGCTTCTCTGTTATCTCGTCCATCTTTCCGTCCTAATGCTTTTGCCCAAATTCTCCAATAACTTTTCATTTCCTCTTCACCATTTTATATTCAGACTTTTTTAACCCCAACCTCTCGATATACTTTAAGGCATAACACTCATCGGTAAAGGAGCAAACTTTTAAATCAGCAAAGTCTTTTCCTTCCATATGAAACAACCTTACTGGAAACATTTCGTATGGAAACATTTTTAATTTCTCCTTCGGAATTTTTAACTGATTTGCCCTAGTTGGTTTTCTTACCCTTGTTGATTTTTTCTTTCTAGTAGTTGTCGGTTTAGCAGAAGTTTTTTTAGGTTCTGCTGCTTTTCTAGTACTACTTGTTGTTTTCTTAGCAGTTGAAGATTTGTTAGTGGTGGGAGTTGGTTTAGCACTAGTAGTTTTCTTTGGAGTAGTTTTTGGTTTCTTCTTTGGTTCAGTCATTCTTCATCCACCAAATCTTTTACTTTATCAAACACTTCATCTATTGAATAAGTTTTTAATTTACCATTATCAATATCATCTACCATTTGCATTAGATGTTCGAGAAATGCTTTAGGATAAACATCGTCCTCACCAAGAGTTTGCCAAAACCATTCTCTACATTCTGTATATGGATCATCATAATCAAGCACAGTATATCCATCATAGTTTGATGTCATAAGATCTACCCAGATGTTGAAGGCATGTCTAATATTTCTCCATCCAGTCACCCAACAATGACCTATCCAATACTCATACCAGTTCATAAGTAGCGGTCAGTTTGTTTTCCTATAGTCATTATACAACAAAAATCCACTCTCATGGTGGAGAAGTGGACAGTTTACTGGGTGGTCTAAATGGACAGTCACGACATCCAGCACCGCAACATCCTCTACTCATACAAATGTCTCCTTTACTAGGGAAAAGCATACTGAATTAAATTTACCACATATACCTTTTAAAGATACTTTTGTGTGCTGAGAATGTACTTCTATTTTTTCAATAATATATTCTTTATCTACTATGCAGGGTGGAAAATCATTATTACCCCACCGTTTTTGCTCCATGGAGCAACCAAGATATCTTACAGTATCACCTACCTCAAATTTCACGACTCTTTGGTGACTTCAACTTTCCTTTCTTCAGTGAATAGATGTTTGATATCATCAAAATGAGGAAGATCTTCACGTACAAACAAATCCATAGCACCAAGAATTGCTTTTACGTCATCAATAGTCTCAATTTTGCTCGCATCAAGACCCCAAAAAGTTTGTACTTCAGTTTCGTTTGTCATGGATTTTAATTTCATCTTTAGTTATTTTAAGTAATTTATAATTCTTTGTCAAGTCGGTTTTCCACACTAAAACATTCCAGATTCATTCATATAATGAAGTGTATCATGCATGTTACCAAGATGTTTGGCACCAATAGCAACCTGAGGATATGTTGCCTCAGGTCCAAACTCTGCTTCAAATGCCCTTTGAGTAAAGTGTTCGTTGAGATTATACTCATGAAACTCTCCACCCATTGACTTAAGTAGTGCTGCGATACGATCACACTCTTGACTACCGTTAGAATAGATTACTGCTTGCATGTGTCTTCTTTGTAGGTAATGGTTATTTGTTTGTATACTTCATCTCGATTATCACTGTTATATACGTTACAACGTTCGATCTTAGCATCTAAGATCTTCACTACATTATCTATCTGTAAATTAACTACGAACTCTTTGAATACAGGAGTGAGTCCTATCTTATTAGATCCTGGTGTGTTAAAATCATCCATTATTCAATACCTTTAGGAAATTCTTCAATCTCAGTCAATTCATAGTCCCAGTCTTCCATGACTGTATTGGCATAGAAACGATCAGAAAGCATTTCGATTTCTTTCTCTGCATACTCTCTAGTCTCTGCTTCCAACCAAATATCAATCACCTTACCAAGTCTAAGTTTCTTGATATCCAACTCAGACAATCGTCTACTACCATCTCTCACAGCATTACCAGGAGAGTCATCAACTTGTGATCGTAGTCGGATGAATACTAATGCTTTAAACTTCATAATGTTCTCTCAAGTCTATTTGTTGCTTGGTCAGGAAAATCTCTTGGTCTACTATCAGTAGCATTATCAGTTTTAGGTGAACCTTCATTCGCCTTCATTGTATGCTGATAATTAGGTCTTGGATATCTGATACAGAATGGATCTGGCATCCAGTATGTTACCTGCCATTCTTGTTCAGGACATAACTCAAGATGCTTCTCTACACTATGAGAGAAAATACCAATTTGAATGTATCCATCGTGACTCAGACATCTACCATTACCAATGTCAACTAGGAATAGTATTTTACTACTCATAGAACTTTTTGCTCTGGGTTAAGGTTTTGCACGAATTGCTCAGGATCCTTTTCTGACTTGTGTACCCAATGATAACGCATCATCTCGAAAATAGGATCCCATGTGGGGATACAGAAATAATCAGTCACGTTGTCTCCAGTCATCAGGTTTGTCTTGCTGAAACCAACTTTTAATATCGTCGGCACCATTAAACCCCGTTCTATGATTAGATGGGTCGGGGTCTCCTAGTCCCATCTTATTCATAAAATCGTCAATACTGCCCTCCTGGATGTCCTGTGCTGCCTGACGACGTGCTTTGTTTAACCAGTCTCTGGCAGTTGTATGGGACTTGGCAAGTTTCTCCACCCATATCATATCATCTAATTGCACTTCCTCCTTATTTGCAATCTTCTTACAGATAAATTCCAGTCGTAGTCTGTATTTGGTAGAAAGCATAAGGTTTAGTCTCTAAAATCTAGTTTAAGTTCTAGGTCTTCAAGTCGGTGATACTCAGCATGTGCTCGTTCTTGACGATCACATACAATGCCCAAGATGTCATTCATTATTGTGTCATTATCAACGTAGTCATCCAGATACTTATCAATTGCCTCTTTTAAGTATCTGTATCTGTGCCATTCTTGTGAATAGGGTTTGTAGTTCATAATAAAGATGAATCTTTTTTTATTTAGTTTTATTATTTAAAGCTTTTCTTATTCTTTTTGCTGTTTCCATAGACCTTCTCCAAATAAAATATTTTACTATTGGATTTGAAGGGTCATTTAGTAACCACCATTTCCACTTGTTAAATTTAGTTTCGGATAATTTTGAAACATATCCGATTGCTTTCATTACGTTCGGATCCATGATTGAAACATACAACACGAATCCAATTATAATTAACCAAAAATACTGAGAACTCATTAGTTCCACCTTAGAGTTTGCAAATAATTAAGAACATCTTTCCTAACATCCATCAACTCATTATAGCACTCCTGATTGTGAGCACATTGCCTCAATTTTGGGTCTGGTTTAATTACAGATTCGATAAAAATATCGAGTCCACGATTCCATTTATCTTGTTTAGATTCGGGATCATCAATATTATTTTGATCGTGCATAGTACTTCTCAGTAGGTTTTAATATTCAGAAAGATAGTCCTCATAGATTTCCCAATCTAGGTCTTGCTCACTAACATAATCAATGAGTTCATCTTCAGATAATGGGATTTCATCATCTTCACCAACATAAAATCCTGCTTTACATACTCCAGGACCATACTCTGGTGGGTCAAGTCTAGTTGCATTATGAATGATGCGAACATCTTCAACTACTGCTACAACTGTAGCATAACCTTCATCATCAATATCAAAATTGTAAATTAATGTTACATCGTTTGACATAATTCAATAACCGTGCCTAGAAATCATTTGTTCCATTTTATCTTCTCTATATTCCTGTTCATCTTCTTCTTCCGTAGTATCATAGATACCAGTGACATATTCATAAATGGCATCAGCATCTACATCTAAGTAAAAATTAGAAAAATAAGGCATTAGAGTAGTTGAAGGGGAGAGGACTTTATTATATATTCACAAAAACCAAGAGTACATCATCCCTCTTGGTTTATTTGTGTTTGCTCAAATTCAGCATCAATTTTGTCATAAAGTTCAACAAAGGTTGATTTAGTTTCATCGTCGAAACGATTTAGACAAACTCTGATTGCTTTATCTTTTTTACCAAAGATAGAATATGCTTTGATAATATGAACAAGGCGACGAGTACTGATTACTTCATCAATACCACCATCATTAAAAGTCTTGCGAATAATATCAGACCAATTACATAGATGTGCAATGAAGTCAGTATGCTCACTAACCATAGGAATTTTAAGAGACTCTGCAATTTTAGTCAAGATTTTAGTCTCAGTAGCAACAGTTGGATATTGTTGCTCAAAAGTTACAGGAAACCTTTCTAGAAATGCTTCATTCAACACATTGGTGCCAATAAAACGACCATCATCAGAACCTTTTCCTTTAGTGTTAGCAGTAGCAAACACATTAAAACCAGGAGAAGGAGTGATATGCTTACCAATCTTTTTCAGGAATGTACCTTTGCCTTCAAGAATACTTTGAAGACAGAGAATCTTATTAGATGCAAGGTCAATCTCATCGAGGAGGAGGATAGCACCTCGTTCAAGAGCCTCAATGACAGGACCATTGTGCCAGACAGTATTACCGTCAAGCAAACGGAAACCACCAATAAGATCATCTTCATCAGTCTCAATAGTAATATTCACACGGATGAGTTCTCTACCAAGTTGAGCACATGCTTGCTCCACACCGAACGTCTTGCCATTACCAGAAAGACCAGTAATGAAAGTCGGATAGAACATATGTGACTGAATAACCTTTTTAATATCCGGGAAGTTTCCGAATGGTACAAAAGTACGATCTTTCTGAGGGATAAGGTTTTGAACAACAGTATTCATCGTAGAAACACCTGCAGAAGTGGAGTTATAATTTTCCTCTAAATCTTGAACAGTTTCTTCAAGATTCCACTTACCACGTCCAACTTTATATTGTTGAAGATATTTAGAAAGAGTTGCGTAAGATGTATTCAATTCCGATGCAACCATCTTCACAGCATCAGCACCAAATTCAGTACCATATTTTTGCTTGAGGATAGTCAGTGCGTTTTCGGTCATGGGGTTTGATTGATTACCTTGTAATTATAGGGCAGAGTGGGGCAGAGTGGGGGGCAGAGTGGTCACCCCCCAAACTGGTCAGGAGCAGAGTGGGGCAGAGTGGGGCAGAGTGGGGGGCAGAGTGGTCACCCCCCAAACTGGTCAGGAAATGAGTTCAACAAAAGAACCAAGCATTTTTTTGTTAGTCTTTTTCCTCTTAAGCATTTTAGTAAATGCAGACTTAATTTGTGCCTTAGTTGCATCTTCAGGAACATTGAATTCTTCATCCTGAGCAAGAGAAGATGCAGCAACCACATTAAACTGGTCAAATCCAGTGTCTTTAAATTGAACACAACTCTGCTTTCTGTAGATAGCAGAAACCTCATCATAAGAAGAATTTCCAGATCCATACCAGCTCCAGCAAGTACGGAAATCCCGAGAAGGAGTGATACGGAAGTTGATGAAATTTACTGTAGAAAACTTATCCTTAAGAGTTTGTAAAAGAATTTTTGCATACTTAGGGAAATTATCATACTCAAATGGTGCATAAACACGACCAGTCTTCCTATCACGAATCGTTGTACGATTCCTTCTAGTAAAACCAACATACTTGTGGTCAGGGTCACGATATGAAGTACGTTCAACAGTAATTGCATTCTGATAACCTTCACCATCAGTGAGAAGAACAACATTTACTTTTTGAAGTTTGTTCTTCTTTTGAAACATCGGAATAACTTCATGCATTACCATTAAAGTTTCACCCAAAGGAGTTCCCGAAAGTTCCAAATGTGGAGGAGCATATCCACGATGATACTGATAAGAGTATGCAACAGCCCAGATATTTTTAAGTTGCTCTTCAAGAACACGGTTGTTAGTAGTGCTAGTAAAGTAATTCATCAAACGAAAGGATTCTTCTGGGGCAATAATTCCAGCAACCTTTTCATAAGTAGGGAGATGATCTTTCTGATGATTAATGTAAGAAGAAGGGTCCATAGTGAATGCATAAACCTCAAATGGAATGTTCACTTTACGGCAGAACCAAACTAGGTTCAGAAGTTGCTTGTAAGCATCTAGAAGGAAGTTACCCATAGAACCAGACCAATCCATAATAAAAATTAGTCCATGGTTTTTGCCGTCAGGAATGACAGAAACTTTCTTGAATAGATCTTCATTGTACTTGTAACTATGAAGTTTAGATGTATCAATAACACCAGTACGAGCAACAGAAGAACGAGCATATTGATCAGCAGACTTTTTACACTCAAACTCCTTTACAAGATAAGAAACTTCTTTCTCTGCACTTTTCTTGTACTTAGTATACTCCTGACAAGCAAATTCAAAATACTCCTTGATGTATTGATTATCAATATTGTAATAAGCAGTTGCTGCCTGATGAATATAGTCGTTAGGAATAATTGTATTGTCAAGATTCCACTTAGGAAGTTCAACATAGGTTGTATCAGAAGCATTTCTATTCACCAATTCTTGTGCTTTTTCATCAAAAGAACGAGAAGTAGTTGACTTCAGTTCGTCATTTCCATCTCTTGAAGGGGATGTTCCACCACCACCAGAAGATTCCTTAGAAGTAGTATCAGAAGACTCATTTTCCGAGTCAGAATTATCAGATTTACCTTGACGTTGAGAAGAATTATCACTTTGCTTCTGAGTATTTTCGGAAGAATCATTTTCTTCACTATCACCTTCAGTCTCTCCATTATCATCGGAGTTGGATTCATCACTGGTTCCAGAAGGGAAAGGAATATCAGCAATTTGTTGTTCTTCTTTCTTATACTTTACATATTCTACAATTTCCCTAGAAAGATTCAAAACATCTACAAAAGATTCAGTCTGAATTGCACGGGTCAAAAACTCGTTCTCTTCGTCAGAAAAAGCAATGTTATGAAATGCACCAATTTTATAATAAAGATTGATACGATCAATGAAAGAAAGTTCATCAAGGTTTTCCTCATTAGTAGAAAAGAAATCCTCAGTATTTAATTCATTATAACCGTTGTAAAAAGTTCTAGAAAGACCAGGATACTTATGTTTCATAAGACGTTCAACACGAACGTCTTCTAGGACGTTTACGAAATCCATGGGAACTTCAGGATAATCGATAGTCCAATCGATATTATCAGTAAAAAGAGCATGACCAACTTCATGACCAACGAGGAGGTCATAAACAATTGGAGATGCTTTATCCCAAGTAGGGAGAACCAACACACGACGGTCAACATCAAAGGATGCAGTTGGAACTTGCTTATGCTCAATGATGAGATTTTCAGTTGCCAGACATTTGGCAAGAGAACCTTTGACTTCTAGGTTGACGGACATCTGGTGTGGTTCTGAACTCCCTGTATTATGGCATAAAAAAGGGGGGTCATCACTCCCCCTCAGACACTAATAAAACCGTCTACCACCAAAGACGGATCTTGGTTCTCAAAGATACAAAGAAACCTCAAGACAAAGATATAGTATCACTTAATCTTGAGGTTGTCAATGTTGACAAATATAGTGGTTTTTCAGTAAAATCACTCTGTTGGGTTTGAAGGTTCATCTAGTTCATTAAGAGCTTCTAATGCACCTTGTACTTTTAAAAATTGTTCTTTCTTTGAATTAAATTCAGTTTCAAGTTCAACAAGTCTGTCACGGAGTTCTTCTGCACTTTTTTTCAGAGTCTCCTTCATTTGTGTGGCATCCATAGTGTTATTATTATAAAATTACTACGAATTTATTTATATCACCAATTTTTAGTGGTTTTTGGACCAACATAATATGCTTTAATAACAGGAAGAAGTGCAAGCCATGGAGTATGTAAAGGAATTAAAGTTTGACCTGCTCCAGCACCACCATAAGTTCCAACTGTGTGATTATGGTTTGCTACTGGTCCAGTTTGTACTGTATGATTGTGTTTACCACTATCACCAACATCATGATTATGATTTCCAGTTGGAGCAACATCAACAGTATGACTGTGAGAACCACCAGTATTTACACTCAATGGGTGAACATGTCCACCATCAGCAATAATATTATGCGAGTGATTTGCTATTGGTGTTATTGCTAATGGGTGTCTGTGTGAACCATCACCATCCACTTGAACATTGTGAGCATGATAACTATTTTCATTTAAAGTGATTGTTAATGGGTGTCCATGTCTACCATTCAGGTCAGCAGATGCATTATGACCATGAGATCCGTTTTGTTGAACTTGTATTTGGTGAGAATGTTTACCATTTTCTTGCACAGAAAGATTATGTCTGTGTGAACCATCACCATCGATGGATACACTTGGTCTATTGTCTGAGGTATTGTAATTTGGATCATTGTCATCCCCAGCAGCCTCATCACCTAAACCACCTTTACCTCTCTCATATCTATATTGGTGACTATGGTCACCAACTCTTGTACCATGTCCATGATATCCTTCAGTATTAGTCTCACCACCATGAGTGTGTTGACCATTTTGAGTAGTGGATCCTTGGTGAGCATGGTTACCATTTGCTACTACTCTTACAGTATGAGTGTGACCAGCATCTGGACCTAACTGTTTAGTTGCAGTGGTATGATTATGTTTACCATTCTGCAGAGTTCCTGAACCAGGGTGATTATGGTTTCCTACTGGACCCATATTATGTCCATGATTATGCCCACCTTGTGCTCCTGTTTCTCCATTATGGGAATGACTACCTTCAGTTCCTATATTATGTTGGTGAGCATGTCCATCATGTTGTGAAACACTAGTTGGGTGTTCATGAGTACCATTACTGGATAATGGGTGTTCGTGACCATTGTGGGTTGAGACAGCAGTTGGGTGGTTATGAGTACCATTTTGTGATAATGGGTGAGCATGTGATGGAACATCATTAGCATTAATTTTATGCTCATTCTTACCACCAGTTTGTCCAACATTATGTCCACCACCACTAATAGGACCATTTCCACTACCCATAACATCCTTTTCTCTTAGATCAGGAAGTTTTCCGTTTGCACCAAATGTATTTCCTAGAATTGAAAATAGATACGAGTAATCAGCAGTTTTTCCTTGAACATTTCCTGTTCCATTTGGAACTATAGAACCATCGCATATTAAGTATCCTTCAGGAGCTTGTGCTGCAGCAAAATAATGAACAGATCCAATTGGTGGTTGCTGTTGCATCCACATCCACTTAACACCAAGAGTTTCACTGCTATTTGCAACTAATACTTGGTCATTAGAACCAACATTAAGCATTTCTGCTCTATTTTGTTGCTTACCAACAGCAATTTGTCCCTTTGCAGTCCATCCTTCATCATCAAGGACCATACCTTGACCACCAAGAGCAATAATATGACAAGATTTGCCTGCTGATGGAGCAACAATAAATTGAATCTGTGGATTATAATTGAAATTGGGTGAAGTCCCAGAGAATGGAATGATATAATCAGCACCAGGTTCTAATAAAGTATCACCATCCAAGTATACGAGTAAGTTTGCTGGACCTTCTGGTTCAAATGCAGCACCATCTGGAGCAAATAAGTTAAATGTTTTTTTAGATCCATTAAACTGATTTGCAATAGAATTCAATCTTACAGAGTTACCCTTAGGGTAACCATTCATTGTAATAGGTGGTTGTGGAACGTATGTAAGAGTATTAATGAAGTCTTGCTGTTGGAGAATGGTATCAGTACCATTTGCTCTCAAGAAGTGGGATTGTCCATTAGTCGAACCACCACCCTGTTTGATGAATGACGCAGCAGTAATATTCCCTATAAATGTTGAATTACTTTGAACACATAGTCCTTGACCAATTGAAACGTTTTTAGCAATACCAACACCACCATCAAATTGAACAGAACCAGTATTAACATTACATAATGTATTGTTAGTAGTTTTAGTGAAAGTAGTAGTACCTTCAATAGTGACGTTATCCTCTAAGGTTAGTGTACCTTCAATTGTTACAGTACTATTAAATACTGCTGGTCCAATTTTTCCACAAACATAAAGGTTCTTAGCAATACCAACACCACCAGCAACTCTTAAAGAACCAGTTGTGCAAGAGGTTGCTTGTGTAGTTCCTCTAATAGATACGAATGATGATGCACTATTATTACCCATGGTAATAGAGGAAGCAGTCTTAGCAAAATTAAGTGTGCTAATATTCGTATTAACTAAATTAAATGTTGTTGTGGTAGGTGTTGAAATTGTATTACCACCAACATCCAAAGTTCCTAGGATATTAGTATTACCACTTGTGTCAATCTTTAATTTTGTTTCACTTGCTCTATCAAAATCTTCATTTCCAGCAGCAGTTGTTGTTGCTGGATTTGCAAGTTTCCAAGAATTTCCATCACTAGCATCGATACCCGAATACCAACGAATATTTGCATTATTTTTTGACCTATGCCAAGAGAGAACAGCATCACCGTCTCCTTTCTGGTCTATTTTTAAGTGATTTCCCTCAATTTCTGTACCACTATTATCTTGTTCAAAGTGAAAATGTCCAAGTGGTGTAATATGGAAGTTTTGATTAGTGCCGACAGTAAATATCATGTCAGCACTTGGATCTGGTGCTTCAATTTTTAATGTACCACTAGATCCCCTCTTAGTGATTGTAGCATCACCGTTTGCCAGGTCATTGATGATGAATGTTCCATCAGGATATCCAGTATCATTAGTATGTAATGCTAGTTTTGCAGATCCAGAATTATTTCCGATACCTAGGTCTAATGTAACAATATCTTCAGCAACATTAATTGTATTGATTTCTAATGAAGCAATGATAGCAGTACCAATTCCCAATCCATCTCTAGTTGACCAAGTTTGATAAACATTGGCATCAGTATTGGCAAGAACTTGAAAATTATCTTCAATTCTTACAATACCATTTCTATCATTAGGATCACTATCTAATACTAGAGCACCAGTTCCAGAAACTTTAGTAATTGCATTATCGTTGAAGATACCAACATTAATATTACCAAATCTACCACCAATTCCATAAACATTAGATAAGAAGTCAACCCTACCAGTGAATGTAGTGAAACCGACAACTTCTACATTAAAGAATTCCTGAGTTCCACCTTCACAAAGGAGAGTTCTATATGGTGTTAGACCAGTAACGGGGTCAATCTTGGCATTGGTAAAGTATCCAGTTCCTCTTACTGTAATATCTTGGAAGATAACATCACCAAGTTCCTGTCCTTGGTCTAGTGTTAAAACACCAGTTATTTGTACATTCTCTAGGATTGTTTGATCACTTACTCTTAATTTTATTAAGTTCTGAGGAACAGGAACATTGCCGATTCCCAGATGGTCTATCATTAGAGTTTTTTCATCGGCAACTGCACTAATGAATCCCCACTGTCTCCATTCACCTTCTGTATAAACGTGACCGATGTAACCATCAATTGGGTTAGAGATAAATTTGATGTCACCAGGAGTTTTTGCACTAGAAGTTGGAGTAGAAATACCAACTGTTAGTAGTTTTGCTTGCTGTGCATTTCCTTTTAAGAATAAATTCTTAGTCTCAATACCTAATTCTGAAGTATTGGTTACTTTGTTTGTAAAGTTTACTGGACCATAGAATTGTGATGTCTGGTTGGTATTCTCACCACCCTCAACAGTAATTCTTCTTCTTACTAGAAGTTCGTCAAAAATTCCACTTGAAAGGTTTGTATTTTCACCCTCAGCATCATCACCAGTGTATGTGATAACAGGTGCATCAACTACACTTTCCTCACCAGTTGCAGAACTTAGTTTCTTACTTCCAGAGAAAAATTCACCAAGGTCATTCATACCAGTGTAAACAACTGAACCACCTCGTTGTTCTTTAGACTGAGACTTAAGAACTTCCTGCTCAGATAGAATTCTATTCTGCTTCTGTGGCATACCAGTTGAATAGTTACCTGGACCAAATCCAAGATATTCAAATGTATGTCCAGATGCTCTCATGAATGATGGTCTTCTCAATTCTGAAGGAATCGGGAAGATTTTTCTTGCTACAGTATTTGCTAATGCCGTAGTTTTTATAGTTCCAAACTTACCACGTAATACACTAAATGGATTTGATGAACCTGAGATTCTTACAATTTCATTATTAATCTGATAATACTCACCTCTAATTACTGAATCTGGATCAGAGAAATTAATTGTTGTAGATGTATTGTCAAATGCCGAGTTTACATAATTTATTTTTTTATCATAAAGTGTAGTTGCTCTAGAAGCAATATTTTCCTCACCTCTACCAAGAGTTTTTGCATTAGATGAGAAAACTCTTTTTATAACTTTTCCTGTTGAACCAAGTGCTGTTGAACCAGCACCTAAAATCTCAACTGTAAATGTAGTTAGACCAACAACACCCTTAACTAATACACTTGCATCAAATGCTGTAATACCCGTGCTTACGATATTGATATTGTTACCTGCAAATAATCCATGACTATTTGATGTAGTAAATGTTGCAATACCAGTTTCGGTATCCGACATTTCAAAAGCAGAAATAGATACAACATTTCCAGATGGAATTACATATCCAAGTTCACCACTACTATTAGGATCATTTGTACTAATACCTAAAGGTGCATTTAGTACAATTGATTTTGCTGATGGAATACTATTAACTTCAAATGCATCATTTAAGTCATCAACATAATATCCATTGAGTTCGATAGCATCAGTAGTATTGTCATTAATTCCAGTAATTGATATAGTGGCATTTACTGTTCCACCAGGAATACTTAAATCATCACCAACTGCATATGCAGAACCAGGGTCAAGAAGTTCAACATTAGAAATACCACCAGTAGCATCTGTGGTTACTTTTGCCGTAGCACCTTCACCATTTGATGAAATTGCGGTTAATTGTACTGAAAATAAAGTAGAAGATGGTGTATAACCAGAACCAGCAGTATTTGTGAAGGTTTTAATTGAATTTAAATTATGTTCAACATCAGTGAATACAGTAATTGTTGAGTTATTAGTTCCAGATAAGTCTAGTTGAGTTACTGCATAACCAACTTTAGTTCCTTTAATGAAATAATCTAGACCTTCTCTAGTGATAGAGTGACGTTTATCATTAGTAATGACATCACCAATAACTTTTAAGTCGGAGTAACTTACTGATGATTTTGGATTAGTATTTAAGTTATCTCTATCTTGTTGAGGGTAAAGGTTTCTTACGTCCTGAGAGAATTGTTTTGTATATAATCCATATCCCACATTGGAATCAGGTGATACCGATGAGTTTAAACAAACTAGATGATAAATTCCGTCTTGTCCATCATCACCAGGTACATGCTTTTTAACTTGATTGACACGATAGATGAAATATGATTCTTTATATTCATCTCTTGAAACTACTGGTAGTGCTTCTCTCTGCTGTCGTGTATTTCTTAAATTGATATCATTGGCAAATGTTCCGGGTTCTACTCTTACACCATCAGTAATATATTGGAATTGCTTACTATTAAGGATATTTGTAATGGTATAAATTCCATTATAAGTTGAAACAATTCCAACAGATAGTGGATTATTTGTACTTCTAATTTTTTGTACCTTTACTTCATCACCTTCGATAAATCCGTGAGGTAACTCGGTCGTTAAAGTAATAACTTGTGAATCAGCAATTACTGGTGCTGCAACTGCATTAACAATAACTCTTTCGTTTCTTAAATCTTTTGTATTCGTTAGTACATCATTCGTATATGAAACACTAGTTACACCAACAGTTTTTGATTCTTGAACTACATATCCTGCTTCAGGTGGTTTAGCATTATCGTATTCCTTGGGGATTACATAACGTAATCTATATATTTTATCATCAATGGAACGATTATCTGACTTTCTTCTGAAGAAAGCTGCAGATGTTTCTTCACCTAAGGTTGCAAGACCAGTAGTAACGATTGCTGTGTAAATTTTGTTTACACTACCATCATTGTCACTAATTAAATACCAGTTATTTTCTACTGGGTCCCATTGTATTGGGTGCCCAAGTTGACCAGGAACTTTATCTGATACTCTACTTACAATTTTTAGAATACCACCATTATTATTGATTCCTAAAACAGGGGTATCTGATATCGCATCATTTAGGGATTGAGCAATCTTTAACTGATTTGAGCTAAGTCCACCACCAGTAATAGCATAATAAATTCCCTCATTATCCAAACCATCGGGAGTTTGTCCAGTGTCACTAAAGACTCTAATTCTCTCACCATTAAGGAACTGGTGAGTTTGTGTTAGATTGATAGTATTATTACTAATAAGGTTTTGACCATTATTTCTACTTACTTCATATTCTTTTCTTGCGGATACCCTGTCTCCAAATGGTACAGGCATTAAAATAGGTGCAGTATATGTTGTCTGTGCCGTACCTACTGTAACTGTTAAACTTAAAGTATCACCATCTCTAGCACCAATTCTAAATCCATCAATTTGATAAGGTGGGATAGTATCTTCGTTAGTTTGGTCGAAAATATAAAGTCTTGATGGATCTGATGAGTTGATTGTCTTCTCTACATCAAGAGACAACCAGTTTACTTCGTTCTCATCACCGAGTAGACCTCTAGGTGGAACAACGTGTGTAATATAACCAACATCATCTCTGTCAAATGATTCTGGTTTGAAACTAACTGCTTCTAATGATGTATTACCGAAGTTGGAGTTGGAGTTAGTAATTGATTGGTCTCCACCAGTCTCTGCCACAAAGTGTTTTGCAAAACCGATAGCAAAGATGGAAACACACTGAATAAATGCATTATTTGAACACTTGATGTGGAAGTTTTCCCAATCTGGTTTAAATATTGCCCTTGAATTAGTGTGTAGGGGTTTCGATAAACTATTTGCTGGAAGAGTATTCTCTTCATAGAAGGTGCCATTATCATATAGAATGAATGCATTATTATCTTTCTGAAGGCTAACGCCAGTGAACTGAGCGGTCACCATTGACTTGAATCCAGTGGCTTTGCTACCATCAGCGTGCATACCATTCATACCAAAAACTGATCTCAGTGAACAGTTAAAGATATATGGTGATGCAGAACTTACAGTATCAGAACCAACTGTAACTGTTGCAGTATCGAAGAATGATACGTCAGGTAAGAAGTCGAGTGGTGTTTGGTTAGCTGTATATTTGAATGTATTGATACCAACAACATCACTTACTGTGTATGAACCATTATATGATTCACCATCTATTGTTACTCCACTAATTAAGAATGGACTATCAACATATAGATTGTGGGGTGCAGTATCTCCCGTAAGTTTGTTTGAAGTTGTTACTGTAATCTCATTTAAATCACCAGTTCCATTACCGTTACCTGCTTTAATGCTGGTAATTCCTAATGGGTTTGGATCAAGTGAACCAACAATTCTAAATTCATCGACAGATGGTTCAAAGTCCTCGGTTACTGGGAAGTCACCAAGACCTCTACCAGTAATATCACCATATGCCTTTGCGACCTTGTAGTAATACATATCAAGGTCAGATAGGTATGTCTGGTAATCTGCCAGAGCAACCATATTTACACCATCACCATACTCAAAGCAGGTTACTTTATGGTGTGAGTAGTTAGGAACTACTTGTGTTCCAGAATAGTCTTTATATACACTCTTTGTTGGGTCTGCGTCAAATAAACTAAAAGCAGTAAAATAACAAGTACCTGTTACGTTTAAGATACTTGTGGTCTCAATATTATCGTCTTCTGGATCGGGAACATATAATGGACGAATTTTGGTTTTTCTTAGGTCCAAACCAATAATTGAAGTACCTCTAGGCAGTATAGCACCACCACTTACAGAGTTGTACTTGTATAAGTCATTTGATGGACTTAGAATATCAAAATTGGTAAGTTCATTAAATTCTGTTAGTGTTGTTTGTTCCCAAATGTCTGGAGCAGTTCTTCTTTTATATACTGCAGCTCCACCAATCTCTTCGATAGAATAACCAGGTCTGTTATCAATATAGTGAGTTCCAGGATAAACTAGAATAGTTGTTCTATCTATTCTATCATTATTCTCACCTGTTTGATATGAGAATCTAGCTGCTTCTATTAATGCTCTCTGAATTGTTTTGAATGGTCTCGTCAGTGAATTACCTTGATTCTCAAAACTATCGGTAGCATCAAAATCCGATGGATTCACATAAAGAATATTACCTTCAGCATTCTTAAGAAAATTCTCTAGTCTTGATAATGGCATTTTATTACAACAATAATACTTTATCTAACTTATTTATCAAGACTCACAATAGACTTATTTAAATTCTGGACCAGTTGCCCAAACAACCAAAACATCACGAATTCCAGATGATACTGAATGTGCCTTATGGGGTGTTTTTGAGTTGAATATTACTGTATCACCATATTCTTTTCCTAAAAATATATGTTGCCCATATTGATTTATTAGTTCCAATTCACCATCCCCATAATCTGAGGAATGACTAAATTGAACACTTAAACTCAATTTTCTTACAGAACCTTCAATATGACTTGAACCGTAATCACAATGCCATTTATAATTTCCATTCGGATAATATTTAAGCAATTGGATATCCAAATGACCATCTAAATCATAGTTAAAATATATATCATTATATTTTTGTAGATATTTCTGAATTATTCCACTTACTTTTGAGTAATTTTCAGCATCTAAATGATTCGGATAAGCAATGCTAGTTAAACGATATTGTTTATCATCCTCATAAGATATCTTTTGCTCAGTATAAGGTAAATGTAAGCAAGAATTTTTTATATTTTTTATATCTTCTTCTTCAAATTTTAAGAAATAGTTTGACTTTACTACTTTATGTATCATAATAACAAAATAAAAAGCCTTCGACAAGATTTGAACTTGCGACCTGAGCTTTACAAAAGCCCTGCTCTACCACTGAGCTACAAAGGCATTAATCTTTAGGCATTTCCTCTGGATTTTCTAATTCTAATTCATAAATGAGTGGATGACACTCTTCCATAATTAAATAATTTGACCAGTTGTACATGTCTTTGGATTCATAAGAAACGTTGTCTTTTGCTTCCATTATAACATAAGGGTCATCTTCCATTATTGTAGTTATAGAATCAAATGTAAAAGGTATTCCGTTTATGAAATACATATCTACTATAGTGCTATTGTGAAAGCAATAATTTGAAGTGATTTTGTATGTCATAATACAATACCATGTTATTTTTATTTATTTTAAAATATTACTTTCATAACTAGGAGGATTATACTTTAGGTATTCCCAAAAAGTCAACTTCATTTCCTTTAAAGTCATTCCACAATGCCTTGCTGCTGCTGGGAGATTCATTGTAGCATGAAACAGTGCTGTATTTGCTTCCTTAACATTTGTTGGGGTAGTTTTTACTCTTTTTTCGATTTCTACTTTATTTGCTTTATTCAAACTAAAAGTTCTCCCTTAAGTTCTGCAAGTTTTGCTTCTGCCAATGCTTGAATACATGTCCAATAAAGTTCCCCACTAACTGGAAAATTTTCATGACAAAAATATTCAGCTGTATCCTCATGCAACTCAGTCAGTTGACCAAGTGTGCTTCTAGAAATGTTCATGCTAAATTCTTCTTACCAACGTATTATAGCATAGACTTTTCGGCATGTCAAGAGTCTTGTGCCAGACTTTGAACTGGTTACACGTAACTATTGCACTCCCCCTCTATGAAACTCGTCAAACAATATTTTACTCCACTAATTGGTTTTTGTCCTCTATGTGTAAATATAGGACCTGTAGGAAATATTAATACACTTCCCTCTTTTGGAGATACTTTGCGCCCAAATTTAAATTCTGTACAACCACCTTCATCCACATCATTTAAATATATTATTATTGCCAAAATTCTACGTGTATTTCTGGTTAATATTGTGTCATCAGAATGCCAACCGAACCATGAATCATTTTGAACATATTTTTTGAACATATATCCAGTATCAGATAAATTATCGGGAAGTATTTGATAATTACCAAATTTTTCATACATTAAATTAATATATTTTGTGCATGATAGTTTTAGTTTTGAGTAAACAAGATCTTCTATGTCACCTAAATTTTTACAATGCTTAACTGGAACCTCTAAAGTCTTTTTCGCATTATTATATTCTGCACCATTTAGACCAGAACACATCCCTGGTCTTAAAAACTCTGAATTTTCACACCTGTCTATTATTCTTTTACAATCTTGTTTAGTATACGTGTTGTCAAAAACACATATGAAGTCATTTAAGTCCATGAATATAAAAATAACTATGTTTGGAAATATGAAACCGTTTCCGTATCAAAGTCTATAATTGACCTTGCAATTCTTTGACCTTGTGTTTGTGCGTTCTGGGTCTGAAAAGAAATAGTATTAGTAAATGAACGTGCAGCAGGGAATGTATTTGTTGCAGTGGGATTTTCCCAAGAGACACCAGACTCTACCATACTACCACCCTGATAAGCATCCATGTTTACGACAATAGGGTTTACACCTATAGTGTAATACCAGAAACCACGTAAATCAACTTCTATCTCAGTAATTGTTGGATATACACTAAAAAGTGCTGACCTATCAATATAGACCATTTCTGTTCCTGTTCCCGTGTTATCACCTGCCCAGAATGCAACGTCAACACCATTGACTGTGAGTCTATCTTGAGCACCCCATCCCAAATATCCAGAGACATTGGGATTTAAGAAACCAAATCTAATATCTAAATCATTTCCATCACTAATTTTGTAGTTGAATACAAAGTAATCACCATAGATAACTCCAGGGTCACGGAAATCAGCAGTCTTGAAGTTTTTATATAAACCAAATGAAACGGGCATAATTTAATATTAACTGAAGTTGAGTGATGATGTTCCGTAAACTCTAATTGCTCCTGTTGAATCTTTGAGAAGAGCAAAACTTAGAATATCTTCATTATTTGTTGGGTTTGGTGCAATACCACCTGGCCAACGTACTCCACCTGAAACACTAGTTCCATTGATACTGCACTGCTCACCATAAGTAATTAATGAGTCTGAATCAACGATAAGAGTGATTGTAGTTGATTTAGATGTTTCTGTATTGATGCCAGTAAATGCCCACTCCGAAACTGTTGTTGTTAGGAATCCAACTGCAATAGTTGACGTAGAAACATCAATAGTTAGTTTACCAGAACCATTAGGAACAAATTCATCAGCAAAATCACCAATGATGTTCTCTGTTACTGCACCCTCAAAGTGTGCATATCCAGCAAGTCTAGCATCACCCAATAAGTCCAATGATGACCTAGGTGTTGTTGAACCGATACCAACTTTATAGTTGCTATCTACAATAACATCACCTTCAAATTCACTTCTACCTTGTACTAATAGTTGTGCCGCATAATCACTTGTTACGGTTGTACCAATGCCAACCTTACCATCAGTCTTCCAAATATTTTCATTGCCATCCTTCTCCCAGTTTGATGCAATATAAATTTCACCATTTTCGTATAATGTTCCAGTGAAATTAATATTACCATTAACATCCACATTAAACTGAGGAACTGTATTACCAACTCCCAAGTAATTTGATGAGGGGTTATAAACTAAGTTGCCATCATCAACTTGTGGAGTTCCTGTATCATCTACAGTCTCCGTAAACATCAAATTGAATAGTTGATCTGTGGAGTTATCTAAAATACTAACAGATGCAGCAGCACCAACAGTAACATTTTGTGCTGGAGACCACCTTGCTGGATTTGGACCTTGTGAGGTTAAGACTTCACCAGAAACACCTCTTCCATTAGTTGTATAAATTAAACCGTTGAATTGAACATCACCATTAACATCCAATTCATATGCAGCATCAGTTTTAATTCCTATTCTATTAGTAACTGAAATATCAGTTGCTGCGATGCTTGCAACACTTAATGTATTTGCAATTGAAATATTTCCTGTTCCACCACCTTCTAGATTGACATTAATTGCAGTGAGATTTGCAATAGTTGCTACTCCAATATAACCATAAGTTACAGTTGAAACCCCAACAGTTGCAATTCCTACATTAGAGAATTCAACATCTTCACTTGTAATATCTGCATTTGATATAGTTGCTAATCCAATAGTTGCATCTACTGCATTGACATACTGAATAGTTGCTACACCAATATTTGCATTGGTTGTAGTTGTGTATCCAATAGTTGCAGAGGTTATATCTGCTTCAAAAATAGTGGTAATGCCAGAAAAACTTTGATTGGTTGATTTTAACTCAGTAATAGTTGCTAAACCTACACTTGAGTATGTACCAACTTGACGATAGACGGTAGATATACCAGTTACATTCTCATTTTCCGTTTCAAATACTGTTGAATGTAATTTAGTAGATGTGGTTACACCTGCATCAGTGAAATCTACATCAAATCTAGTACTAATAAGAGTATCAATTAGGGATGTATTAACACCAGTGGCATCAGGAGCACTGATTGTATTTACGTTAATATATCCTGCTCTCAGTTTACCTAACTTACTGAAAGTTAACTCATCATCACCAGGACGAAGAGTTGTTGAACCACTAATTGCTTCTGGATTTCCAATAAAAGCATTTGCTCTTACTTTCCCTTCTGTTCCTACTCCAGAAACGTGTAATCTTTCTGTTGGTACGGTTGTGCCAAATCCAACGTTACTTACATCTGCATAATAAAAGAGTTCGGGGATTTCTTCTAAGAATCCATCTGCCCCTTTCATTTGGAACTGCCCAAGGTCACCTTCGGCAGCACTGTCTACAATAATTGTTGCAATACCTGTTTGTTCAGATGATGACGTACCAACATATGCTACTGATACACCAGCACCAACAAAGTCCAAAGTAAAGAAACTACTTGCTGAACCAACAAGAATTCCTTCATCTCTAATAGTAACAGCACCAGGAACAGCACCTAAACCAAGACCCGAAAGTGCATTAGTTGGAACCCAGTATCTACTAGGTCCAAATGATGTTCCACCATACGATGCAAGGATATATGCATCACCTTGAGGAAATGGTTTTGCCCCAGTTGATGATGGTCCTATTATTGGATCACCAAGGTCTGGTTCTGCCTCTGGTAAACTTAGATACTGATACCGACTAGTCGATAATGCATCTTGACCAACTTTTATAACTCTTTTACTTTGAAAATCAGGTACGCTCATTTTAATTATTGATTAAATGTTTCTAGGATACTAGTTACAAATTTTAAATTACCAGCACTACTTGCACTAATAGAAATAGTATCGGATGTTTCTAATACCAATTTACCTGCAAGAACGTTAGCAGTATCATTAGGCAGAATTGTAAAGTTTTTTAGTAATTCTGTAGTTACTGTTCCAATTCCAGCAACGTTTCTATTATGGTAAAAACTGAAAGTATGTGGTGTTGAATCTATATTAGCAACCTGTGCTAAAAGAGTAACACCAACAAATCCAACTGGTGCTTCATATACAACTTCAGTTGAAATACCAGCTACTTTAGTAACTGTCCTAAAATTATTAACCGCAGCGTTTGCAATAGCCATTTTCTTTTAAATACTCCTATTAGTCTGTTAGTGCTAGGATGAATGGTGTCATCGTTGTGAATAGTGCTTTAGTGAAGTCTCTACCAGAAATAGAACCAGTTGACTGATTAATAATAATTCCATCACCGATTCTAAAATTACCTGCTTGGTCTGTGCTTGTGAATACAACAGAACCACCATTATTTTGAACAACTTCATTTTCTTGTATAGTTACACCACCTTGTGCAGGTCGTGCTCCATTAATGTCGTTGCCAGCACCAATAAATTCAAAAGCATGAGATGAAGTAAGTTGTAAACTCAATCTCGACAAGAATGCTGTACTACCAGCACTTACGGTATTATTTAGGTTCTGTGCTAAGGATACAGTAGATAAACCAGAAACTGGTTTTGTTGCTTCAAGAATTGTATAATAAATTGGTTCCATAGCAGTTGCGGAAGCAGTTGCAGTCGTTCCTGCACCTGTAGGTCCAGCAATTGTTATATTTGGTGCTCCAACATATTGTGTTCCATTGGTAACAACATTAATTTCAATAACAGAACCATTCTCTATAGTTGCAACTGCCTGTGCGGTAATGCCATTTGGACCTGTTGGTGCATCAATCGTTATTCTTGGTGGAACATCATAACCAGAACCACCATCAGTTACTCCAATAGTCTCAACAATTTCATATAAAGTATCGAAGTAAAGTGCTTGACCATCATATGGTCTTTGTGTTCCTACACCAGAGATTTCAATAACATTCTGTCCTCTTGATGCTTCTGCATTTACTTCACCGGTATATCTGTATATTGACTTAGATAATGGACCACCAACACCTTCAGAAACAAGACCAAAAGTACCAAATGATGAGTTGGAGTTGGTTAAATCGCATTGACCACCAGACTCAGTATAAATTGCAATGTCGGTACAGATAGTGAAGATAGAAACTAACTGAGCATATGCACCATTAGTAACAGAAACTCCGATACCACCTTGATTGTATTGAGTATAAGAGTCAACTGACATTGAACCAGTGACACCAATATCATCTTTATCACCAAGTTCTGCATCAAAACCGTTAATCCTCATTCCAATACTCTTTGGAATGAAGTTTGTGCAGTTTCTAATATATGGACCTTGTGTGATTGGACCAACACCAGGTGAAAATGAGGGGTCATTTGGGTTATTACTACCAAGACCATTATTTCCAGGATATGTGGTATTGATACCAACACCTAGAATTGAGGGACCATTATCAATAATTAGATTGATTCCACCAATGCAAGAATAAATTGCCGAAACCACATTAGTACATCCACTTGGATGATTGTTCATCCCCGTGGATGAATCTGCTTGAATTGATAAATCTCTAACTTGAGTATATTCTGACTGATAATTAATTCGTTTTTGTACTTCTCCACCAGATGAATATGTATGTGGAATTGTTGAAAGTCCAGTATTTACTTCAAATTGATTTGTATTTCCTACACCTAAGACTTCAAATGTATATCCATAATTTCCACTTGGATAGTAATAAGTTCCAACTCCAGTTGAGCAAGTAAATCCTAAACCACTTAGGGTTACAATATCACCAGTTTGCAATCCATGACCAACAGAAGTAATCGTTGTTATTCCAGTTCCACCATCATAATATGCTTGGATAACTGGGGTTGCAGCACCATCGGTTTTTCCTGCCCAATGTGAATTATTAACAATGGAACGACATACACTTGCTGCATATGTTAATGCATCCATAGTTTCTGTCTTAACTCCAACAATATGCTGAAGTGCATCACCACTATAATAACTCAATCCAGCACCAACACACTTAGAGTTTCCTCCTCTAGTGATATCATGCATTACTGCCTTCAGAACATCCTTTACATCGTCTCTGCAATTTTGAGAATCATCTGGATTTCCCTGTGCATCAAGAACTTGGAATGGTGGGTCTTGATAATCTGTGCTAGTTAAATATCCTACAGTTTCATGTGCAATAAAATCAATGTTATTGCGAATCAATCTTGCCCCATCAAAAAATGCATTACCAGCAACTCCTAGTAATGGTTGGAATGCAATAACAGCAGCACCATCTTGTGCTTCTTGTCCTTGGAAACTTAAATCTGTAATATGACAAGCATTATTTACATAGAATAAATCGTTGGCAGGATTTTGTGGACTAATTATACAGTTACGTAATTCTGCACCTTCTACAGCAACATTACGTCCTAAAATAATTGGATTATCTTCTACATAAATTCCAGGGAAAACTTTAATCGTATCACCTTCTTCTGCAATCAATGATGCTGATTTTACTGTTCTCTTAGTATCACTTTCACTTAAACCAGAGTTTGTATCATCACCGCCCTGTGAAACATAAATTGTTTTTCCAACTGGTTTAAATGCGGAAATAGTTACTTGTCCCTTTCCATTAGATGGACTTAGAGTAATACCAATACCAGCAACAATTGTTGTAACAATACCACTTAAGAATTCACCACCACCAACAAATTGTGCTGCTGTTACAACACCAGTCACATTCAGGTCATTAAAAGTTGCACCCTCAAGAGCAGAAAAGTCAATATTCGAGAATGTAGCAACACCTGCAACTCTTAAGTCTTGAACGGTAGAACCAGCAGAAACGTTAATACCATTAGTAATGTCTACTCTACCGACTAATGTGCCAATACCATTTGTCTCTAAGTTTTCAAAGAAATCAATTCCTAATGCTTCTTGGAATGCATCTTTGGTGAACTCATCAATACCACCAATATTTCTTAATTCCGCAACACCAGTTGTACCGACACCAATAACTGTCTCTGAACCAACTCCAATTGATGCAAATGTTCCAAATCCAGTTACATTTAAAAATTCAGTTTCAATACTTGGAGCAATAATTGAACCAGCACTGTCTTGGAAAATAACAGTATTAAAAATAGCAGTTCCAGCAACTGCTACATTAGTGAAATCTGCTTGACCAGAAGAATATACGTCTGAAAATGTAGAAAATCCACTTACATTAAGTGCATTTAAATTTGAAATATCCAAAGATGATAGTAATGTATCTCTTGTATTACTATCAATACCTCCTAAGTTACTAATCAATGTTGGTGTAATATCACCAACTGTTATAGAACTAATCCCCAAGTTACCAGAAATATAAGCATTTCCTTCAACATGTAAATTCCATTGGGGTGATGCTGTACCTATACCAAAACTAATAGTATCAGGAATATAAGTCAGTTCAAGTGAATCTGTAAAGACACTTGTATCTGTATCTGTAAACTTAACAAAAGTTAAATATTGTACATCGACATCATCTGGATTATTTTGAGCACTGATTGAAACCGCAGCACCAACAGATGCAAATGCAGTTCCAGTAATATCAATATCATAAGCACCAGTTAATCTTTCTGATGGGATAATACCATCAGTAATTCTAGAAGCATCACTTAAAGAATTTGCAGTCTCTGCAATACCAGTGATATTGGCATCATACGTTCCATCAAGTCTTCCTCTAGGAACAGTTCCTCCAGTTATTTCATCTGCATTTGTTAGTGCATTAGCAGATGCAACAGAAACATTATAGAAACCCGACAGTCTATCTGCAGGAACTGTTCCTGAAACAATATTACTTGCACTTGCTAGTATTGTTGCAGTCGTAGCAGTACCAACTAAATCACCTTTAAATTGATTTGCCGTAACCGTAGTTGCTCCAACAATTCCATTATCTGTCAGATTTAAATTATCACCAGGTTGTATTTCCTGTATCTGACCAGATTGTGAATTTGCTATTAATGGATATCTATCTGCCATTAGATGTCTGATTACTTTTTTCCATATAATATATAGGTTCCCAACAAGAATCAGTTTTCATATTCAGAATAATCACTATTTTTTAAAGTACTTAATCTCTCTTTAATATCTTTGATATCATCCCTAATAGATGCTGCTGCTTGAAGTAAAGACCAAGCAAATAATTGAAGTCTATCCTTTTCTTCTTTTAATGCTCTAGACTCGTCAATTATCCTTAGTGTTGGTTGTTTATATTCAGAGATAGCATTAGATAAATCATCCAAAGCATTATCAATATCATTGTCATAACCACTACATCCAGATCCTCCACCTGGTGGTGATGAAGTATATCCATATGTTGCTGTACTTTGTGTTCCCCCAATGGTTACTTTTGTTCCGAGTGATGCATATACTGCAGAACCAGGGATAACTTGGCTAAACTGACCATAAGTATTAGATGTTACTGTTGGCCATTGTTGATTGCCAATCCAATAATCTGCTCTTCCAGCACCAACTCTAGGTTCTTCAACGGCATCAATTATAAAGTCATCACCTGGACGACTAATTCTTATTTCTTCAGATGCAGTAAATGGATTCCATGACGCAGAGGATTGACATCCGTTATCTGTATATTGAACACTATGCCCTGCACCTAGATTTCCACCATTTCGTCCTGTAATTGCTTCAATTCTTTCGGGGACATATGGATTTCCAATAGGATTAAAATTTCCTATACGATCATCATCATTTTCAACATCAATTACATAAAATCTTTCACTTGTCGCAAAACCACTTGAAACCGTTGAAAGATAAAAACCAACTGTTTCTGTAATAACACCTACCCTAAAAGCACCTTCTTGGAAAGCATTAATAGCAGGTTTATCTATTGTTAGTGTCGGTACAGTAATTGTTGAAACACTTAAAACACCATCTGAATTGTAATAGTATAGTTCATAGTTGTCTGTGCCAAAACCAGTGATAGAAGTATATCCATCAGCAGACAAATATTCACCAAATCCAGCAGTGGCACCAGAACCAATTGGTTCTAACAAAATCATTCCAGTAGTTAAATTGCTACTATCACCTCCCCCAAAATGGTAAAAGGTATTACTACCTGTCGTAATACCACCAATAATTGAAGTACTAATTCCTATTACTTGTGTTGTTCCAATGCTTACAATTTCTGGTAAATTTCCAGGTTGAAAAACTTGAGGATTACTTAAGTCATCAGTAATAATATTTCCAACTTTAATTTCTCCTGGAGCATTTGGGGTTTCATCACCAAATTGACCTAAGTCCATTCCTACTGCCAAATCACCAGAATTTATGAATCCAATAAAATCACTTATTAATTCTGAACCATAATCTCTATCCATTGGTCTTTGCCAATACTTTATTCCATGATAATTAGTATGTCCATGTACACCATCATCTCCATTGCATCCATCTGGACCACCATTTATTACAACTTCATAAACTTGAAAACTCTCTGAACTTTGTACTCCACCTTGACCGTAGTTAGTTACAGTGTAGGAATCCACCAGTTCCCATATCAAATTAGTTCTACAACCAGCATTAAATCTATCAGTATATGCCTTTTTAACTTTATTTACGGCATCATTAATCCTTTCTACATTATGAGCTCCATCTCTGTCCATATTGACTACGACATCATAAACTTCATCAATTTGAACATCGATTAAAGTTAATTGATCTAATACCCCCACTTTTTGTTTTTCTTTACTTTCTAACTCCTCTTCTAATCTCTCAATAATACGTTGAACTACAGACATAATATTATTTTCTAAAAAATCTTTTTATAATGGTATTTATTTCTTATAACTGCTTCCATTGAGATGGGTGAGTGCATCCTTGGTGATGCTTATAATATTCTGGTTTAAGTGTGACTCTTAAATCACCAGCAATTGCACATCTTTCATTTACTCTTGGAATTGTCTTTTTTGTATGATGATAAGTTCCTGTTGGCATCAATAACACTGTTCCCTCATGTGGGGTTATGGTATAATGATTGCAATTAAATTTATTAAAACCAGTCATAACATTATGTTTATCCGCAACATCAAACCATCCCTGACATACTTGGTTATGATTATCATCTGGCATTCTACTTACAACGAATTTATCGGAACTGTCGTCAGTATTTAAGTAATATACAAAACTTATATTTGCTTCGTTATGTTTATGAAATGCTAATGAGGGAGTAGTATCATCACGATGATATACTACCCAAGATTTTACAATATGATAATCCATCAAATTATAATTAATTCCAAGAACTTCTAGATATTCATTTAATGCTTCTTTTAGTGAAACAAAGAAATCAGAATATTCTTCTTTTAGATGTACAAAGATTCTAGAAGATGCTTCTGGAGATTCGTATTCATATCCATTAAACCAATATTGTTTCAAACTTTCAAAATGTTTTTCCTTGAATTCAGAATGACATTTTATTTCAGTCTGATGAACTGCTAAGGGAAAAACCTCATGCGTTTTTCTCATATTATATCATAACTTATATTCACTATTATCTCCTGGATAATCTTCTGCTGTCAACCCCTTGTATTCTGGAATATTTTTAGCAACATCTTTTCTTTCAGCAGTTATTGTGTAGTAACAATCAATCTTTGAACCAGTATTGTTTTTTATAATTATAGTTTGACCCCACTCTATCCTGTCAAAGTATAATTCCTGATGCATTTTAATCGGAGTCAATTGAACTCCTAGAGTTTCCATATCAACCAATCCCTTCCAATAATCTGGTATTTCTATTTTATTATTATTTGTCAGTCTTCCCCTAAAATAAACCTCTGCTGCTGGTCCTTCAAGGCAGACGTAACGTAATCTATGATCTTTTTTAGTGGGATGTAAAATATCAAATGGTTTTTTAGAAACTGCAATTGCATAAGTTGCATTTAATGAAGCAGCAGAAGAAAGAACGTCAACAGCCGTTACAATTCCTCCAACAGCTAATTTACCTGCAACAAATGCACTTGCATTATCAACAGATGTTCCATTTCCTATATTAATAGCATTTTTTAAGTCAACACCATTCTTCAAACTCAATGCATTCTTAATTGTGGTTCCCAACTTTGTTGTTAATCCAGTAAATGTACTAATAGCAAATACATTTAATGTTCCAATAATGTTTGTAATTCCAGTTACTTCTAATGATGCAGGAACTGATAGACCAGGGAGAGGTGGTCCAATCATTACTGTTGCTCTAGCAAGACCAACTTGTAGTGTTGCACCACAGTAAACTGGTCCATTTAAAACTGCTGTTCCAGGACTAACTCTACCAGTACCAGATAAAAATGAAGTATCTACTTGTCCAACTATAAGTTTATCTCCTACAGTGGAAATAGATGAAAGTGCTGGCATAATTAACCACCTATAATTTTCAAGAATTTTTTAAGATTTCCTAAACTATTCAGAAGTTGTCCAATAAATGAACCTTGGAATATATCAACCAAAGAAGCACTAGACTGCTGAACACCAGCTGCTGATTCTACATAGTTACCCAATAATGATGTAGAACTAGTTGCAGCAATATCAATATTTGTTCCTCTTACTCTACTTGCAGGAGCATCCATTTCAACGATTTTTCCTGCTTGAATGGTTACTTCACCATCACCTGCCTCACCCATTATACGAATACTCTTTGCTTTTAATGTAATTTGACCATTTGGTGCTTCAAGAACAATATCACCATTTTTTGCTTGTATTACTTTTGCTGGTTCACCTTCTTGTGAATTGAGACCACAAACTTCTGTTGAATTTTTTAGAGCAATATCTGATTTATCACCATCTTGATAATAAGTAAATCCAGTGGCCTCATCAGTAATGACAGAATAAGAACATTTTTTACCACCAATTGCTGTTCCAGCCTGAACTCTGTATCCATAACCTTGTTGCCACCATTCCTTTTCCTGTTCTGCCATTTAATACACAAACTGGTTTTCTTTATTTATTATACACAATCGACGTAAGAAACAATACCAACTTGGTTGACCGTTCTGATCTTTGTATATAGTGGAGTATATTTAAGGATTGGGTATATAGATGCACCATCACCAGTATTGGTAATTATTTCTATAGTAGGATATTCTGAAAATCTAGAATTACAAGTAAGAGAAGTTACTCCAATTATAGAACCATTAGGTGCAAGTAATGGAATATATGAACATGGACCTATCACAACTCTATCACCAGAAGTATATCCAATACCTGGAGTTACTGGAACGACAGAGGTAATTATACCAACACTGGTAGTTCCAACACCTACTGGTCTATCAATTAATGGAATATTGACTAAACCTTTTCCGTTATTCAACGATAAAGATAAAATATTATTTTCATTTGGGAAGTTATCTTCAATTGTTTGAATTTGTAGTGTACTTATATTGGATTGTACAATAAACTCTCCTTGTAATTTAGTACCTGAAGCCAAATCATCTGGAGTTACACCACTGATAGTATATCCAACTTTTTCACCATCATTTATGTTTTTCGTAGACAATGTAACAACAAATGATTCCCCTTCACTAACTCTAGGTTTATTACTAGACAATTTATAAGTAGCACCAGGAACTACAGGTTCTCTTTTATTAATTAATGGAACCTGAATTGAACTCCTTCCATTATTCAGTGTTAATCGAATAACTTTATCTTCTTCAGAATTATTTCTTAAAGTTTTAATTAAAACTTGACTTTTATTTGAATTAACAACAAAATTTCCAGTTAAAGAACTTCCAGCAAATAAGTCATCAGAAGTTACACCACTAATTGTGTATGAAACTCTTTGTCCATCATCAAGGTTAGTTGTTGATAGAGTAATTAATACATTTTCACCTTTAAGAACTGTTGGTTTATCACTAACCAGTTTATACCGAACACCAGTATCAGGATCTGGTCCTGGTGTAGGTCCAGGAGGAGTAGGGGGTCCAGGTGGTTGTGGTGTAGGAGTAGGACCAGGAGGTTGTGGAGTAGGTCCAGGAGGAGTAGGGGGTCCAGGTGGAGTAGGGGATGTATCCGTAATACTAACTGATGCAAATGCTCTCCCATTATTTAAAGTCATCTTCATGACTTCAAATAATTCATTTAAGGAATCTAAAGCAGTTTCAATCGTGACAGTTGCTTGTCCATTATTTCCGATAGTAAACACACCAGTAGTATTTCCACCTACAACATCACCACCAGATATTCCAGATAGTGAATATCCAACTGAAGTATTACTGGGGACATTAGTTGTTGTTAAAGTGAATGTTACAGAATCTCCCTCATCTATAGAAGTTTCAGATGCACTAAGAGCATATGTAGCATTTACTGGTGGAGTTGGCTCTGGAGGTTGTGGTGGAAAAATAGGGGGAGGAACAGGAGTAGGTGGTGTAGGTCCAGGAGTAGGTGGAGTAGGAGGAGGAGTAGGACCAGGAGTAGGTGGAACAGGAGTAGGTGGAGTAGGACCAGTATTTCCACCACCAGGAGGAGGTGGTGCAATACCAGGAGGTGACTCACTAGGATCTGTTGGTTCTGGTACTAGTAAAGGAGTAGCCAAATCATTTACAAACACTAAAGTATTTGCAACTAATGTTCCATCTTTATCAAAAAGATTAAAGAACATTGTTTCAACTGCTTCTGGTTCACTATCTTGTTCTACTTTGATAGTCAACGATGCAGTATTATTATTAATTTTTATTTTTTTATTTAACTGTTTCAAATTAACATCACTTAAATTGATGTCACCACTAATCTCATATTCTAATTTTGTACCATCAGGAATATTTGTCGTGTTAATAGTAAACTGTACGGTATCACCTTCAAATACTGTATATTTGTTTGCTGTAACAAGATATGTTGGAGGTGATACTAGATTTGTATAATCACCTTTACAAAATCCACTCCCTGCATTAATAACATATATTCCACTAATACTTCCGTTTTCTATATTTACACCAAGTTCTGCTCCAGTACCATGATTTGTATTATCAATAATTACTGCTCTTGGTGCTTTCTTATATCCTTTACCCGCATTAAGAACTTCAACAGTTAAAATTGAACCATTATCAGCAACAATAGGAACTGCCGATGCCTGTATTCCATCACCGTATATTCTAATTTCTGGTGGTATACATATTGCTGCTTTTATTCCTGGTGGTAGTGGTGTTATGCTGTCTTGTCTTGATGGATTAATTGCTTCTTTAGAACAACTCTTAAATGGTGAATTTCCAGTATAACCAAATAATGAAGTAAAACCCATTGCTTGGTCAATGTCATCATTGACACCTTTAAGAAGATCCAATTTACTTAATGTTCTTGCCCAACTATCTTTATAATTTCTAAGTGGTCCAGTCAAAGGACTCCATGTTGATGCGGGTTGACACTTTAATTGATCGCAACCTATGAAATTTAAAATCTGCTGTGCAACAGCAGATACTTGACTTAATACACTACTAATCTGAGATAATCCACCCAATAACCAGTCAAGTCCAGACATGATTGGTTCTAGTAAATCATCAAGAAATTCCATCATTTTTCCAAGAATACCAGCAGTAAACTCCTCAGCAGCACAAAGAGGTGCATTGATAACTCTGCCAACCATATTGGTTAGTAGATTTTCAATAAATTGTAAGAGTTTTGGTAATAAATTTTCAAATAAACAAAAGATAATATTGATGATATTTTTTGTTGCTTCTGCTACTGGAGCATGTTGTGGTAATGGTAAAACTTTTGCAATAAAATCCCTAAACAGTGATGTTACAAGATTTATAATTGCACTTCTCATATTATTGACAATGAATTTCACAATGCCAGCAATTCTGTTTGCAAAACCCTTTATTGATTGTGTAATATCAACAAATGTATTTGCAATTGGGTCAATGTAACTTCCTTGGAATTCTTGTATAACAGAAATGAATCCAATAAAGTCGTTCAATACACTAGAAATTTTTCCAATTAAATTATCATTACATCCATTTTCTCTAACTATCGTGACCGTAGATAAAATTGCTGCATGTTTAGCAGATGCTTTGTCTTCTCTTGTTAGTTTATCTGCACCAGAAGGTTTAGATTCTGTTTGAGCAGGTGGTATTTTACCAGGAGTTGCACTAGAACCTGCGTTTGGCAATGGGTTTGGTGATGTATCTGCACTTCCCTGTGTAGCAGTACTTAATGCTTTTTGTTGTGTTGGTCCTTGAACTAATTTTCCTCTACTAGCACTAAATGGTTTTAGTTCATTTTTGATAGATTCTAATGGAGAACTACCAACACTTTCATTTCTATGGATACAACCAACAACTACTGGTTGTTGTGCTTCTTCCCCATCAATGAAAAATCCGAAAGCAGTTTCACCACCAGTTAAACGTAATGTTTGTCCAACACCACCCTGAGCAGCACCATCAGCACCAGTTGTCATTACATGTGCCCAAGGTAAGTCGTTATCAGGCAATACATCCCTATCAAAAGGATGATACCCAATTACCCTTACCTTGCATCTATATGCCCAAGCAGTTCCTAATGGATTTTCAACAGTTGTGGTATCTGGATCGGTCATTTCGGTTCTCCAGACACTTGCTGGAGCAATTTGACCTATCCACCAAACAAATCCGTCTTTTCCAATAAAATTTGATTTTAGTAAAGAACCTTCAATCATTGTTTATCAATCTTCGTAAACTAAACATTCGGGTTCTGATGGGTTAGCATCACAATACAGTTCTAATGGTGAGGGGTCATGATGATCACCTGCTTCAATCTCTGACTTATGGTGTTCTGCATATTCTTCCAATTCATGCAGTTCACCTTCAATGTGACGACGTTGTTGTGGAGATATAGTTGAGTTATCTAAAATCTCTTTATCAACTTTTATATGCTTTTCGATACTTTCCATATTTACCTTTTAAGTAGATGTGCCATATACACCGTAACTATCTCTAATAAGTTTTAAAGAAGTTACCATTTGAGAACCTTCTATGTGGTGCCTTAATTGACTTATCAAATAATTTCCACTTTGTTGTTCATCAATTTTGTCAGAACCACCTTTAATTTCTGGAAATTCGCAATAAACGATATCACCAGATTTTAAATTAACATTACATGGTACTGTCATATTTAGGGACTGAGTAAAGAGTAAATTATATCTTGCTGCTGCTTTTGCCATATCTGCAGCATCTCTTCCTGATGGGTTTGAAATGTCCTCAGTATTATCTAGAACACCAGTGTCGGCAATTCTTACCATCTGTCGAGTCCATCCTTCACCCAATTCTTCTGATAATGCAATATCATTATCAGTACCTAAAGTTAACTGAATTTGTTCTTTTAATTTATAAATATATGTTTTACAAATTCCACTATAGTAATCATAGAAGTATGTTTTATTTACATACATGCCTACTCTTAGTGCTTTTAACAAATCAATATTTTTTTCAATCTTATAATTTAAGATTCTAAATTCAGCTCTAGTATCATCATATGATGTTGCTCCTGTATAAGTATAACCCGGAATCTCCGTATTGTCAGCTGACCCAGAACCAATTTGTGTGTTTGAAACCAAACTTTCTATACTTTTAAAGTTAAATCCATCTTGATTCTCCCAGAAAAAGAATCCAGCAGTTCCTTTTGCTTCACCTTCTGTACTTCCATCACCAGTATTTCCCCCACTACCATTTACTACTGGTAACCCCTTTGTTCCTAACCAAGTAAGAACTCTAAATGGTTTTCTTATGTTTCCTATAAAACTATATGAATTGGAAGTTTGTTCAATATTTTCTTCTTTATATTTTGTCGTCCCTAAATCTTCTTCTAATATCTTCTCTACGGTAGTCTTTAGATTACCTGTATATTTTCTTAAACACCTTGATTTTTCATTATTTACTCCTTCAAATGAAGTAAAATGAATGGTGAAGTATTCATTAGTATCTCTAGGATTAATATTACTAACTTTAAATACATACATTGAGTATTCCTCATTCAATGTAAATTCACCACTAGGAGTATTAACACTGAATACAAATTTTTCACCACCCCTAATGGGTAGAAAATTATATAATGATGTTGTGTTAACAACAGTTACTGACATAGTTACGCATGGAGACAAAATATCCTCATAGTAATCAGAATGAATAATTATATTGGATATATCCACTTCATTCTCACCATCTAGAGAAGTTATGACGGCATAATTAAATTGTAAACCACTTACTGCTTCGTTTGACATTAGGTATCGTTTAGATTAGTTAAGAATATCTTTTTCATTAAACTATTTACCAAAGCACTGTCGGAGATTCCACCAGGAATTATCTGCGAAGGAGATCCTCCCCCACCAATTGATGGTGCTCCACCCACCCCTCCAGGAGAAGATGTGCTTGGTAATATTACAGGTACAATTGTAGTTGAAGAACCTGGTTTATCATAAGATGGGTATTGTCTAATACTTTCTGGTGACCTTTGTAGTCCTCTTGAATCTAATTCAAATCCACCTTTAGCATTGGGGTCTATTTGTCCTTTTGGTGCTACTGTTCCGATGGCAGTAGATAGACTTTGAATAAACTCATCAAATTTTTTGGTTTGTGTAAAATTCTTCCCATAATGCTTTTCCCAATCAACCATAACACCAAGTTCAACTAATGCTGTGGGTGATGCAGCACCAGCATTTACTGTTGCATTTCCCTGAGTGCTTGTTCTAAAACTTCCAAGTTCGGGATTAGAAGATGAAAATTCACTTAACGCAGTATTGATAGGTGCGGCAAGATTTGAATCTTCATCGTCTCCAGGTCTTGTTATGGTCATAAATCCAGTGCTTCCTTTGGCATCAAAATGAAGTGGTAGAACTCGAACACCCTTTTTAGATTGTGATTTAATATACTTATCATATGCTTGATATGAAGAAAATGACTCTGGTTTTACAATAGCAACATTATATCCCTGTGCTTCTAACTTTGCTTTTAATTTTTCTGCAGCAGGATCTTGATGCTCACGCTCTCGGCCATCAGCACCAGTATATGTTGATTGTTTAAATGATGTTTTGGCATCAGTATCTGGAAATTTTCCAGATAAAGAAGATGGAACATGGTCTAAAGGAATAATAATATCATGTGATCCTGTAGGAGAAATACCTGCGATTTTCTCTTTTTTAACCACATTTGGTGATGATTTTGAACCATGTGCTCCATGACCTACAAATGCTTGTGTTCCTGAAATTTTTCCTTGAATCCCAAACCCATTAGGAATCTCTTTCACATCTTTAATACCAGGAATTGCCGTTCCTTTTGGTGCTGCAATATCAAGTCCACCATGAGAACTACCAGAAGATCTAGTCATATGAGCATTCTGTTCTTGCTCGATATATTGCTTTAATGTTGCATCATCTGGGGGATTTTCAGCATCCACATTAATTTGTGCATTTGTAAATGTAAAAGGTATCTTTCTTGACAACAAATTCTTAGCAATTTTATATGCACCTTTTCTCGCAGCAGGTAAACCCTCTGGTTTACCATAAACTTCATGATCTGGTCCAATATGAAAATGGTCACCTTTAGAATTTCCAGTATTACCTTGTATAAAAGTATTTTCTCCTTCTAATCCTTTATGTAGATTATCAAGCATTGATGATGAGGATTCATCTGAAACTGGTGCTTTAGGTAATAATCCAAAACCAGTTAAGAATTTAGTGAACTGGTTGGAAAATCCTTGGAATGATCTTAAAAATCCGTCATAAGAACTCTTATCTTTTGTATTTTGTTTTTGTTCCTTTATTAATTCTTTTACTGCAGTGTCTTGTTTATTTTGAACAGTTGATTCATATGCCCTGTCACCACCGTAACCACCCAAGAAACTACCTGCTGTACTACCCAAGACAAATCCAACACCAGGAATAGGTATGAGAGCTTGACCAATCATACCTCCAAGAATTCCCCCAGCAAGAGAACCACCAGCACCTGCTGCTGCTTTTCCTACACTCTCACCTTCCTGCAATCCAGTAGCAAAATCAAGTCCCGCAAATATTGAATTTAAGATACCAATAGATCTTAATGGGCCAAACTTTATTTTTGTGCCAGATACTTTAGGTGCTTTTGGTTTTCCACTGGGTTTCTGTGGTTTTCCTGGTGTTCCTTTCTGTGGATACATTCCCCCAAGTAAACCAGCGGTATCTACGGCACCCGATGCGAAATTACTCAGTAAACTACCAGGATTACCAAATAAACCACCGACATTTAAATTTTGTAATTCCTTTATCTTTCTCTTCTTTGGAAGATTTATTGCATCCAAAGCATTTTTTTCTCTATCAATTAATAGAGAAAATGATTCATAATCTTGCTGCATTTTTGGCAGTTCTCTTTTAGTTCTGCTATTGAATGCGGCAATATTATTAAATGCCGATACTAATGGTGATGATACTGCTTTTGTTTTTGCCATTATCCGTCAACAATATTGTAAGTTAGTTTTGAATACATGGTTAAAAAGTTTTCACTATCACCAGATGCTAACTGTGGAACTGTTGGTCCTGAATTTTTACCTGCAAGAATAGTAGGAGAACCTCCTCCAGATGCTTGCTGTTGTGGTGCCGCACCAGACAAATCTAATGGAACAACACTTGACGACCCACTACCAGAACCTGATGGTATTGGTTTAGATATTGCTTCTATTTGTTCTGGTGACCTTTGTAGTCCTCTTGGATCTAATTCAAACCCACCTTTAGCATTGGGGTCTATTTTTGCAACTGGAAGTTTTCCAATTTTACCACCAGAATCAAACAAATAATTTCCTCCAGGACCTCTTCTCTTACCCCGTCCAGCATAACCTCTAAATGAAATTAAATCACCAACAAAATCACGAGATTGTGCTGCTACTGCAGTATCATTTTTGAATTGCTTTAACACATTTGATGCCGGTGCTGCTATCTCTGGTCTTCCGATAAAATCAGCAAAGTTTTGTATACCATCAGTACCACTAGATAATTCTTTTATTTTTTTAATTCTTTCTTCTGGTGTTTTTCCAAGTTTTGCTTTTATTGGACCATATACACGTTCTGCATCAGGGTCTTTACTTGGGATATCATATATCATTGATGATATTGGACTAAACTGTTCTCTCTCAGTCATCTGTCCAAATAAATCACCATAAGGTGTAAGTGGATTATTAACACGATTTAACGCTACTTGCATAACATCTGCTTGATTTTGTAATCCAGATGCTTCTAATGTTGATGTAACAGCAGCCAGATTCTCACCTGCTACTGTAGAACCAGTAGTATCCCCGGATGGTCTTGATACTGGTTGTGGTCCACTTGGTTTGGGGTCATCATCATTTTTATCTTTATTTAAAAATCCAAATATCGTTCCCGCAAATCCATCAACAATACCCTTTAATGAATCTAAAAAATTAAATTTGTTATCTTCTTTTTGTATTTGTGGTTTATTTTCCAAGGCATTTACTGTGGCTGCACCACCAACTGCAAGAGCACCCACACCAAGGGCTGGTAATGCCATTCTTCGCATAAGACCACCCACTCTTCCACCTCTTGGTTTTGCTGCATTTGGTCCTTTGCGTGGCATTCTAACATCAAGGTTAATTCCACTACCTCTACCAGGAGATGCTTTCGGTAGATTTGATAATTGTCCAACTATTTTAAATAGTGTTTGCCTAACTAACTTAGCAACTTCAAAACTTTCAGTAAATGAAGTAACAAGATTCTTTAAATTTTTTCTTAATCCATCAACATTCTTTTTATTTGCAAAGAACTGTAAGAAACCTAAAGCATTATTATATGTGTCTAAGAATTTATCTAAGATATTTGTTGGTTTAGCCGCATCAATATCTTTAATTTTCTTTTGATAATCACCTGTTAATTTCTGTACAATATTATTTGTTTCTTGTCTTACATTTTGAAGACTATTCTGTACTTGAGTTACCTGAGAACCCTGTGATTGTCTAACTTGCTGTATCTGAGTACTTAATCCTGTACCTACATCTTTTATCTTTCTATCAACACTTCTATTTGTGATATTGGTTGACTTATCAACCAATTGCTGCACTTCATTCATAACATTGTAAGAACCTAAGTCCCCACCCAAAGGAGTATTTGATTTGGATTCTTTTACCAAATCAATTTGCCTCTGTAAGTCACCAGTTACATTCTGAACTAGTTTATTATTTTCTTGAGTAATATTTCTAACAGAATTTTGTAAATTAGTTATTGAAGAATCTTTTCTTTCAACAATATTTCCAATTTGTCTAATTATTAATTTATTATTATCTTTGATTTTATCACTAACATTTCTATTAACAATATTCGTTACATTTTGTAGGGTACTATTCAGTTCATTTTGAATATTGCTAGAAATTGTATTAACAATAGAGCTTATATCTGGATTTACTGCCTTAACAGATGCTCTTTGAAAACCAATATCTTGTTGTCCAGAAGCAGATACTGTAGATTGCCCTACTGATGATCCACCAGAAATAAAATTTTGAAATGATTCAAGACTTGCAGGTGGATTGCCCGTTATTGCTTCTGGATTTAGTGGTGATCTAACTGGCATTTTTTTGCTGCTGTTGTTTTAACTGTTCCTCTTCAATATGCTGCTTCAAAAGTCCAACATAAACATCTCTTTCCCAAGGAATCATATTTTCTACCTCAGTCAAAGAATATTTATGAAACTGTAGCAAAGCAAAATTTATTCTATAGTATGCCTCAAGATCCATATGAGACATAATCAGCCGAAAAAACTCGTTAATCCCTCCAACGTAACTGTATTTAAAACACCAGTTTTAGGATTCTTCACTGATATTGTGTGAGAAAGTTTTGGCATGGTCTGGAAAAACTTTTCAATTTCCTTGAATTGTTCTGATGTTAAACCTTCAACAAATTCTACAAGTTCTTGCTTCGTGCAATCAGCAGCAGCCCATGCCTCTTCTGCATTAAAAACAGTATCAATACACGATGCAATAATATTAAATGACTTTTCGATATTACTTTCATCATTAACATCATTAAAATCAAAATTATTTTTAATAAATTGATCCAATGATGGATACTTCATTCTCATGATTAAATCAGAACCTAAATTAATATCAGGATTGTGGTCTTTATTTTTCTGTACTTTTACTTCATCAACAAACACAGTTACAGGAACTTGTGTATTGCTATCATCATCATAACATGTAACCAAAAGATCAATTGATTCACCTACAGATTTTCCTCTAACATTTAGGAAAACATATTCAATATCAAATGTTGGCAATTCATCCACTTTAATGCCTTTTGTTAAAATGCACTCGGATAATACTTGTTTAATTGCACTTGTAATTTGCATTGCATCTCTTGATTCTAATGCAATAATTAATACTTTTTCTTCTCTAACTAGAAATGGTCTATATTTAATCTTTTTCCCATTAGAAGGCAATTCCAACTCATAAGTTGGGGTAGATATTTTTGGTAAAGGCATAATGTTCAGTGAACCTCAGTAAAATTATTTAGAATAGATTTCCAATCGTGTTAAATATTTCTTCAAATGTCAAATTATTTGCGGATGGATTGGTTATTCCAAGTACTTGTCCAGCACCAGTTGGTACAGTTGTTACATTACCACCATGCTTTTCATAAACATATCTAGAGTATGAGAACTCTACACTAACTTTTGTTATTGTGGAACCTTCATATGATAATGGAATTGCTGATATATTTGTTGGAAAGGCATCAATAAGTCTGTAAGTTATTGTTGGAACACTTTGCAGATTATCACCACCTTGTGATGGATTTTGTCTGAAATTCCTTTCAAATTTAACTATTGAAATAATCCTCTTATAAGTATTAGGATATCTCATCCTGAAAAATTGATTTCTATCTTTTTGATTACCAAATCCTATTGCTGACGGTGCTACTGGTCCACCAGCAGATTGTAACGGGTTTATATAATTCATCCATTCTTCAAATACTCTCATAATTTTATAGTCGTTATCGACATAAAATGTTAATTGAACAGGAGCAAAAATTCTTCTTGTTGGAATTCTTTCTATTATACCCTGACGAGAACCCATTTCCTCTGCAACATCAAAAGTTGCTCCTGGAATTATTGCTTCGGCACAGAAAAAATCATAATAAGTATTCATTGCTGCATCAATAGTTATACCACTTTTTTGCATCCAATCTAACAAATCATTACCTGCACTACCATTTCCCAGATGCAATGCAACTTTAAATTGACTACTGAAAGATACGTTACCTAGTATGTCCATCCCACTAGCAAGTGCGACACCCCCCTCATCTCTGGGAGTGGTCATCTTCATATATAATGGACCTACGTTTGGTTGTCCAGCATTTTGATCTGCCATTTATAAATATATTTTATAGAAGATTCCTATACTATGTATGCCACATAAAGACGACTCTGGTTATAGACAAGGTAAATTTAAACCACAAAAACCAGAAAAATATAAAGGTGACCCAACAAAGATCATTTATAGGTCATCATATGAATTGAAGTTTATGCGATATTGTGATTTGACTGAAAGTGTAAACGAATGGAGGTCTGAGGAGTTTTTTATACCATACCGTTCACCTTTAGATAACAAATTTCACAGGTATTTTCCAGATTTCTTTGTAAAATACAAAGACAAAAATGGAATTATAAGAACTATGGTTGTAGAAATCAAACCACAAAAAGACTTAAAAATGCCTGAACAAAAACCTAAACGTAAAACAAAATCTTGGGCATATAGTGTGAAAACCTGGGCAATTAATCAGGCAAAGTGGGAAGCAGCAAAAGAATGGTGTGCTGATAGAAAATATGAATTTAAGATACTTACCGAAAAAGAACTGGGAATAAAACTAAAATGAATGATGAAGAAAATTATTACGATTATCAAGTAAGCTTGACAATAGAGGATATACGTCTCTTACATCATTGTGTGATTAAAAGATTAGAAATGTGGGAAGGATATCCAGCACGACCAGCAGAAGAACAAGAGCACCTATGGGTAATGAGAGATTCTCTTTTCCGAATGATGTTAGATTATAATTTTAATAAAGGATAAAATATGATTGCGGAAACTCTCAATAAATCTGCTGGTAAAAAATTTAGAAGTGGTAATTGGTGGACCAATGCACTTATGAATGAACTTTTGAATTATCAAAAGAAAGATATTAGTCAGTCTGACACTGGATTTATTATTCCTGGGGATCTTGTGTTTTTTATGTATTCGGCAAAATATCCACAAAAATACCCTTATTGGGATATGCATCCATTATCATTCATAGTAAATGTAAATCCTAGAGAGGGAAGTTTTACAGGTATTAATCTCCATTACTTAAATCCACAGTATAGAAAAGGATTTGCTAAATCTCTCATAAATAAAACAGGAATAACTAATGCACCTAAAAAGACTATACATAAATATCTTTTCACTGGTGTAATGAGTGATTTAATGAAAGTTCCCAAATCAGAATGGGGTGAAGTATCAATATTACCTACCGAATCTTTTGTAAACAAAGATGGTAGAAAAGTACCTAAGTATAGAGTTTGGGACGCACCTTAAATGGCATATCAAGTTGTAGAAGATAATTTACATACATGTCCAACTTGTGGACCTTTTGGTATTAATTTGGGATTAAGATACGATCCAGTAACAGGAGAATATCAACTAAAAGAACAAGGATTATTAGGATACGATACTCCATTAACTGCTATATTTTATCAGGATGGCAGTTGGGCTATGGACGCTATTCGAGACCCACAATTATTTGTAGATGGAGACCCAAATCAACCAACACCACTAACACAATCTTTAAGCACATTACTAAGACAAAAAACCCAACAAGCACATGTAGCAATAGGTGGTAATGCTGGTGGTAATAATCTGCATCCAACTGCACAAGTATCTCAACATACTGCTGTACCAGGAGTTTTAAATCAATTTCCTGGTACAAATCCTGGGATAGCAACAGCATTACCAGGTGGAAATATATTAGCAACACCACCAGGAACTAGTACAGACCCAACTCAAATACCAGCAACTACTGCAAAAGCAGAAGAAAAACTAGCATCTTCTAATAAAAATTTTTTCACAGATACTTTACGATATCCTTTTGATATTCTAGAACTACAGCAAGATTTCCTAAAAATAGAGCAACTTGAATTATCTCCATCTAGTACTATTTTCGGAGACCCAGGAAGTGTATTAAAGGGTGGTTTATCCGTACTTGGGGGAAGAACGACACAAAATAAAGGAAGACTTTATTTGCCAATTCCAAATAATGCGGCAGATAGTAATGCAACTGCATGGGGTGCAGATCAAATGAATAATTTGACTGCTAGTATAACTGCAATGATGTCCAACGACGTAAAATCAGGATTAGTTAATACATCAACAGTAACTGGTCTGCTATCAGCAGGACTGGATATGGTTGCTAAGTTTAATCCAGCACAAGCAGTAGCAATTGGACGTGTTGTTGCTGATGCTGGTGGAATGGATGCAATCCAAGGTCCACTTTTACAGCAAGTACAAGCTTCAATAACATCTGCATTATTAAAGCAAGCATCTTTCGATGTTCCTGCAGAGCAAATACTAGCAAGAAGTGGAGTTGTTCCAAACTCAAATCTCGAGCTTTTATTCAATAATGTGACATTAAGAGAATTTACCTTTTCTTATAGAATGAGTCCAAGAAGTAGTGATGAAGCAGCAATGGTCAGGAAAATAATACTATTCTTCAAAAAGGGAATGGCAGCAAAAAAATCAAATGGACAAGGTAGTACAAATGCCGGAACATTCTTAAAAAGTCCAAATATCTTTAGATTAACTTATCAAACAGGAGACGCAAATCCAATTAGTGGTATGAATAAGTTTCAACTTTGTGCATTGACAAATTTTGCTGTTAATTATTCACCAGATGGACAATTTTCTGCATATGATGAAGGCCAGCCAGTATCTTATAATATTGGAATGTCATTTTCTGAAATTGTACCATTATATGAAAGTGATTATGATGATCCATCAAGTATAGGTTACTAAAATGTCTTACTTCTCTAATTTACCAGATGTACAATATCAGCAAAATCCAAAAGGTAATGGTTCTCTAAAGGATTTTTCTACTGTCAAAAATTTATTTAAAAGACCCAAAGTAAGGGAGGATATATTCAATAATATATCAAACTTTCAAAAATATGAAATACAAGATGGTGATAGACCAGATACACTAGCAAAAAGATTTTATAATGATGCCAGTTTGGATTGGATTATAAAAATATCCAATAATATAATTAATTTAAATGATGAGTGGCCATTAGATAATAATTCATTGAATAATTATATGCTTGATAAGTATGGAGGTCCAGAAAAACTAGCAGAAGTTCATCATTATGAAACAGTAGAATTTAAAGATTTGTATGGAAGAGTAGTTATACCTGGTGGTCTTCAAGTAGACACATCTAAAAGTGAAACTGTAGTGACTAATACTAATTCAAAATCATATTTTACCAATTCATTTCCAAGTCCAAAAGCAAATACAGTAGTTAGTGTAAATCTAAATCAAAAAATTGTAGTATATAATAGATCGGGTGGTCCAAGAGATTACAATATAACAAATATTGATACAAATACATCATATATTGAAATTCCAACTCATATTGATAAAGATGAGTTTATTGAAATAAGTATACTAAATAACTTGGCAAATTGGCCAAATGGATGGGGTGGTAATTTAACCATCTACTTAAGAGATGATTCTAATTTTACTATTCCTATTGATGACGTTATTATAGATAATAAAGTGAGAATACCAGCAAGATTATTTGAATTCACTGGAACGATAGTTGATGGTGTCTTACAACCAACTTTTAACTTTACAAACGAAACAGAGTAAATGAACTTTCCTAAACCAGGCATGAAAGTCTTCATTGAGGAAGATGGTCAAATAGTAGAATATTTAAATCCTAATGGGAAAATTGAAACGATTAAAAGTCGTATAGAAGCAGTAACAAATCAAGAATATGAGATACGAGAAAATAATAAAAAAAGATTTATAAACGTAATTAGAAAAGAATTTGCTGGATTATTCGTAAGGGATATGAAAGATATGATGCATTATAAAACTTCTTCTCAAAAAGTTAATAAGAAAACAAAGAGAGCATATAACGAAAGAACTGGAAATTAAAAAACCCCCCAAACAAAAAATTTGGGGGGCATTTTTTTGGACGATTTTTGTAAACAAAAATCAATTTTCAGAATTAACCTTCAGCAAGTTTCTGGAAGTAAGACAGTGCATCATCTTCTTCATCATCATTGTTAGAAGACGACTCTGCATTCAAGAACGGTTCTGAAGACGTAGTAGGTGCATTGTAAGAGGTGGACTCAGAGAAGTCACCCTTGCGTTCACGTTCCCATTGTGCGTCCTCTTCAACAGTCTCTTGATCTTGAATCTTGGAAGTTGCTTTTAGACCAAGAGTGTAGTCAAGACGCTTCTTGAGATCATTATAAGATTTAAACTCTTTAGGATCAACAAATGCATTCAAGTCATGCAGTCCTTTATAAAGGTTCTCAAGTGCATCGTCATCACCATCAAGGAGAGCACTAGGAGCAGCAAACTCAGAAGCATCATAGTTCCAATAACCTGCAACCTTCTTCAGTTTTAGTTTGAAGTTGGCACCTTCCCAGAAGTCAAACGGATTGATAGGTTGCTCATCATCGAACTCAGGTTGCATTGCTGCCATAATCTTATCAAAGATTTTCTTACCAAACTTATAAAGGAAAACCTTACCTTGGTTTTCAGGATTGGCAGGGTCACGTACAACATAAATGTTTGCGTAGTAAGACAACTTGCGTTTTTGCTTACGTGCTTCTTCTTTATCTGCATCAGAACCAGAGTTCCAGAGTACACGATTCTTCTCACAGACAGGGCATTGCTGACCAACAGTAGTCAGGCAGTTATCGATGAGCCATCCACCAGGACCTTGGAATGCGTGAGACCAAACTTGTGCCCAGGGGAGTTCACTGCCTTCAGGTGCTGGTAGGAAACGAACCACTGCAGATCCAACTCCACTCTTGTCCATGACGGGTTTCCAGAAACGGTCATCATCTTTACCACCGCCCTTGTCGTTCATTTTTTCTACTTGCTTCACCAGTTTTTCAGTGAGGCTACCCATTCGGGATTGCTTTTTAAGATCAGCAAAAGACATTTGTATTCTCCGTATTGATTATTATTAGATGTTTGTGTCGTATTGACGTATTAAGTCTAGCAGAGGGGCACCCTAGTCGTCAAGTCCTTTCTCAAGTGCGTCTATTTGAGACTCAAGAATATCAAAAAAGTCATTCACACTAGAACCTGGTGGAAGACCGAACATTTTAGCAGAATCTAAGATTCTTTCCTTTAATTCTACTGCTTCTGGATCATCAGAAAGTGACAATCTAAAGATAAAATTCTTTTGTTTTTCAAGGAACTCTCGCATTAAATCAAGATGTTCTTTCTTTTTAGGACTGCCAACAAAAGGGATAGTCATCAACTGTTCAAATATTTTTTCTTGTAGATTATCAAGTTCCATAACAGATTCTCTGACTACTTCTGAATCAAAAAATCTACTCATAATACTATCTCCCTTAAAATTTGCTTACATTTAGACTCATCAATATTTAGGAACGGTTTATATTTCTTGATTCTTAGACTTACGGTTTCCCATATAGGGTCCGTAATGTTTTTATCAAACCTTTTTACATATCCAAGAATCATATCAAGTATGACCATTGTTTCTAAAGTTACAGCATTTTGCAAATGCTTCTTTAGTATTTCTGGATGCTGATTTATTTTACATTCAAAAATAGTATCAAGATTATCTTTAGAAATAAAAACCTCACTTTCTGTCTTAAAGACATAAGTGAGGCTTTGAATCCTTTTTAACCAATTAACATAATGTTCTTCTCCATTGGCAATGATTTCTCCAATCCAAAGTCTTTCGGGATCATTACATTCAACAAAGTTAGCGACAAAATATGCTTTGATTTCATCGTCAGACTTTTGTCTAGACATTTTTTCAAAGAAGTATCTGTCCTTTCTTTTGTGAAAGGAATTTATAGATGCTCTAGATTTTCCACAGTATTTAAAATAATCATAACTTGACTTTGTGAAGTGATTCTTCATTGCCAAGTATGTTTTATAAACATCAAAAGGGGTCACAATTAAAATTTCAAAGTTGCTCTACTAGTTTTTTTAAGATAATTAAGTTTGGTTGCTTCGCACTTAAGTTTTTCTTTAAGTGGTTTTGACATCAATTTAGGAACTGATTCAAGCTCAATTTTATTTTCTTCGCAATATGTGACTATTGCATCAATGTAACTAATCTTTGAAATTTTTACAATGCTTTCAATGTCTTGAGCAAATTTTTGTGGACATAAAAATTTATCTTTAATTGCGTCTTTAATATTTTTGTCCATATTAATTGGTTTTGCTATCAACAAATTCTCTAATGTATTCGACGAGAAGTTTAATATACTTCCCTTTGTCATATTCTTCATAGACTTCACACTCTCCATTTTCACAGGCCATAATAATTACAAGTTTTTTGACAGGAATTTCTGTCATTTCGTATAGCATACAAGCATATGCTGCTGCTTGAACAAAATAGTTTTCAATCCATTCTACTGGTTTTGGTTTTTTAGAAGTCTTAAAGTCAATTATAGACAATTCAGGTTTACCATTTTCTCCAGTATATTCTGCAATGCAATCTACTGTTCCTGCAATTCCTAACACATCACTATAAAGTGAATTTTCAATCGCATGGATGTTATCTATTTTATCTAGTTCTTTTTTTGCAATTTTAAATAGATAATCTGATAAAGGTTGTACTTTAGGTAACTCAATATTGAGCAGATAATTTTCTGCAAGTGTATGCATGTCAGTACCACGACTTGTAGATCGTTTGGTTATCTTATCTGCTTCAGCATTACCAACTTTTTTTCTCCAATCAATAAAAATCTGACGATTATAATGACTAGTAATTGAAGTAATAGATACAAGCCTTTTTACATTTTCCTTTCCAGGAATTTTGTAAAACCTAACTCCGTCAATAGTTTCTCTTTCCAATCTAGGAAGATTTAAATCAATATGATTAAATTTAGACATTCAAATTTAGTTCCATTTTTGCAGTTAGATATTCTTTAACTAATCCTGAACGAACAATATCATCAAGACCAAATTCAATTATATCAAAAGATGGCATTTTTCTCAAGATTGACATGAAATCACTAATGCCATTCTTTTCATTCTGTCTAACTAAGTCACTCTGCGATGCATCACCACAGAACATAATCCTAGAGTTTTCACCAACACGGGTAATTATACTATCAAGTTCATGAAAATTCAAATTTTGAAATTCATCAACGATAATAATAGAATTATCGAGAGTAGTACCACGGACAAATGAAGTGCTCCAAAACTTAATTGTTTCTTGTTGCTTTAGATTGCCATACAGCATTTCAAAGTCAGTTTCAGTGGGAAGTTGAAACATATACTTTACCATATTCTTATACGGAATTTGGTAAATGTCTGCTTTATCTTCATGATCACCAGGAAGAAAACCAATTTCTCTTGTAGCAACTAAAGAACGAATAACGTAAATCTGTTCATATGGAGTAATTGCATCCATCACTTCATGTAACGCTTTAAACAAAGTGATAAATGTTTTTCCAGTTCCTGCTGCACCATACGCAACAATATTTTTACCTTCGTTGTAAGAATCAAAAAGTTTTGTCTGATTATCAGTTAAAGGTTCAATATCAATAAGGAGATCATTATTCAATGGTCTCTTTCTTTTCATCTGTTTAGCAGTCATGCCAACCCCAATAGGTTGGTCCGATGATCCTCTTTTTTTTCTAGCCATATCAAATTTTAAGATTTCTTGCCCCAGGTTGCTGAGATGCTTTTTCTAACACCTGATTCCAACCTGGTTTGTTTTGAATAAGTTTGTTCTGCCAATCACCAACTTCACCAAATCCTGGTGAATTATATGGAGTATAATATCGTTCCCATTCGGGATTGTCAATTTTCCACTGGTCCCAATCGTGAACACTCATTATTACATCTTTAGTTTCACCAGTTTCAATATGCTTTACAGGATAAGTTGCCATTCTTTATAAATTCATACAAAAATATTTAGACCCACTCTAGTGCTTCTGCACAGACAGGAAACTGTTCTGCAAAAATCTTTTGGCAAGACAATGCAATATCCATATGCTCTTTCTGAGTACCATTTGCAGACCTCAGAGTTATATAATGGATCCATGATCGAACTGAGCCAGTCATGTAGAGTTTTGTAGGTACGGCGAGTGGAAGCACAAAGCGAGCACACTCCTTTGCAATCCCTTCACTAAGCATTTTCTGATACAATTCCATTCCTTTTTGAAAGTGGTCTTGCATCAATATCTGATACTTCTGAATCGTAAATGGGTCAATATCATCAATACTATTTTGACGATTCTTGGTGTCTTGCCTACGTAATTCAGGTAGAGGGATCTTCTCTGAGAGTAAGGAAGAATCAGCATAACGTTGTGAAAATTCTTGGTATGTAAAGGACCTATGCCTCAAAATTTGAGCTGCCAAACCCCTTGTGGTCTCGATTTCTAAAGTCATAAATGCTTGCTCAAATACAGACCAATGTTGGTGACTGATGCAATACTTTAGTAGTCCTGCTACCTTTGGATTCTCTTGATTATTAGGATTGCTCACACGGGCAACATATCCCATATGCTTTTCTGCATCAGGGGTAGCACTAATAAGTTTTACATTCATTTTCCAAATCCTTTTTTCTGTGTTTTCTCTAAGTCTGCAATTTCTTGCTTTAAAATTCTTAATTGAGATTTAACCTCTCTAATTTTTTCTTCATCATAAAGATGCTCTTGTTTAACAAGACGTTCTAACATCTTTACTAATTCTTTTCCTCTACTTGTCATTACCTTCAATATACAATTTATATGCTAATGTTACTCTCAATCCATTAAAATCTTTAGAAGATGGTTGAGAGTGGTGAAAAATGGTACTATCAAAATATACACCACTATTTGGTCTGGGAAAAAATATTTTTTCACTACCGTCATCACAGGCAAATAACGTTCCACCTCCCCATTCTTTTTTCCATTCAGGATTGCAATAGATTAATAAAGTTCTTGAAATATATTCAAATGAATCTACATGAAGATACCCTTGCTGTCCAAACGTAGCACCATTTAAATAAATTCTAGCACACTTTATTATAGTTTCACCAGTAACATTATATATATTTTTTTTTATTTTTTCTAATAAATAATTTGCGAAAAAATCTTCTTCTGATAGTGAGCAATTCCAGAAAAAAGGTTTCCCTTTTTGAGTTTGTCCAGTAAGTCTCCAAGATAAATGATATCCATGTTCAGTACTAACTTTATTAACCGTATTAAGAATTTCAAAATAGTCTTCTTCTGGGAAGAAATCTTGTAAGTGTGTAATATTTCCCATAAAAATTAGTCTGGATAAACATCATTAGCATTAAAAACTTCATCATAATCATCATCAGGATGTCCGTATCTATTAAAATACTCCTTTTCATCCTCATCCGACATGTCATGCACACCGTCATCAGAATGCACTTCTGCTTTTAATGAATCAACTAGCAACTCAATATTTCTGATAATTAGGTTGAGTTTTTCTTTATCCATTGATAACCACCATCTCATCTAATTTTACACAAAAAAAGAGGGGTAGTCAACCCCTCCCTTATTTAACTTTTAAACAAGTAAATCACTTGTCGTAAGTCTGTCCACGATAGCAGAATGTACCGTGGGTTTCCTTACTTTCTACACAACGTGTATTATACTCAACACCACGATATGAAGTGTGAGAAATCTGTGCGTCGTGAACAGCAGATGCTTTTTGAATCTGCTTCTTGATCATGTTTAGTGTGTTCATGGTGTTACTCCTGAAGTTGGGTGAAAATTAACCTTCTCTCGTTTCCGAGGATCCGTGTTTTCCCGTTCCTTCAGTCGTTTGCGTCCCAATACCACTCACATTCTGGTGCTGAGTCCTTAAGGGTCTCAACCAACTCTACCTTCACGATGGGAGATAGATTCGCATTCCTCTCAATCTTCAGCATTAATGCATCAGTTTGAGTGCATGAGAGTGTTGTATAGAATAATAGTTCTAACATGGGATGAACGCTCCGTTCCTACGACTTACTTGCGTCTTATATTAATACATCTGTACATTGACCTTCCACTTTCGATTTAAGATAACCTATAAGATTATACTTAGAACGTTGGTCTAAGTTGGGATCCATTTGAATCTCAACTCTTCTTTGTAGAAACCTTTCACATGACATATGCCACCCATAAGGAGACTGGTCATTGTGATGGGCAAGAGTCAGTGCCAACAGTATGCTAAACATAAGATGAACGACTGGTATAGTCTACCATAATTATTTAGTTCTGCCAAACTGTATTGTACAACACAGTTTTAAAAACCCTAATGGGCAAAAAATTTGGGGGGAAATTTATCCCCCCTTTTTTACTTTATTTTTTCTTTTTAGTTTCTTTTGGTTGTATACCCCAGAGTTTAGGATTTGCTCTTCCCTCTGCTTGGGTCATATTTTTGAAGTCTTTCTTATACTTATCATAGTAATCATCAAAAATATCAGCCGTTTTTCCTGCCATCACAATATCAAACTTGGTTATTCCATCTTGTAGATACTCTACCAAATAAGCATTATTGGGTAGAGTTTTATCTTGTGCCAATGTTGGATCACAATCACCCTGAATAACTTTAATTCCTTTTCCCATTAATACCTCAATTTGAATTTAACTGCGACCACCCCAACGAATATCTGAATATGCTTCACTAACAAGTTCTCTAGTTAGTTTATACTTTTCTTGGAGTTTTTTGTCCTTACAAAGACAAATAATTTCTGCTTCAAGTGGGTGGAGTCCCTGAAGCAGATCAATAAAGATAGACTCCCTTCTTAAAGACGAAAGTGCATCATTGCCACCCTTAATAAAATTATAAAACTTGGTGTACTCTGTTCTGATGGTTGTGTGCTTTGCATCAGTGGCACCAATAGATCCCGATTCTCCCATCTTTTCAACAGCAGTATCAATCCTAGTTGAAATAGAATCGTTGTCATCCCCAAAGTAAGGAACTTCACCTGGAGGAAGTACTGAGATTACACTCTCATCAAAATTCCAAATGAATAATGCCTTTAGGGAGGGGTGGCTATACTCTTTCAAAAGTTCTACTTTCTTTGCTTTTGACCTTGCTTTAGAAACAAGGTTCAAAACTTCAAAAGATAATGGATTGGGGGGTAGTTGAGTAGGAGCTTTAGTTGTTGTCCTCTTCTTCCTCGTCGTTGTCATAATTGTTTTCAAATCGTACTGCTAAAATTTCATCTGGTAGAACATTTCCGTTCTCATCAAACATTTCTGGATGCATGTAAACCGGTTGAGTTTGGTATACATGATCTTTTGCTAACCATCCTACCACACCACCAACTAATAAAAATAAAAATGGTAAAATACAAAAAATTGCTATTTCTGCTGCTAACATGGTTCTTACCTCCGAGAGTCTAATCTTTTTTCACTATAGAAAAAGAAAATTGAATTCTGACTTCTCTCTTTAGAAGAGAAATCACTTTTGAAATCTCAAATCCGTTATGACTTGGTTCCGAAACTTGTTTCTCCCTCCTATTCTTAAGTAACAACTCCACACCTCGGTTAACCTTCGGTGCTTCTGATTTATTTATCGGAGACATTTAAATGATATGATTTTCATGTAAATACTGCACTGCTTCAGTGCAACCTCCAATGTTTTCATCATTGTAAAGAACTTGAGGGAATGTCGTTCCGACTCCAAACTCACCGTAAAACTCATCCTTAGTGAAAGTCACATCCAACTCATTTAGTGTATATGGAATTTCTCTTTGGTCAAGAATAGCTTTAATTTTATCACAATAAGGACAACCGTCACGACTGTAGATTATAATACTGTTGCTCATGCTACTTTATTCCTCCTTGGTTTATACTTAACTAAATTTAGATCTGTTGTTAATAGTTGTCTCTGCCATTCTATTATGGCATCGTATCTTTCTTTTGTAAAGAACTTTTGTCTTTTAAACCAATGCTCCCAGTTTTCATGTCCTTTACTGTGATTGCAACTAGTACAAGCACATATTACATTAGTAATATGGTCATTTCCACCTTTACATTGTGGAACTATATGGTCAATAGATAATGGTTTAGATTTTGTCCCACAATAGGCACATTTGTTATTCCATTTATCTTTTATAGAATTCCTCCACAGTCTTTTTGCTTCATTCGGTGAACATGTATGCAAATTATACAAGAAGTCTTGTGGTGAATTTAAAATTTCCATAGAAATCTAGTCCTAGTTTAAGTACTTGTCAACTCACTGAATACAAAAAAACCCCCAAGCATCCAAAGAGTGCTAGGGGGTTTTTATTATTATTTGTATCCCGTTCAATCAACATAAAGAATGATTTAACTTGCAATTATTTATAATTAATAATACTTAATCTGATAAGTTCCGTCAAATTCTACGATAGCACTACAAGTTTCAACCCAATCACCACAACACATATAAACTAAGTTTTTAAATGCCTTAATATGTGCGTGATGAATATGACCACATATCACACCGTCATATTTTTTTAAAGACTTAGTATACCCAACAATATCAGTTTCATACTTATCAATAAATTGTTTTCCTTTTTCAGTTTTTTTAATACTACTTAAAATAGAAAAGTTAAACATCCTCTTTGCCCATATGCTCAATGGAGTCATCATGTTATAAGCAGAATTAAATATATTTTGCTCCCATCCATCTTTTAAGAATTGAGATTTGCCATCACCATGAGTACATAAAATTCTTTGACCTTTTTCATCTATAAAAGAATACTCATTACAAAGATGTAAATTACCATGCGTAAAGTTAATATATCTCCTCAACTCTTTTTCATGATTACCCAAAACGTATGTTATTTTTGTCCCATTCTTCAATAAATTAATCATCTCATGAATACAATTAATTGAATCTTCATTCCACGTTGAGGGTCTTTTCTTCATGTAAGAGATGTCAATAATATCACCAACTAATACTAATTCTTTAGTATCAATTTTCTTTAAAAAATTTAAAAAATTCTTTGATCTGCATACTGAAGTACCTAAGTGAACATCAGAAACGAATACCTTACTGTATTTCATTTATCTAATGCATCAAGATATGATAGTACATAATGCCTTCCTGCTCGTAAAAATAATTCACCAAATACACTATTTAAATTCTCATTAACCCAGTCAAATTTTGCATTAATTTTATCACGACCAAGAACAAAAAACTGTGCCAACGATTGTGCATAGAATTCCATCATTGCATCATCATCACCTTGCTTGAATCCTCTGATGTAAATATCACGAACTTTATTTAAAGCATCAATTATAGAAGAGTCACACTCAAGCACTCTTCCATCTGGCAATTCCAACTTCTTTGTTTTGATGAAGGTCATAGAGGTCTTCATGCATAGTCTTGTCTGCTCTAGGTCCAGTGCCCATGGTTCCTCGTCCCTGAAGGCATACTGAACGCATCCATTGGTGCATTCTATTGCACGAATCAATGCCACACTGTCAAGACCTTCCTCGGTCTGCTCAGACCAGAAATCAACATACTCATTAACCCATTTTTGAAACTTAGGGTCACTAGCATAATCCCTCATGTATGGAACATTACTTAGCTTATTAAAATCAACTTTTAAACTCATCTTTGCAACTCCTTTTTATATGTTGTATTTAAACTGATTACACACCTGTCATCTTTCTCTTCAATAGTTTCATGTTCCAACCAACTAGGAAATAAAAATAAAACACCAGGTCTTGGTTGAAATTGCATTCCTCCAGAAGAATAATCGGATGGAATTTTTGTATACAATTCCATCATCCTATATGGTGCTAATGGATTTTTAAATTTCAATGGTACAGATTTTTTACCACACTTAACATAAAATGCTCCACTAACTACACTATGTTCATGTCTATGTAAAATTAATCTTTTACCTATACTCATTTCATTATACCAACTATCAGTAACAATTATTGGTTCTAATGAGACAGTTTTCGTATAGTCCTCTAATGCAAATTGTACCTTTGCAAATAAATCAAAAAATTCATCTTCATATAAAATACTAACATCTCTTTCAAAACTAGATTTTGAACCACTCAAAAGATAATTAGGAGATGTTTTGAATTTTGATAATGAAGAATATATTCTATCCAAATCGACATCCAATTCATATATTCCGAAAGGAGTTGGGAATAGAGGTACGACATTACTTTTCATTTAAGTATTCTTTTTCATTTTGATAAATTTGAATTTCACCAGTTTTTAGTTTCCATCCATATACAAGTTCTGGAATTAACCACTGGTCTACCCTATAACAATACTCCCAGTTAACTGGATGAATACAATTCATTATAACAACAGACCAAAATGCCGCCAGGTAATTAAATATTGTTAGCATATATAAACCTCATTATCCATCAAAATTACTTATATCAATACCTCTCATACTTTTATAAGTATCGCAAGTCACATCTTTCATATTTTTATTATTAATATTCATATTCTGATTTATTTGCCTAAAAGATTCTTCCCCCCAGAGTCCAGATAAAAAATGCATACATTTAACATTTTTCATTTCTTGTTTGTCATGGTATATACCAATTGAAGGATTGTATATTTCACTAGGCAATTCCTGAACTTCTTCAAAAATACTGGGATGTACTTCTTTTATGTGGGTAAATAAAATTGGTCCAGTAACAGACAGAACATAACGATTAAATTCTTCACTGGTACAATCTGTAAGTATTTTATAATAGTTGTATCTTTCTATGAGATTATCAATGCACTTCAACCAGAATTTTTTCTTTGGAGCAGATGCAAACAAAGAATTTTGAAAATATTCACCAGTATCAAAACACGGAGATCTAACTATAGCAATATCATTTATAATATTGTTATGAAAATTTTCATAACAATAGTAATCCATATCTTTATAAAGTCCACCGTACTCATAAATCACACATAATCTAAACATATCCAATTTCATTATATGAAATGGAAGAGCATTATATATTACATAATATTCTTCAAATTTTTCTTCAATAAAACAATCTATTTTACTATCATCCCACATGACATGATCATATTCATCTTGTGGGTAATTTTTATACCAAGAATTTAGACAATTTTCCCATATTGGATGCCACCTTTTTTTACTTCTTGGGGCAGAGTGATGAATTATTTTAGGTATCATACATAAAAAAAGGGAGTCATTTGACCCCCTTAATATATCAAGAATGATTTCATTTGTCAAGATTCTTTTTTCTTGGTTTTATTGGTCTAAAAAGATTAGGCCAAGTATCACGAATGATTTCAGACATTTTATATGGTGTTTCTGAGCTAATCATCTTCGTAAAGTTTCTCTAGTTTTTCTCTGGAAAGATCTACATACATCACTTCTTCTCCTGCCTGTGGTGCTTCAGGATGCTTTGGTTTGGGAGGAGTTCTCATCTCTATGTTAATAGATTGAATGTTACTCCACATCATAGCAAATGCAGCACCACCAATGGCAGCAAAGCATACAAAATATAAGAAGACTTCAAAGTTATTCATTATGAATCACCGAAGTGTTTAGCAATAACGGAGATACGTTCTTCTTCATGAGCAATAATATCTACCTGACTCTGGATAGCAGCAAGCACATCAGGGTGCTCACCAATACCAACGGGATAGTTTAGATAAATTTCTACGTTTGCTTTTGCCTTAGCAATGTTACCCTGTGCATCAGCAATCAGGGCATTAGTAATAGTGGATCGTGAGAACATAGTAATTTAAGAGTTAGTTTGCAATATAAAAATTTTGCATGGTCAAGAATTTGTCCTCAAACTGGCATAATCAAAAACTTTCTGAGGAACATTAATATCTAATGCTTTTTCAAATCCTTCAAATCCTGGTGCGGAATTTGCTTCACAGATTCGGTATCCATCACTGTGAAATAATAAATCAACACCAGCAATATCAAGGTCAAGAACTTTTGCAACTTGAATAGCAAGCATTTCCATTTCGTCGTCAACATCATATGCTTTCCCTTGACCTCCACGGGAAATATTGGCTTTAAATGAACCATCTGTAGATGTGCGTTGCATAGCACCGACAACTCTACCTCCAATTACAATCACACGCAAATCTCTACCTTCCGATTCTTTAATATATTCTTGAATAATCATAGAGTTTTTAGAATCTAAAGAAGAAATAAGTTCAGACAAATCCTCAAACTGTTTAGCATCTTCACAAAGAAAAACACCAGCACCATGAGAACCAGTCACAACCTTCATTACACAAGGAAATCCTACTTGTTTCTCAACAGTTTCTGCTTTACAAGGAAATCTTGTAAGCATCGTTTTAGGAATAGGAAGTCCTGCTTGAGCCAAGATTTGACTCGCATATAACTTATCCTTTGATGCCTCAATTGAATTTGAATTTGGTAAGGTTAATACATTCAACCTTTCAAACTGTCTGAGAACACTGAGGTTAAAGTAACCAGTGCCACTCCCAGTCCTAGCAAGTAAACAGTCTGGGAGAGAAACTGCATCATTACGATACCGAATAGATTTTCGGTCATCTCTGGAAACGATAAGATCAATTTCATCAGCAAATGCTACTGTGAAATCAATACCAGATTTTTCTGCTTCTTCATTAAATCTTTCACGTTCATACAACTCAGTAGTAAGACGATTTCCGAGCATCCAAAGTTTCATGGGATTGATTAGTTACAAAGTCATTATACAATAAAAAACCACCCCCGTCAATGAGGTGGTGGACAGTTTGAGAGGTGGTTTAGAGTGCTTCCAGATTTTCTACAGAGGAGTATTTGCTTTTTTTAGATTAGGATTACCAAGATATACGTCACTCATAATCAATTACCTACTAATTTCTTCCCAATCTACTGAACCAAAAATTTCCTTACCATTACCTGCTGCTGCTGCACATAATGAGAGTTCATAAGCAACACCATTCAAACTATCTCTTTCTAATTGGAACTTAA